>Ga0207717_100123_pt1 | contig 12822 bp, 12 predicted proteins | sample TtanPargueraPR_2_FD_187745 | JGI IMG/M metagenome (GOLD analysis project Ga0207717, IMG submission 187745) | Aerobic enrichment media microbial communities from Bioluminiscent Bay, La Parguera, Puerto Rico - Tt and P2 (2) (SPAdes) | ecosystem: Environmental > Aquatic > Marine > Unclassified ...
CCGGCGATGCTGCCACCAGTCTGCAGATTATTTTTACCGCTGACTGGTTTTTTGTTTCAGGACATAACCTGCAGGGCGAAAGTTACCTGCCCGAACTTTCGGAAGCTCCTGGCGTGCCCACTCAGGTGATTGCCGGAGGACCTGATCACGATTGGGAAGGCATTGCGCAGGCTTACTTCAACGCCATTGCCGGTGCCCGGAAAAAGGTATATGCGGTAACGCCCTACCTTATGCCACCACCTCCCCTTCTGTTCGCATTAAAAACAGCGGCCTTGAGTGGAGTAGATGTACGCCTCATCATTCCTGAAAAGTCGGATTCAAAAATATCGAAATGGTGCTCGTTCTCGTATGTGGAAAGTTTGCTCGAAGCCGGTGTGAAAATGTATTTCTTTCAAAAAGGATTTATACACAGCAAATACATGCTGGTGGATAATGGACTGTCGACCGTTGGGACCAGCAACCTCGACTACCGAAGTTTTGAAACCAATTTTGAAGCCAATGCGTTTATCTACAGCAAAAAATTTACCGCCGAACTGGAAAAACATTTTTTGGATGACCAGCAAGACAGTCAACAGGTCAAACTCAGCCAGTGGCGCAAACGAGGTTGGTATTTTAAATTGCGTGAATCGCTGGCGCATATTATCAGCCCCATGTATTAGTTTGAGGGATTGATGTTTGAATATGAATTATTTAAATTAAAACGGCAACTTCCCCAAATCAAGATTTCCCCCGGAAAGTATGATCCCTACTTTTTTATTCTGAACATCCACTTTCTTTTCCAGGATGGCTGCCAGCGGCACGGCCGACGAAGGTTCGATGATGATCTTCATCCGTTCCCAGATCATTCGCATTGCCTTTATTATAGCTCCTTCCGAAACCGTGACAATATCATCAACCTTATTGAGAATGATGGCAAAATTACGCTCGCCCAGCGAAGTGAGCAAACCATCGGCAATGGTTCTAGGATTGACTGAAGGCACAAGTGTTTTGGAGTGAAACGACCGAAATGCATCGTCAGCTCCGGCGGGTTCAGCAGCAATTACTTGGCAGTTGGATAATAATTGTTTGGTCGAAATAGCCGTTCCGCCAAGCAGTCCTCCACCACCAACAGGAGCCATAATGATATCAAATTGGCCGGCATCTTCAATTAATTCTTTGGCTGCGGTTCCCTGCCCGGCAATCACCTGAAAATTATTGTAGGGATGAATTTCGGTTGCTCCGGTTTCTTTTATTAACCCGGCCAGCGTAGTTTCTCGCGCCTGCAGTGTGGGTTCGCAAAAAGTAATTTTCGCACCGTAACCTGCCACTGCTTTCTTTTTTATTTCTGGCGAATTGGAGGGCATAACAATATGAGCCGCCACTCCCCTCATTTTTGCTGCCAGCGCCAGTGCTGCTGCATGGTTTCCTGAAGAATGTGTAGCTACACCTTTTTGTGCGTCTTCTTCACTCAAAGAAAACACCGCATTACAGGCACCGCGAAATTTGAAAGCACCTACTTTCTGGAAATTATCGCACTTAAAATACAGGTCAGAATCTACAATAGCATTAATGCCCGAAGAAGATAAGACCGGCGTGCGGTGGGCATATTTCTTTATTAGTTGATGTGCTTTTTCAATGTCGGTAAAAGTTGGCAGATCCATTTATTCAGGTTTTGTGAGTTTTTGATTGAGCAAATCGTAATCGGTATTGAATATCGACAGGTTCGAGAGTTGTTTCATGCGTTTTAATGCAGATATATACAGAAAGACCAGAAAGACAACAAATACCACCGTTAACCATGCCAGACCGGTAAACAAAATAAAATCATAGACCCCGTGCAAAAGCATTGGAATCAGCAATGCTTTTGTTTTTAGCACCTTTTCTTCGGTTTTGTAAAAACGTGCCAGCCCGAAATAGAAGCCCATGGTAATACCAAAAATGGCATGCGCCGGAACGGCAGTAATAGCACGAGCAATGCCGGTTTGCATACCTCCATCAAGCACATAAAGCACATTTTCAACACCGGCAAATCCCAAAGAAACATAAGTGGCATACACAATGCCATCGAATTTTTCGTTGAACTCGGCACTCTTCCAGATGAGCAAATAAAGTGCAATAAACTTGAACAGTTCTTCCGAAAAGCCCGCAACAACAAACGCCTCGTAAGCAGCAGAAATATATTTCGGGAACAGGTTGGTAAAACGATTTAAAAAAGTCTCCAGGATCAATATCGGGATAACCGTTAAAGCCCCGGACAACAAAGCAAAAAACAAAAGCCTGAAAGGTTCTTTCTCGTATTTATCGCGAAAATAAATGTAAGCTGCAATGATAAATACGGGCGCCAGTGAAAGAATGAGCAGGTTCATGAGCGTTTATTCAATGGTATCGTTAAAAAAGTAAGCTTGAACGCCTTTAACACCCGGCCGGATTTTAAATACACCACCCGCCTGAGGAAACTGTTGCAGTTCCTCTTCGCTGGTCGACTCGCGGGCAGTGGTAATGTACAATGTTCCCAGATCGTCGTCGCCAAAGGCGCACGAAGTCACATTTTTTGCCGGTACCGCGATTTTACGAATTAATTCACCGGTTTGCGGATTCCAGCAACTTACAGCCGAACCTCCCCAAAGCGCCACCCATAAGTTACCTTCAGCATCGATGGTCATCCCGTCAGGGTAGCCCATTCCATCTGGAATTTCGACTGCCATCGTCGGGTTGGTGATATCACCCGTTTCATCGTTGTAATCGTATGAAATTACTTTCATTGTTGGTGTATCGATGTAATACATTTTTGTTTTGTCAGCCGACCACACAATTCCATTCGAAGTTCCAACATTATCAATCATAAGATGAATGCTTGAGTCGGGATCTAAACGGTAAAGTGCACCGGCCTGTTGTTCGCCAACGGTACTCATGGTTCCGGCCCAGAATCTTCCGGAAGGATCGCATTTGCCATCGTTAAAGCGGTTGGTTGGTTTATTGGCCTCAGGATCAACCAGCTTTTGTTTGCTTCCCGTTTCAGGATCAAGTGAATATATTCCCTCCTGAAGCGCTACCAGCACTTTTCCTGATTCAGTTGGTACAACAGTTCCCACCATTTGCCCGGTGAACATTTCGGTATTCGTGCCCGAAACCGGGTTGTATAAATTCAGAATTTCGCCTTTAATATCCACCCACATCAATTCACCGGTACGATAATTCCAAAGGGCACCTTCGCCTAGTGTAGACTGGGTATCGAGCACCAGTTGCACTTCGTTGGTTTTTTGATTCGAACAACTAAACAGCAAAAGTACTAACCCAATGAAGAGTAATTTATTCGTCATAATTCTTCCTTTTTCAATCTTAATAACCGAGAAACTGATACTAATCAGATGCCTCTGATCAGTTCTTTCATAATCAGTGTCATTTTGGGCTCGGCTTTCATAGCCACTTCCTGCACTTCTTCGTGCGATATCTCTACAATTTCACCGGGGACACCACTGTCGGTTATAATGGAAATACCAAACACTTTAATACCCATTTGCACGGCCACGATCACTTCGGGCACGGTCGACATGCCCACGACATCGCCCCCAAGAATTCGAAACATTTTGTATTCAGCCGGGGTTTCGAAAGTCGGTCCGGAAACTCCAGCGTAAACGCCCTCTTTAATATCAATGTTGTGTTCCAGTGCAATCAATTTAGCTTTGTTGCGCAGGCGCTTGTCGTAGCACTTACTCATGTCGGGGAAACGCGGTCCCAGTTCCTTGTCGTTTTTTCCACGCAGCGGATGTTCGGGAAAGAAATTGATGTGGTCGTTAATTACCACAATCTCTCCTACCTTCCATTCCGGGTTCAGTCCGCCACTCGCATTCGAAACAAAAAGATTTTTCACGCCAACATACTTCATCACACGAACCGGAAAAGTAACCTCCTTCATTGAGTAGCCTTCGTAATAATGAAATCTGCCCTGCATCGCCAGTATTTCTCTGTCCCCAAGCTTTCCGTAAATCAATCGGCCGGCATGACCTTCTACCGTAGAAATCGGAAAATCGGGAATCTCATTATAAGGAATCGAATCGATGATCTCGATTTCTTTAACCAGGCCTCCAAGCCCGGTGCCAAGAATAATTCCCACTTCAGGCCTTGACTGAATTCTTTCGTTTATGAAGTTCGCGGTTGCTTTTATTTTCTCCAACATAATTCAATATTCTCTTGTTGAACGACTTTTTTTCTTCTTCCAGAAACTGAACTTTAACGGGGAGGTAATAAACCGAAGTTTTCAACTCACCATTAAGTTTTGTACTCCTTAAACGCATTACATCCTTTTCGGTTGTAACAATCACCTTCTTTTCTGCCTGAATAGCTTCAAACCTGTTTTCGATTTCCATTAGATCGGTGTTGGAATAATCGTGATGGTCGCTGAATGTCATTGTTTCAATCTGATCAGAATAGCGTTTCAGGTAATTGTGCATCAGTAATGGCGATGCAATGCCGGTAACCAACAGAATGGCAAATTGCTTCTCCTCGTAGAAAGTTTTTCCAAGACGTTTTGCTCCAAACGCCGGCACCAGTTTTCCATATTCCAGTTTTGTAAAATACAGTTTCTGATACGGCAGCAAATGAATATCGTTTTGCAAAATACGACGCATTATAGGTGTTACTTCGTCCGGGCACTTTGTAAAAATAATAATGTTGGCCCGACGAGCCTGGTATTGCCCTTCACGCAGCCGGCCATATGGCAACAGGTGATCGTTCTTGATCTGCCGATTGTAATCGATGAGCAGGATATTGATTCCGGGTATGATTCGGCGATGCTGAAATGCATCGTCGAGCAAAATCACATCGGGCACATTTTGGGCATCCTGCTTTAATAGACGCTCCACACCTTTTACCCTGTCTTCTGAAACTGATACGATAATCTCCGGAAATTTATTTTTGATCTGCAACGGCTCGTCGCCCGACTCAGAAGCGGTGGAATCCACCTCTACCGTTCTGAAGCCTTTCGTTTTACGTTTGTAGCCTCGACTCAGTGTAGCCACATTGTATTTGTCTTTCAACAGGCTGATTAAATATTCAACATGCGGCGTTTTGCCGGTACCACCAACAGTAATGTTCCCGATCGAAATGACCGGAACATCAAATTCCTGCGATTTTAAAATATCCAGGTCATAGGCACGGTTTCGCAGAAATACAACGATACCGTACAACCATGAAAGAGGATAAAGTAAAATCTTCAGCATGCAAATCTGGTTTCAATAATAAGCTAAGATAAGAAAAAAGGATGCACCTAAAGCGATGCATCCTTTTACACTTGGTATGAATGTTTAATCCACATAAATATCGTAAGGCAAGCGGGCGTAAATACCATTCATGCCCGTTGCTTTTTTGAAGTATTCGTAGTAGCGGTATTTTTCACCCAGTTCGTTTTTCAGGATGCGGGTGCGCACGGTGTTTCCTCCAATGTTAAAAAGCTCTTCAAACGGGTTGGGCAAAGTTGGCAACGAAACGGTGCGGTAATCTTCCAGTCCTTCTATTTCAGCAGCCAGTTCAATGGCATCTTTCAATCCGCCAAATTCATCAACCAAACCAATTCCTTTCGCCAATTCACCGGTCCAAACACGACCCTGTCCAATTTCATCAACGGCTTCTTTGGTCATTCCGCGACCTTCGGCCACGTGTGAAACAAAAGTATCATAACCTTCTTCAATGCTTTGCTGCATCAACTGTTTTTCGTAATCGGTCATCGATCGTGTCATTGTGATCAGGTCCGAATTTTTATTGGTTTTTACCACATCAGTCGAAATATCAAGCTTATCGTGCAGCAATTCACCTGCGTTTGGAATCATGCCAAAAATACCGATTGACCCGGTAATAGTATTTGGACTGGACACAATTTTATCGGCCGGGCAAGAAATGTAATAGCCCCCAGAAGCTGCCACATCGCCAAAAGAAACAACCATGGTTTTGGTTTCAGCCGCCAGTTTTACCTCGCGCCAGATGGTTTCTGAATCGAAAACCGCACCTCCGGGAGAATTCACCCGCAGTACGATGGCTTTGTATGAGCTATCCTGGCGTACTTTTCGTATCTCTTGCCCATATTTATCTCCTTCAATCACATCGTCGCCGGTTAAAGAAACGCCAATATCTCCGCTGGCATAAATCACTGCAATTTTATTCCGGCTGTATTTTTTTGAAACTCCTTTTACCGGTGCATTGGCATAATTTTTAACTCCTATCATTTTAGGAGTTTCACTTCCTCGTGTTCCGGTTATTTCGCGCAAATCGTCGAGTACCTGGTCTTTGTAGAGTGCAGCATCTACCAATCCATTTTCAACCGCTTCAGTACCCTTCCGGAATGTTTGAACTTCATCGGCGAGTTGATTAAGTTCTGCCACCGAAAGACCACGTTCATCCGAAATACCATTCAGCATGTGATTCCACAAACTATTCAGGTAACTCATGGTCTGAAGCCGGTTCTCTTCACTCATTTTTTCAAGCATAAACGGCTCTACAGCAGCTTTGAATTTTCCGTGGCGTACAATTTCCACTTCAACCCCGATTTTTTTCAAGGCATTTTTATAGAACATCATTTCGCCTCCGAGGCCACGAAAATCGACCGACACTTCGGGATGTACCACAATCTTGTCGGCTACTGTAGCCAGGTAGTAAGCTTTTTGGCCAAGCATCATTTTATCAGCACAGGCATAAATGGGTTTATCGCAACTGTCTTTGAAAGCGATCAGCGCATTCCGAATCTCTTCTACCGAAGCCATTCCGCCATTGATAACAGCCAAATCGAGATAAATACCTTTAATACGATCGTCTTTGGCGGCCTTTTCAAGCGATTCAAATATTTGGTCGAGCCCGATGGTTTTCACGGTTTCGAACATCGAAGGCAATTCAATATCCTCAAACGGATCGTTACCTGCGCGGTCAACTACTGTGCGATTCAGGTCGATCAACAACAGCGAGTTTTCATTGACTGTAACTTCTTTTTCGGCAGAAGCAACAATGGCACCAATCACCATAAACATCAGGAACGTTCCTACAATGGACACCGCTATTATACCCACCACGGTAGCTAAAACATACTTGAAAAATTCTTTCATCTTGATATTGTTTTTGTTTGAATTTCAATTATCGATTTATCCCATTCACTTAATCGTAGCAAAAGTCAGGACATTTGCGATTTAAGTTTTCTACATTTGCGTTTCTATCGATTTCTTTTTGAATTCGTAGGGTTTTTAATTACTCCATTACAAATATAAAACTATGCATAAGGTTTTTCTCGGAATTGGCGGAAATATTGGCGATAAGCTTGAAAATTTCACGCGGGTTTACCAACTGATCGAAAAAAAGCTGGGAAAGATCGTAGTAAAATCATCGGTTTACGAAACGCCTCCATGGGGATTTCATTCTGATAATATGTTTTGGAACCAGGCAGTTTGCATCGACACTGTTTTAGAAGCCGAAGAGTTGTTATGGCGTATTCGGGAAATTGAAGAAATGTTTGGTTTAAAATTGGGAGATGAGCGTTTTACCGACCGGAAAATGGACCTGGATATTTTATATTTCGATGATGAATTTTTTGAAACCAAGGACCTGATCATTCCGCATCCCCGAATTCATGAACGAAAATTTGTGCTGGTACCGCTGGTGGAAATTGCTCCCGAATTTAAACACCCTTTACGGCGTATGAATCATCTTACACTTCTCGAAAACTGTCGTGATAAGTCTATAATCCGAAAAGTAGATTTCCCGACTGATATATAAGAACCTTGCTGGAATTTGTTTTATTTCGACTTCATTCTGAATATGCCGGGATTATTACATTTGACTCAGAGCCTTTTGAAATAGATTGTTTTTAGGTCTGAAGAAATCTGACAGGCTTTGATTCAGCACTTCGAGATTGGAATGCTGATAGCGCTGGATGGTATCGTCAAGTAATGCTGTCAGCGAATCCGAAACAGTGTATTTGTCCTCATCAATTTCCTGCATAAAAATGTACCAGTCGTGATCGTCGCCCAAACGATCGGTGATGCTGTGCAAATCCTCTGAAACAGTGCCGGGAACCTCTATCTGACCGGGATGCAAAAATTCGAACTGGTAATAGAGTATCTTCATTTTTTTTCGAAGTTCGTGGTATTCCTCCGGGTGATATTCCGATTCTACCTGTAAAAATAGTTCCCGGGATTTCTGAAATGACAACTCCAGTTCGCCCGCAATATCCATACGAAAATCTGTCTCAGGTAATTTATCCAGAAACTCGTTCCGACCACTTTGCATCTGCTTATCTATGGCCGTGAAGATTGATTCACCTTGGCTCAGTTTCTGCAAACTGCGTCGGTTTTCGTCTAAAAGTTGCTGTTTTAGATTGTGTGCTTCCGGTATAATCAGGCGCTCATTTTCGGCACACATTTGTTCGAAGAACTGCAGGTTAACAGTAGTCTCGCGAGCCAGTGTTAACCTTCGGGCCAGTGCTTTCATTGGTGAGCGGAAAGCCTGGATCTGCTCTTTTATCTCATCGGGGAAAAGCCGTAATAAAGCATTTATCCGCTTAAACGACTTACGGACTTCATGCACTCTTATTTCATCCGGCACATCATCCGAACGACACAAATCTTCCACCCGGAACATGTGTCCTTCCAGGACCGAGATCAACCGGTGTTTTTGTTCTTTATCCATATAGTGGAGCTATGGAAATTGAATTGTATAGATACAAAAAAAGCTGTCATGAACTGACAGCTTCCCAAAAATATCTTTTAAAACCATTTCAATTTATGATATCGAAACCCGTGTAAGGCACCAGCACTTCCGGAATCTTGATTCCTTCTGGCGTTTGATTGTTTTCGAGCAGGGCAGCTACAATTCGTGGCAATGCCAAGGCACTCCCGTTCAGGGTGTGCGCAATTTGCGGCTTTTTGTTCCCTTCTTCACGGAAACGCAACTTTAAGCGATTCGCCTGGAACGACTCGAAATTCGAAACCGAACTTACTTCCAACCATTTTTCCTGGGCAGCTGAGTATACTTCAAAATCGTAAGTGAGCGCCGAGGTAAAACTGATGTCACCGCCGCACAAACGCAAAATACGGTATGGCAATCCGAGTTTTTTAACCAGTCCTTCAACGTGTGCTACCATTTCATCCAGTACTTCGTACGATTTATCCGGATGTGCAATTTGTACCACCTCCACTTTATCAAACTGGTGGAGACGATTCAATCCACGAACATCTTTCCCGTACGAACCGGCCTCACGACGAAAACAGGCACTGTAAGCTGTGTTTTTGTAAGGCAGGTCTTTGGCATCCAGAATCACGTCGCGGTAAATGTTGGTTACCGGTACTTCGGCGGTCGGGATCAGGTACAAATTATCCTCGGTAATGTGGTACATCTGGCCTTCTTTGTCGGGCAATTGCCCGGTTCCAAAACCCGAGTCTTCGTTAACCACCAGCGGCGGCTGCACTTCTTCATAACCAGCTTTGGTTGCCTCAGCCAGGAAGAAATTGATGAGTGCACGCTGTAATTGGGCACCCTTGCCACGGTAAACCGGAAATCCGGCTCCGGTAAGTTTAACACCCAGTTCAAAATCAATGAGGTTGTATTTGTCTGCCAGTTCCCAGTGTGGTAAAACACGCTTCGGCATTTCCGGCATTTCTCCTCCCGATTTTACTACTTCATTGTCTTCTTCGCCTTTTCCATGCGGTACCGATTCGTGTGGTAAATTGGGCAGTTGCACCTGCAACTCATACACCATTCCCTCGATGGCAGCAAAATCCTCGTCATACTTTCTAATGCTGTCTTTCAGTTCCGAAGTGCGTGCTTTGGCGGCATTGGCTTCATCGTGTTTTCCATCGCGGAAAAGCTGTCCGATTTCCTTCGAGATCTTGTTCATCTCTGCTTTGGCGGAATCAGCTTCACCCTGTATTTTATTTTTTTGCCTGTATAAATCGAGAATAGTGGTAACAATTTCCGAGGCATCAAAATTTTTGCGTTTTAGCCTTTCGATGACCAATCCCGGATTGTCCTGTATGAATTTTAAATTGAGCATGTTTCTCTGTCTTTATTTAAAAATGCAAAGCTAATAAATCAAATTATTTGGTTTTCAACCCGATCTGTTTTTCCATTAAAATAATTTGAAGTTTGAAGAATAGTTACAAAAAAAGCTCCTGTCTTAACCGACAAGAGCTTTAATATCTTCTTCAGGATTTAATCCCGTAGCTGTCTGAATTAAGCCAAACCTTTAGCTTCTTCGATCCATGGTTGTGGATCTTTCGAAGCGTAACGACTTCCGGCGGCTTCCAGCACTTTTTGTATGTCTTCAACTGAAGCTGCAGCAATTCCTGCGAATGTGGTAAATCCACCTTCGGTTAAAACTTCAGCCAGTTTTGGGCCAACTCCGGTAAGTTTTGTCAAATCGTCAGCTTTGGCTTCTGCTTTAGGAGCCTCCTTTTTAGCTTCGGCTTTTGGAGCTTCCTCTTTTACTTCAGCTTTGGTTTCAACTTTTGCTTCTTCAGCTTTTGGCGCTGCTTCCTTTTTAGGAGCAACTTTTTTTGCCGGAGCTTCAGCAACGGCAGTTGCCACTTCAACAACCGGGTCAACTGAAACGTATGACCGGTTTTTTCTTCTCTTTCTGAAAACAACAGTTCCGTCGATCAATGCAAAAAGAGTATGATCTTTACCCATTCCAACATTCTCGCCCGGATGATGTTGTGTACCACGCTGGCGAACTAATATATTACCAGCTTTTGCAAACTGACCGCCGTAGATTTTTACACCCAGTCGTTTACTTTCCGATTCGCGTCCGTTCTTCGAACTTCCTACACCTTTCTTATGAGCCATGGTAAAATTTTTTATTAATTATCCAACAATGGTTTCAACCTGAATTTGAGTGAACTGTTGACGGTGACCATTCATTTTCTGATAACCTTTACGGCGTTTCTTTTTGAAAACCAACACTTTGTCACCTTTAACATGTTCCAGCACCTTGGCTGTAACTTTTGCACCTTTTACGGTGGGAGTACCAACGGCTACTTTGCCGTCGTTGTCAACCAACAATACTTTATCGAAATCAACCGAGTCGCCTTCTTTGGCTTGCAGCTGATGAACAAAAAGTTTCTTGTCTTTTTCAACTTTGAATTGCTGTCCAGCAATTTCAACAATCGCGTACATAATTTCACTTTTAATGTTTACACCGTCAGGCGGATTTCCCGCTGGAATTCACTTATTTGAGCCTGATCGATTCAAAATTCGGACTGCAAAAGTAGTTATTTTTAGATAATTGGCAAATAATTGGAAATAAAATACAAGCAAATCTCAACGCTTTTCAATGATCAACAGAAAATCGACTTTTGCCGTTGCTCCCATGGGTCTGAAAATAGGTTTAACGTTTGGAACAATTGAAACCACTTCGCCCCGTAATCGATTGAGAAACTGCTCTAACTTCTGATCGTCATTTCGCATGTTAATTTCAAAATGATGGACTTTGTATTTCATGACAATTTTGTTAAAGTTCAACCTGTTTCTCCATATAAACATTGCTGTAAATCAGCATCCTGATTACTTCTCCCAATTCGTTCTTCTCAAAGGCTATTTCATTTTTACCAAATTCATCGATCCACAAGCCGGCGGCATTTTTTTCAGAGAAACTGATCTCTTTTTTTGCAAGCGGATCTTTGATTTTAATTGATCCGTTTTCGTAAAATACCTTGAAATCGGCTTGAGCCTGGGCCAACCAGTAATTTCCTATAAGTACTTTAAATTCTTCCGGCACTTCATCTCCGATGCTGTCCTGTTCAAATTTTTTGCCCAGCGGAACAACTTGCTGCAGTTTCATTTTAGCAATATTTCCATACAAATCCTCTTCAAAAGAAAAACTCAATTGCCTGGTCATTTTGGGGTACATTACCCCGTTTTCATCGGGAGGATTAAGCGCGAGAACGGGTGTACCGGGGATATCAATGGCCAGGCTTCCATCCGTGTACAAAACCTCGACCAGGGCATTGCGCTCTTCGAACCTGTACTTACCCAGGTATTTCTTTAACGCATCCGTTACTTCGGTGCCCGTTTCGCTCCCAATTCTGTATTCCAAAATATTCATGCTTTTCGGATTGAAAGCCGATTTTTCGCCCAGGCGAATATGCCCGGCATCCACAAAATCGTATTCGTTGGAAGTGGCATCCACTGCTTTCCAACCTGCCTCGCCCATGTAAACTTCGGTCCAGGCGTGTTGGCCAAAACTTCCTCCCTGGTAAGGGAAATACATGCAACCGATCGACAAACGCGCCGGAATACCAACAGCCCGGCAAAAAGCAGCAAGCAGGCGCGAGTGCGACCCACATTCTCCTTCCCGTGTTTGGTAGGTATTAATCGCCGAAGTTCCTCCGGGAATGGCGCCGTGTATGTTTTTGCCCACCCAGGTGCCGAGCTTTACGGCCGCTTCCCAGCAGTCTTCCGATCCTTCAGTAATACGATGAGCTTCGGCTTTTAAAGCGGGATGGTCTGATTCGATGAGGCTTTCCGGCTGAAGGTATTTTTGAAGATTGGTTTCGGAAAACGAAGCAGGGAAAGCCGGAGCGTTTTCGCCATTATAATATTGCTTTTCAATCTCAAAAACGCCTTCAATTAGATTATCGGTAACCGTTCCTTCAAATTTCTGGCCCGGAAAATTCAGACCTTCGGCGGTTATCCATTCGCCTCCGGTTTGAATATTTGCCTCAACTTTCATAAAAGCAATGTCGGGGACATTGGAAATAATTAAGTCGACACCGGCCAACAAAATGTTATTCATGTCAACCGTTCGGATGCTTTTTTTCACCGACGCATCGGCCAGGTACAGGACGTGGTTTCCGGCAATTTCAAACTTAA
>Ga0207717_100124_pt1 | contig 12811 bp, 4 predicted proteins | sample TtanPargueraPR_2_FD_187745 | JGI IMG/M metagenome (GOLD analysis project Ga0207717, IMG submission 187745) | Aerobic enrichment media microbial communities from Bioluminiscent Bay, La Parguera, Puerto Rico - Tt and P2 (2) (SPAdes) | ecosystem: Environmental > Aquatic > Marine > Unclassified ...
GAAACGGCAACACATCAGAGCGAAAGCAAATGGTCGTAATTGCCGGTGTGTTTTTAGTATTGCTTTATAATCTTCCTTCCGGTTTGGTGCTCTACTGGACAATGAACAACGTGTTTGCATTTTTTCGACTGTTTATAACCAACCGAGAGGTATTTAAAGGCCGATTATATTTTAGTTTTGAAATAAAGACAACACTCCTCGCAGTCTACATCCTTTTAACCTCGGTTCTTTTTATCGCTCAAATAAACTGGGCGATAGTGCATGGCTTTGCAAGTTTACCTCTTCGACTCGTGCTAAGTGCAATTGCTAGTTTAATTTTGGTCTCGGTTTTAGCTCTTTTATGGAAAGATTTCAGGCGAAAATTTATTTACTTCTTAAGAGCAAATCGAAAAAGTTTGTTAAAAATTATTGGATTTTCAACATGCGTCATTTGTATATCACTTTTGTATTGGTCCATCGGTCACAACTCCAAAGAGATTATTATAAAGATATTTGTGGCAGGATTTGGCACGCCAATCCTGATAATAATTTTTGCATTCATAGGGTTTTCAATAATGAATTTCCTGAAATGGCAGTGGCCTGGGAAAGGTAATTTGTCGACATTTACCCTACTATACCTCACCCCTACATACTTTTATTTATCCGCAATACTTTACTATGACAAACCCAACGCAACGCTATTGTTAATATCGGTTATAATCCTGATCCCAATCCAGATTATTGCATTATTCGAGTTCATCAGGCGAATGAAGAATCGAGCTTATGTCTTAGTGTTTCCGGTTGGCATTGCTCTTTTTTTCTTACTTGGCATTCAAGCTATCAATTTGATAGCATATCAGAATGGCAAAATATATAGTTTCGATATTCTTGGAGTTCAAATGTCATCATTGAAAGCCGGGGTAGACCATTTTATTCTCCCGGGAATCCTATTCATTTTTATCTGTTATATTTTTTCATTTACTGAATATGCAAAAACACAGTTAGTCAATTTTAAAGATTACTTTAAAATATTTACGTTGTCTAGTATTTTCATACTTTTTAACACGCTTTTTTGGAATCCGATTTTGGTATACTCGTCATTCCCTGAAGCATACGACTTTACATTTTTTCAAATCATTTTACAAAACAGTATATACCTGCTTTTTCTTCTCCCTCCTCTGTTTGTACTCTTCTTTTCTGTTAACAAAAAAATGAAAAATCTACTTTCTAAGATTGTGTTAATCATAACTTTGATCGTATTATATCAAAATATAAATCCTATTGATGTTGGCACTCTTCAACTGAATAGGTTTTCAGAAGAAAGCAATCTTCAATTTTCAATTTCATCATATATTATAGAGTATTTTATAATCCTGATGATTATTTTGGGAGTACATTTCCTTTATAAAAGGAAGTATTCCAGGTTAATAATATATTCACTCATTTTACTGAATATTGGTGCCTTAGGCCAATCACTGGCTGGGGCTTTAAAGAAGGACCCCCTTTCATCAGTTAAATACCAAACGGGAAATACAATTTACTTTTCAAAGGATAAGAAGAATATTGTATACATCATTTTAGATATGTTCCAGGGGGTACATTTGCAGAAGATATTAGAAGAACAACCAGAACTCCGAAGTGAATTTAGTGGGTTTATAGATTTCAACAACACCTTGTCTATCTCGAGAGTAACCAATACCTCTATTGCGCCCATTTTTGGAGGATATGACTATGACCCTTTGCTACTTAACCAAAACGAAGGATTACAAAATAAAATTAAAATCTCGAGAGCACATGAAGATCTTTTTAAGAAGCTTCAAGCAAAAGGTTTTTCAGTTACAACGAATAAATATCCATATGTTGAGCTTGATAGCACATTCTACGATGTAATGCTTCCCAGATGGAGCAACGAGTGGGACATGTGGTCAAAAACAAGTGTTGAAGAATCTGATGAATTCCTGGGAATAAAAATTTTAACAAATAATTCGTTCCTCTTCTCAGTGCCGAAGTTCATTAAGCCAAGGATCTATAATAAGGGAAATTGGTTGATTGGTTCGGAGATGTTTCAAACTACAAGTAGTTTTGTAAACAATTATCGCTTCCTTAAAATTTTGCCATATATCTCTCGTTCGTCAAGTAGCGAAAAATGTTTCACCACGTTATACTACTTTAATACGCACTTCCCATGGAATAAACTAGGGGAAAATAATAAAGTAATTCAAAACGTGACGCCTTATGAAAATCAAAAATGGGCATTAAATGCATTGTTGGACTGGATACAATGGATGAAGGCCAACGATGTGTACGAGAATACGAGAATAATCATTGCTTCGGACCACGGTGTTCACTGGAAGAGGTTTAACGAACCCGTAAATTTCGACGAATACATTACTCAGTCCAGCAATAAAGTTATTTCAGATGATATGCTAATGACATTTAATGCACTTCTATTCGTGAAGGATTTCAATGCACAGGGAGATGTCAAAATAAATTCAACATTAATGTCAAATGCAGATATTCCAGAACTTTTACTTTATGATGGCTCAATTGATTCGCTAAAATTTGACCCTAACAGGACATTATATTGTTATGAGGCATATTGGTCAGAAGACATGAGTACGAGAACTAAATTCTCGCTGGCAAGAAAATATAGTGTTACAAAAGACATGTTTGATCTAAATAATTGGACACGCGTAAAATAACCAATCATGGATAAAATATTCTCACCATTTATATACATCGTCCGAACTATTTTTGAAGCCGCTTATAGCCTGACGGGCAGCTATGGAGTTTCAGTACTGCTTTTAAGTTTTGCTATTTCGCTGCTGCTGCTTCCTGTATTTATTTATATCGAAAAGGCTAAAAAACGCGATGATGAGATTAAGAAACGGATGCAGCCATTTATCGATGAGATTAAGCAGGTATATACCGGGCAGGAACGATACTACTACCTAAAAACACTTAACCGTCAGTTTGGTTACAGCCAGTTTAAAGCACTTGTCCCCATTCTTAGTCTGCTGGTACAGATACCATTTTTTATTGCTGCCTACGAATATATTGATAACCTAGAAGCCATACAGGGAGTTTCTTTTGGCCCTATAACCGATCTGTCGCAACCCGATCATCTGTTTGGAATAGTGAATGTACTCCCCGTTTTAATGACAGTAGTGAATTTACTAACAGCCTGGTTTTATACCCGAAACGGCAATACATCAGAGCGAAAGCAAATGGTCGTAATTGCCGGTGTGTTTTTAGTATTGCTTTATAATCTTCCTTCCGGTTTGGTGCTCTACTGGACAATGAACAACGTGTTTGCATTTTTACGACTGTTTTTAACCAACCGAGAGGTATTCAGGCGTTCTGATAAGGCAAGCACAAAAATCTCATTGTCGATATTGCTTCCTGCAGCGTTTTTTGTAATTGCATTTGTAACCGTTACAGGTCAAATTAACTGGGCTTTAAGCCGTAGTTTGGTTTCCTTGCCCATACGTATCATTGCATCCATTTTCATATCATTGCTGATAACCGGGTTGATTGGTTTAATGTTTCGATCTTTCCGGGTTTCGATAAAAAACGATATTATAAATAATAAGAAACGGTATACTTATGCCACACAATTTTCGTTAGTATTAGCTATCCTTGCAACCCTTTACTGGTCGCTAATCCACCATTTCGATAATTTTATTGGCCTGGTATTTCAAATATCAGGAGCCGCCATTCTTTTTGTTTGGTCATGCATTCTTATAAAAACACCCGTAAAAAAGGCACTGGATAAAATTCAACAGTTCGAAATTGATACCAAAGTACTATATATCGCATTTGCTGCGGCAATTTATTTTTATTTGGCCGGGAGATTTTATTACCATGAAATTAACAACACGCTACTTGTTATTTCAATTATCATCTTAATTCCATTGCAATTTTTTGTAGCAGTAAAATTCTTTGGCAGTAAAGATCGTGGTTCACTGCTGTGGAACTTATCCCTGGTTGTTTCTAGCTTTTTACTCATTGTTCAGGTCGAAATATTTCAGGTTACCATGCGTGAAAATTTTGTGCTTTTCAGTTGGTTGTCATTACCCGAAAGCATGAAAGAAAAGTGCACTTTTCCCTCCATTATTTTCACAGGAATTTTATCCTCGATAATGCCATTGTATTTTGCGGTAAGACAAAGGTTAGAAAATAACAAGCGCTTCGATAATAAATGGATTCTGGCCTTTGCATTGGCAACATTTTATATTGTTACCCTGGTATTTTGGTGGAAACCTTTGATGGTATATGCTTCTTTCCCTTATACATTTAATTTTGTTGCTACCGATATAATTTTAAATAACTTCAGCATAGCGGCCTATTCCTTTTTGTTTTTAGCTGTTCTGTTTATAGTTTCTCCCAGGCAACTACGTAAAATCTTTACAAAGTTGATGCTTGGTTTATCGATATTGTTTTACGTGAATACATTTATTGTACCTGTAAATGTAGGAACACTCCAAGACACTATGTTCTCGGAAGAGAGCAGGCTATCCTTTAATATTTGGTTATATGTAATGGAATTTGCTTTGATTATTGGAGTAATGACATTTGTTTCATACCTGATAAAACAGAATTACCACAAATATGTAAATATCACATTAGTTGTATTTATTATTATTACGATTGGTCAGAGCACCTATAAATCGGGAACAAAAGGGCATCTTTTCGACGAAAAAAACAATCGTAATACAAGCGCAAATGTTGATAAAGTGATACCATTTTCACAAACCAAAGAGAATATTTTATTCTTTATACCCGATGGATTACAGGGCTGGTATATGAAAGACCTTCTCGAAGATCATCCGGAGTACAAAAAGATATTCAAAGGATTCAAATGGTATCCGAATACGGTTTCCACGTCGAACTTTACTTACGCATCGCTACCCGCAATGATGAATGGAAATGATTTCAATATTGCCAGTATGAATGCTATGGATGAAGGATCGATACTAAGCAAATACAGATTAGCTACTGAAACCTTCTACGACAGGGTAAAAGAGAATGGATACTACTTTACAAGCGGAAACATGGGATACTCAAGCGTTGATTGGGATCGCTTTGACAATTTTATTCCATGGTGGGATGATTCGTGGGATAAGGTTCTTAAACTCGGCAGCAGTGTAGAAATTTGGTATACCCGGTTTTGGGAAAACTCTCTTTTTTATGGAGTTCCTTTATGTTTAAAACCACTGATCTATAATGAGCGAGATTGGTTGGTACATTTCGATGAATCGTATCAGAAGAATAATGAAACAATTCCACACTATTTCGTGCAAATTTTGCCGAACATTTCGGTAAATACCAGTACGGAGAAAAATTTCATTTTCTATCACACAGATTACACACATGCACCCTGGAACATTGTGGAGAACGGACAAATAACCAAAAACGTAAGTCCTTACCAAAATCAAGAGAAGTTCTTCCTTGATTTCTCAAAATGGATGACCTGGTTGCAGGAGAACAATGTATACGACAATACCAAGATCGTTATTGCTTCAGATCATGGTCCTGAGTGGTATCATTTCGATGGGAAAGCTGAAGTGAATGTTCCTTTGGAAAACTACAATTACGATAAATTCAGAAAAGATTTGTTTCTGCGGCTAAATTGTTTGCTACTGGTCAAAGATTTTAATGCCAGCGGGCCACTGGAAGAAGACTGGCGAACCATGAGTAATGCCGACATTCCGGCGATTTTGTTTGATGATAACGATCCAACCCAGGGAGAAGAACAATTGGGACGGGAAATATATACCTTCCTGACCTGGTGGCATCAGGATCTTAGAAACCGTTCTAAATATAACATCCGGCAATCGTTTAAGGTGAAAGGAAACATTTACGATTACGATAATTGGGAATTGATGGAAGCTAATGAACAAGAAAAAACAGACAATTAACGAGTGGTGTTACAGATTACTTTTGAATCCGATTACATGAATAAACAAAAGATTTACCGAATGAAAAGGCAATTTCGATTTTTATTGTTTATGAGCATTATAAGTTCATTTCTGTTATCATGTAGTGATTCGACTAAAAACGTGATCAAGAATTTCGACCCGTTGACAAATATGGGGATGAACGATACAGTTGTCCTGTCGATGGATTTGGATAATGCAATAGTTAATGGTATTATGATTCCATCCGCTCAGCAGACAGACAATGGATACTTCACATTTAGTTTTGAAGTCGAAAAACCGGAATCCTCCAAAAAATACTATTACAAAATTTACTATCAAAATAGTAGCTATAAATTCCCTGAGCTAAAGAACGGTAGCATCCATCCCTATTGTCACGAGAACTTTTATGGAAGTTGGGAAGATGTATCTTCAGGTTTTAAAAAAGTTAACGGCACTAACGGATCAGATAACTTTCGGATTGTGGGTAACCCCAGGGATGAACGTCTTTATTATGGTGGCGATATGAGCAAGCAGGTATTTAGCCAGGAACGCATAAACAGTTACATCAACTCGATGCGAACTACCCCGGAATGGTTCAAATCAATACAGGCTAAAGCCGAAAAAGAAAACCGGAATGTAGAGCAGCAGTTATTCCTCGATGCCCTATGGATGATCAAGGACGAATCACGCAAAGGAGATTTTAACCATCGCTGGAAAAGAAATCCACGCGTTGGCAATTACGAATTTATGCTTGTTGTAGCTGATGAAGCTGCAATTTCTGATATTCCTGATTATATAAAAAATATAGGGAATGTAAATGACCAGGGTTCATTCATTAATCCATTTTACTATTTCAGGTATGGCGAGGGCAGTAAACTTGCCGGAGTATCAATAGTTACATCAGAACGCGTTTTAAAAGTATCAGCCACCATCGAACCCGCCAAAGGCATATATATAAATCCGGGGCAACAGCGCGACGAACATATTGATACGCAATACCTGTCGGATGAGTGCAACAGTACAGAACAGCTTTATGAACATGCACATTTCGAGCAGTTCTCGCATGCTATCAACAGGGGATACACGATGAGGAATGTTCCGTTGGTTCGGGATGTTATTAATGAACCCTACACTCAGGATGACTTTTTCAGTACAATGGAAAAATACGATTCCACAGAATTGGTTGTTGGCCATGCATTTAACAGTCAGACACCATGCGAAACTGCTTATGTACAAGATAGCGTAATTACTTTAATTAATCCGGGGAATGTTGAAGGTGAGGAATTACGCAAGCAAAATGTTGGAGTTAAAACACGTATTGGTTTTACCTACGGGAAGTTTCGGGGGAAGATAAAATTTCCACGACAACTGAATGAAGACAACGTTTGGAATGGAATTACGAATGCATTTTGGCTTATTTACCAGGACGAAGCGGAATGGAATAATCGGCGACCAGCTGAACGCGACGGATACATTCCGAAGGGAGAAGACGGAGAAGAGTCCTTGACAAAAAAGCAAAAAAATTACTTTTATTCCGAGATTGATATTGAAATCGTAAAAACTTCACCAACCTGGGATAACGAAGAGTTCCTGAAGAATGATGACAGAGAATCGGATAATGTAATGTTCTGTTGTACCAACTGGGATCTAGCGAATCAGGACCCGCCAAGATTCTTTAAGGGAGTTGACGATATTTCATATAAAAACAAAACTTTTGAATTACATCGATGGACCGATTATTACAAAGCAATTACATCGAAATATCCAATCAAAAACGATAAACTTTATGATCCGGAATTTTTCTACTATGAAATTGAATGGAAACCAACTGAAATTATTTGGAGAGCAGGACCATCACCTGATAACATGGAACTCTGTGGATATATGAACGATAAATACACTTCGATTCCCAACAATCAAATGCTAGGCATTATTACGCAAGAATTCCATTATGCCGAGTGGTGGCCGTTTCAACCGTTTTCACAGAATGGTGTCCCTTTTCCAAAAAACGATATTAAAGGGAAAGTGTATGAAATTGTTGTTGAATAGGTTATTTCGCAGATATGTTATTTAGTAGTATCCTTTTTCTGTGCATATTTTTACCCCTGGTTTTAATAGCCTATCACCTGGTTGGGCATAAATATAAAAATTATGTCCTGCTGGTTTCCAGTCTCGTATTCTATGCATGGGGGGCACCTAAGTTCGTATTCCTGCTGTTGGCTTCGCTTACTGTCAACTTCTATGTTGTGCGCCAAATATACAGGGATGCAAAACACAGGCAGTTGTATCTATGGACTTCGTTATTGATAAACATAGGCTTACTTGCCTACTTTAAATATGCCAATTTTTTTATCGATAATTTCAATACATTGCTCCAGGTTTTTGGAGTTCAACCTGTAAAGTGGGCTTCGGTAGCTTTACCCATCGGGATTTCATTCTTCACCTTTCAGTCGATGACATATACAGTCGATGTCTACCGAAAGGTTCATGAACCCTTAAAAAGAATTACCGATTATTTCCTGTACATTCTTATGTTCCCTCAGCTTATAGCCGGCCCAATTGTTCGCTTCAATACGGTTGCCGATGACATTATTGATCGGAAAAAGAATGAAACGATTGATGAAAAACTTCATGGTATTTATCGATTTGTGATCGGTTTATCGAAGAAAATGCTAATCGCCAATGTCCTGGGAGAACAGGTAGATGCCATTTATTCACTTCCCCATTCCGAAGTTACAACACCCCTGATCTGGACCGCAGCCCTTGCCTATTCGTTTCAAATATATTTCGATTTTAGTGGCTACTCTGATATGGCCATCGGTCTGGGACGAATCTTTGGATTCAAGTTCCCCGAGAATTTCAACAATCCTTATATATCGCAGAATATAACTGAATTCTGGCATCGCTGGCATATTACTTTAAGTGATTGGATGCGAGATTATTTGTACATCCCTCTTGGTGGAAACAGGGTAAAAACCAAAAGGCGTTTGTATGGCAACCTGATAACCGTATTTTTGATTTCAGGTTTGTGGCATGGAGCTTCGTGGAATTTTGTTATTTGGGGAGCGTGGCATGGATGCTTTCTAATACTCGACCGCATATTCCTAATAAAACTTTTTAAAAGGATTGGTACAATTCCACGTGTACTCTTTACCAATTTGGTAGTAATAGTTGGCTGGATAATATTTCGTATCGAAAATCTACAGGACATTCGCTTTTACCTCGGAAAATTATTTTCGACTGACATGTCAGTTTCAAATTATACCATTTCCACTGAATCGAGATACATTATGATCATTGCAGCATTGTTCTCAGTAATAACCCTTTTTAAAGTTGGGAAACAACTGCAAAAGTTCGTATTCTATTCCGAGTACAATCGCTGGACACATGTTGTTGTCAGCATTGTTATATTGGTGTTGCTTGTAATTAACATGAGCTTTGTTACTTCAACCGGCTTTAACCCGTTTATTTACTTTAGGTTTTAATCATGAAGAAGCGGACATCAAAAATATTACTGTTTACAAGTTTCGTTTTCGTGCTTATTTTACCGCTGTTACAAGCTAAAATGAAAGTGTTTAACGAGGAGCCTCTTCATGGAGGAGTTATCCTGGCTTCGAAACCGGAATTTTCTTCGCCGGATTGGTTAAGTGGCAAATATCAATCAGCTATGGAAAAGTATATAAACGATCATATTGGTTTCAGGCCCTTCTTGGTTCGCTTACATAATCAGATTCTGTTTACATTATTTAAACAAGCAGCAGCAAAAGGGGTAGTTGTTGGTAAAGACAATTATTTATTCGAACAGGCTTATATTGATGCATATCACGGCGAGTATTTTAAAGGAAGAAAAGATCTCATAAAAAAAATTGAAGACCTGAAAGAATTACAATCTGAACTGGAAAATTTAGGTAAAACACTAATCGTTGTTCTACCTCCCGGAAAAGCCTCATATTATCCCGAATATTTCCCTGAACAGGATGCAGGTAAGGAAACCGATAGCACTTTTTATAAAGAATACAGCAAATTGCTACCTAAATATGGAGTGAATTGTTTCGATGTGAACCGATGGTTTTTACATATGAAGGATACTACACAGCATATTTTGTTTCCCCAGTATGGTATCCACTGGAGTGAATATGGAGCAGCCATTGCAGCCGATAGTGTAATTAAACAGGTAGAAAGATTATCGGGTAAGAATTTACCGGAAATGAAGATCACCGACATTCGGAAACAAAATTACAGTCAGGGAACCGATAATGATATTGAATGGGGAATGAACCTGCTGAAAAGTCTTCCTTCGCAGACATTGTCCTATCCTACCATTGAGTGGGATTACACTGGGAGTGACACTACTACGAACATGCTGGTAATTGGAGATAGTTTTTATTGGAATTGGTATTACCTGGGTTTAGGCGAAAAATGTTTTCATAAAACTTCATTCTGGTATTACAATAACGAAGTGTATCCTCAGAGCCAGCAATCGAGTGTAAAAGTAAAATCAATCGATCAGCTCTCTGTAATTTACAACAGCGACATTGTGTTGCTGATCGCCTCTGAATCGAACCTAGTCAATATGGCATGGGGTTTTGTTGATAATGCATTAAATATATTACAAGGAAATGTTGAAGATCCTGCGGTATACAGGCAAAAGATTGAGGAGGTGATCAATCGAATCAGAAGTGATGAGACCTGGATGAAGAGTGTAACGGAAAAAGCGAAAGAAAGACATATTTCTGTTGATTCAATGCTGGTTCTCGATGCCCAATGGGTAATCGAAAATGAATGATTAATAAAGAATTTGAACATTTTAAAACAGCTCGCAAAAAATTCAGGCAAGCCTTCCAACGCGCCAAATAGAAAAATCTTAAAAAGATAAATCAGCATCTTTAGAACTGTAAAAATGGAATTATTTTCAATTCTATGATGCTCATTCCGGATAAAACAGACATTAGTAATTCTTTGAAATAGTTTGAAAATTCCAAATTATATTTCACCTTTAAAAGGCAAAATATTGCATAAATGGCTAAATCGCTGGTAAACACAAACGCCAAATTTGGTACCCTCCCGGTATTTCTGACAGCGCTCTCGACAATTCTTGGCGCCATACTTTTTCTGCGTTTTGGCTGGGCTGTCGGGCAGGTCGGGTTTATGGGTGTGATCGGAATCATCGTCCTAGGGCATGTAGTCACAATCCCAACTGCTTTTGCGGTTGCCGAAATTGCTACCAATCAGCGCGTTCAGGGTGGTGGTGCCTATTACATCATCAGCCGTTCGTTTGGATTGAACATTGGCGGGGCTATAGGTATTGCACTCTACCTTTCGCAGGCCATTAGTGTGGCTTTTTATGTGATCGCCTTTGGCGAGGCTTTCGAACCACTGATTAACTGGATCCACAAAACCTATGACTTTTATATACCCGATCGACGATGGATTTCGATCCCCACTATGGCGTTACTTTCACTGCTCATTCTTATAAAAGGTGCCAATGTTGGAATGAAAGCACTTTATGTTGTAGTTGCAGTTCTTTTATCTTCGATTGCCATGTTTTTTATGGGCGATTCTTCCATTAAACCCGATACGGTAAACTTCCACAATACCGTGGAAAATCACCTGAATTTTTTCTATGTTTTTACAATCATATTTCCAGCATTTACAGGACTGGCAGCCGGGTTGGGACTTTCCGGCGATTTGAAAGACCCCAAAAAGTCGATTCCGCGCGGGACGATTTGGGCAACGGTCGTTGGGATGTTTGTATATGTTGCGGTTGCCTATAAATTTACCATATCCGCGTCGCCCGAAGACCTGGTCAGCGATCAGTTGATCATGAGCAAAATTGCCATCTGGGGACCGATCATTCCGGTTGGACTGGCAGCAGCTTCCTTAAGTTCGGCACTGGGTTCGATTATGGTGGCACCACGAACATTACAGGCCATAGGCTTCGACGAGATATTTCCGCAACGAACCGCCAACCGCTGGTTTGCAAAAGGCCGAAAAAAAGACAACGAACCCATTAACGGATCGATGATAACCATAGGGATTGCATTTATTTTTGTGGTAATTGGCGATGTCGATTTTGTAGCACAGATCATCTCTATGTTTTTTATGGTGACCTACGGGGCCATTTGTGTGATTTCGCTGCTCGAACATTTTGCTGCCGATCCGGCATACCGGCCAACATTCCGCTCAAACTGGTACATTTCGTTGGTTGGCGCACTTTTCTCGTTCTGGCTCATGTTTAAAATGAATGCCACTTATGCTGCCATTTCAGTAATCATCATGGCCGTCATTTATTACGTGGTAATGCTGAATAACGAAGAGAATCAGGGGCTCAACAAGCTTTTCCGCGGAGTGATCTTCCAGTTAAGCCGGCAACTTCAAATATTGCTGCAGCGTGCCGACAGCGAAAAAGACAAAAGTTGGCGACCGTTTGGTGTCTGTATTTCTCACGATACTTTCAAACGCCGCTCGGCTTTCGATATCATGCGGTGGATCTCATACAAATACGGTTTTGGCACCTATATTCATTTCATTAAAGGCCTGCTGAATCAGAAAACCACCGAGGAATCAAAAAAAGTTCTCGATCGCTTAATACAACTTTCAGCCGGAAGCAAAAACCGGGTTTACCTCGACACGATTATTTCACCGTCTTATACTTCAGCAATTGCCCAGGTAGTGCAACTTTCGGGTATCTCGGGGAAGGGGAATAACCTGATATTATTTGAATTTTCGAGAACTGATCCGGGAAATCTTAAAGAAATTACGGGCAACTACCAGATTGTTGAATCGGCCGGGTTTGACATTTGCATCCTGAACACTTCATACAAAAGTTTTGGCTACAAAAACGAAATCCACATTTGGATCAGCCCTGAAGATTACCTGAATGCCAACCTGATGATCCTGCTGGGATATAT
>Ga0207717_100126_pt1 | contig 12771 bp, 8 predicted proteins | sample TtanPargueraPR_2_FD_187745 | JGI IMG/M metagenome (GOLD analysis project Ga0207717, IMG submission 187745) | Aerobic enrichment media microbial communities from Bioluminiscent Bay, La Parguera, Puerto Rico - Tt and P2 (2) (SPAdes) | ecosystem: Environmental > Aquatic > Marine > Unclassified ...
TACGCTTTAAATCAGCTCGACTAGAAGTCCCTCCAGAAAGATTGATATAGTCTTCGTAATCCAATCCTTTCTGATAAAGGTGAGATGTAGGCAAAAGCACTTCTCCCAAAACCATAACTTCCTGTTGAGGTTGAGGGATATAAAGAGCATCACCATCCTTCAAAACCAACGAATCCTGAACATCAGCATGCCTCATCAGCTCTGGCAAATCAAGGACCATGCGTCCAACAGCCTTGGTCGACTCCAACTGATCTAGGAGTACAGTTGTATACTCTGCTGATTTAGCATCCTTTGCTTTTGAAATTTCAAATGATGCAGCCGCCAAATTTGACTTTAAGCGAGCCTTCAAACGATCCAGCTGCACCTGCTCTTTTTTGCGAAGACTTTCTCGTATAAAAATACTACCACTAGGATCTGCCTGGTCAGTAAAGCCTCCAGCTCGCTCAATCAGCTGGAGCAAAGTTTCACCTTTACGAACTTTGTATACTCCCGGGAAGAAAACCTCTCCTTTCACTTCAACACTAATCTCTTCTGCCCAATCGGGAATTGGACGAATCATTAAATGGTCGTATGGTCTTAGTTCACAATCAGCAGCAGCATCACCATTTAAAATAGCCGCAAGATCAAGATTCTCGTGAGACACATTAAATGATCTACCATAGCGGATATTGTTATGAGTTAACTCAGCTTCCAAAGTATAAGCACCTGCCATAAAGCCTCCTGCCGCACGGAGGAGATCACTGATTTTCATGCTTGTAGACAAAGGATAAACCCCCGCATGCTTCACACTACCAGTTATTTTAACAAGCTTAGGTAGGTCAACTTGATTGCTTTGATTCTTCAACTCCTGAACAAGACCATCAAGAACCTTTGTTCTATCACTAAAAAGATCAAAAATAATAAGCTCATCTCCCTTGTTTAATCTTAAATTAAAAACAGAACCCAAGTCGTCCAAGGAATCAGGCAATCGAATATCATCGATTGAAACAATCCCACTCTTACTATTCACATGCTTAAGAATAGCATATTGTTTATCGGTCTTTTCCTTATATCCATGAGCCGCACGTAAAAGATCTATAACACGCATTCCATCTGAGTAAGGATATTCACCATTAAAAAAAACATTTCCTGAAATCTTTACACTACGACGAACCAACGCAGACCCTTCCTGAACTCTGAGACGACGCAATATATTATTAATAACTACCTCTCGATTATAATACAATAAAGTTCCTCTAAATTCGTCAAATCGCTCTCCTGGAACATATGAATGATACTGATTCCCCTGATCAGAAAAATCATCCTGAGAACGAGTCACTCTTTCCTCTTTTGCCAAGGTTTCCTTTTCTTGTCTCTCACGTTTCAGATCACTGTCCTCACTAAGCTTATAAGCGTCAGCTTCCTCTTTTGCCTTTTGATCAAGTGCTTTTTTTGCAACCTTAGGATCTATATCAACTTTCACACCATCGGAATCAATCGGTAGGGGGACATCCAGTTTCCGATTACTTAAAACAATAACAGAATCCTGAGCCTTTAATGGAATATTGTAGATAGAACTAAGATTTTCAAAAACTCTGTCCAAACGAGTTGAAAGCACTTTGATCTGACCATTTACAGGATCTCTCCTTTTTATCAGAACATAAAGCAAATCCGCATCTTCGGTGAGACTGTCAACAGAATCGACCAAGTCCCCAATACGCATTCCGTCAAACCACTGTACATCTTTAGGTTGAACAACAGCCCCCTTTAGAGAAACTTTTCCAAAAACCTGATCAAGAATAGGAGTTACAACCAACCTATCACCATTCTGAACAGACGTATCAATATCAGAAGAGGTTAAGTCTAAATTCAAAACCGTTCTCACTTTAGAACCACGATCAATTCTGTATAAAGTTGAACATCCAATATAAGCATCAGGCTTAAACCCACCAGCAAGGTCAATTAATCCACGAACAGAAACATCACTATCCAGTTCATATATTGCGGGTCGAATAACATTGCCGGACACCGAGGCCGTTTTCCCAATTGGTGGAATCAAAATAACATCTCCCGGCTGAAGCCTCAGGTCATTACTGTTATCTCCCCTAAGCAATAGATCATACAAATCCATTTCACCAACAAGAGCTCCCTTGCGCTTCAATTGAATATGACGAAGAGATCCACTATTGCGAATACCGCCACATGAAAATAAAGCATTGGTAATTGTTGCAAGAGAACTTACAGAATAAGACCCGGGCTGATTAACTTCTCCCATAATAAAAATCCGAATAGATCGAAGTTCACCCATAGTCACGCTGGCATTAACCCCAATAAGTTTTTGCTCAATCTCATTTATAATAAGGTTTTTGGCTTCCAGAAAGGTTAATCCACTCACATTAATGTCACCAACTCCGGAAAGCATTACATTGCCTTCGCGAGTAACTGTCAGAGTGTTACTAGACTCAAGCTTCCCATATAACTGCACAACAATGCTATCTCCCGGTCCTAAGATATAATCAACTGGAATTGGAAGTTGAATAGATGGTTTAAAAAAATTTCCACGATCAAAAATATCATAGCCAAAAAGTTGTAGATTTTCTTTATTCTCTTTGGCAGAAACATCTACGTCATCCTTTAATGCAATACCACCATCCTGGGCAGAGTCATTACGCACGATCCGAGAGCTATCATCGATCACATCAGATTGGTCAATATCATCTCGCTGAAGACCTAAATTAGCAACGGTCGACTTAGATTTTTCCCCTCGAACTCTTCCGAGCAAAGCCTGGCGAGCTGCAGGATCCATTTTTTGATACTCTGCAAGTTGTGTAGGAGACAGATTCAAAGAAGACAAATCACTCTGCCCCTGCAAATCAGCACAGAATAAAAGTATACTCAATACAGAAAACAAGGAGCATTTGAATAATTTTTTCATAACTTTCATTATATCTAGCAACATGACATCTATTATTTAGCTCAAAAACAGGACTAGCCACTACATCCTGAGGTAAAGCAATTCGCTTCCCTGAAATCATTCAGAAGCAATTGACCATTCAAATTTGAAATTAAAAAAGTCACTCCATCCCAAACATTAGATAGGATCAACATCTGAATAGACTGTATCCTATCCCTCAAAGAAGCATAACTATTTTCCGAGCACGACTCCATGTATAGAGATGAACATCCCACAATCGAGCAGAAAATCTGAGAGCATAAAATGAGGCTTTTTAATCTAAAACGGAGCATAAACAGTTATTCTAACTAAAAAGATATAACGTAATGATTGTATCACGTTACTATTAGATAAGGTCAATGTTAAAAGCCAAAGAATAGATTAATCTCAAGCATAAAAGGTAATAGCTCTATTGAGACTAAAACTTCTAATAATCCAAAACTAACAAACGAAACCTGACCCATTTCTAAACGAAAAAGCCACAATCCACTCTCTGGGAGACTCTTTTACAGCTAAGGTCTAACGTTGCAAAGAAAAGCAGTAACTATTCACTTGGAGGTATTGTTATTGAACCCTTACACATAAGAAGTCAGTAGGAGGCAGAAACAGGTTCTTCCCGCTTTCCTCCAGAAACAACACGTTGTTCACTTCTAAGCGAAGATGTTGCTGTAGCTCTAAGCCTTCTTCTATAAGCTTTTATATAACGTAATCTTCTTCTAGCTCTCATCGCATCAAAAATAGGATCTAAATAATGGTATCGAACCAGAAGATTCAACGTCATGGCAGCAACCCCCAAGACAATCAAAATGCTACTAAACTCAAGGCGCATAAAAGGAACAATAGATAACAAAGTAAAAACAACAGCAATCCCGTATAAACGATGAACCGTTTTTCTATACCCTTTCTTATCTCCGTTGCAATGCTTGGAATAAATGCGATGATGTAGATGCTTTTTGTCTGCTGAAAATGGTGAACGTCCCTCACAAATACGACGAATAAAACAGGATGTCATATCAAATAAAGGAAGATAAAGCACACACAATGGAATAAGCCAAAGGCCATAACTACTCGCGAAATCAAACGATAATGGCAGAGGAAATGTGGCCAAAACAAATCCTAGAAAAAGACTTCCGGTATCTCCCATAAAAATACTTGCAGGATGGTAATTGTGATAAAGGAAACCAATAACGGCACCAATTAAAGCCAACGCAATAATGGGGGAAGTTAAAGAGCCCGCCATATACAAAAGAACAAATAATGCACTCATGGCAATAGCACTGATACCACCAGCAAGGCCATCCAAGCCATCCATCAAGTTTACCGCATTGAGGATAGATACAATCCAAAAAACGCTGAGGATAAAAGACGCAACACTTGCATAGGCCTCCAAATGAGTCCCATTGAAAAAACCAGAAAGATCTATTTTCAAGCCAAAAGAAACAGCATATACGGCAACGAAAATCTGGAATCCCAACTTAACAACTGCACGCATCCCTTTGATATCATCATAAAGACCAACAGCAGCAATCAACAAACCTCCAGAAATAACAACCACCGTTTCAACAAGATCACAGGGAATATCTGAAAGAACAAAAAGCGCAAGGCAACTCCCAAACAGAGACGTTGCTAAAAAGGAGGCAATTATGGCAATACCCCCTATTCTTGGAATCGGTTTTTTGTGACTGCTTCTACCATTGGGTATATCATATAAGTTCTTCTTTATGGCATATTTTCTTATAGCAGGAGTAATCAACAGCGAACTTCCAATGGCCAAGAAAACACACAATACGTATAACGAAAATTGATGTAACATAACTAAAGTATTCCTCTACAGGAAACTAAATGATCAAAAATACTCAATACAATTCGAACAACATATTATATAATATGTATATTATAAAAGAAATATATCCCCACAGATAAAGACTTGCCCTTAAATCATAAGTAAAAATGCTTAATAAAAAGGAAGCAATGGAATTAAATCTTCACTTCGAGTAACGATCTCTCAGCAAATCTATGCATACTTGCCCATAACGCCATCGATCCCTAATTTCGACAATAGAACTCACCTGAGCCCCCAGAAAAGCAAGAAACAATACATCCACCTCTCCATCAGATAAATTTGAAATAGAATTATAAAAGATTATCCCAGAGATAAGAATCAAACAATAGAATAAATGAATCAGGAGAGAAATCTTAACGTTTCTCACAGAGCATCATCATCCTCTTCAACACGCTCAATGATTTTTTCATTAATGAATTTAGAATGCAATTCTATTTCCGACAGATGGAGTCGATCCATTCAAAGAGTGATTCTAAATCATAATCTCCAGAATGCCGTTGCCCCCAAGAAAAGGCCATATCAACATCTTCTCCGTTGTTTGCCAGTTTCGTGGCCAAAATTAAAGGAACAGCATAGGACGTGTTGGTATCCTTTGTTCCATGACGAATCCTCCAATACGAGGCTGTTTTCACTTCCTGATCTCCAACATAGTAAATTGGATTCATCATTTTCACACATTGAAAATCAGCCAAAGAATGATCTCTACTTTCCTTACTAGTGAACTGAGTAAAATGCTGACTAGCGACTGATTCAGTCCCAAAAAGACTCGTTTCAGGTGAGGTCAATTTGACTGAATCAAAAGCAGCCGGGGTTTTTGATCGCCCAACATAGTGTATAAACTCATCTAAATTAACATCAACCACAGTATGACCTCGTAGTTTTATCCAAGAGGGGCAACCACGCAAATCAGCCCCTTCCATGATATATGTCTGAACAGAAGCCATCAAATAGGATTTCAGGTAATCTTTAAAACTACCGTTACCATTATCATCTAAACTCAGCAGAGAATTGTTCTCATCTTTAAGATTCAAACTATTCAAATAGCTTGTGAACTGTGTTTTCAGTAATCGTGAGAGTTTTCTTTCTTTTCGACTAAGCTTTGAAACAGATCCATCACTTTCCTTATATTTGTTTTCGCCATTAAAAAGCCATTCATAAGCCATATCGGCATGATCTAAATCTGTAATAGGGCAATAACAAGAAACAGCATAAATTGCGTCGGACGCTTTTGCGGCACCCAAAACATCTAAATATGACTTGTAGTCTAAACTGTCTCCTGTAGCACCCAACAAAGCAGAAAGCGCACCTCCCGCACCGGTACCATTAGAAATAATCTTATTAGCATCTCCAGGCATAACTGAGTCATTATAATGCAGATAACGCACAGCAGCTTTCAAATCGACAATAGAAGCAGGAGCTTTCCCATAATTTTTTCCTTCTTTATCTTTAAGGTTACGCCCTCGGACACCAGGAGAGACAACAACATACCCATGAGCTAATGCTTCAAAAACAGAATTTTTCTTTTGTATCATATCCATAGGAGGTCTCATGCCTCCAGGTGGATTACCTCCAGGACCTCCTCCTCCGGGGCCACCAAAAGAACTTCCTCCCGATGGACCTCCACCGCCTCCTGGGCCTCCTCCAGCAGAACCACCTTCACCTTGACCTCCTCCCATAAAGAGACCTGTCAGCCCCGCATTCATTGAAAAACCACCGGCCTTAACTCCCACTTGTCCAAACTGACCACCACCATGAGGAGGCTCTCCACGGCCACCATGACCAGATCTATCAGAAAAATCCCAAGGTTTATCTTCGGGAATAGCAGCTTCCGCAGACATATACCCATTTACTGCATTCGGAAAGAAGATAGGCGCCGTCTCGGAAGAATAACCGTTAATTGATTCCTTGTGATAATATGCCTCAGGAACATAAACGTTCAAAGTCTGATACTGTAAATCAACAGGATGCTTCACATAAACGAGGTATTTATAAGAACGGATACGAATAGTCTTCCCATTATCTTTAATGACCTCCTTTGTATAATTCTTAGGTTTAAACTTTAGACTGAAGTCATGATTCTCTTCGGCTGTAGTATCTTGAATACCTAAAAAACACAGAGAAAGAAACGTTGTTGCGGAGCAAAAAGCTCTCCATCGGGCTTTATTAAACATACGAAGTCTTATTTCCAACCTAATTGGTAATCTCATTCGCAACAATGTTCCCTACTTGACCACTGCAAAGAGCCCATCCCGTGCCAAATTAAACGGAAACAGTCTCTTCTTCCCTTACACGAGAAACAGTTCTCTGAGATCGAACGACAGGAGAAATAGGATGCTTACTTATAGAACCAACATGCGTGTAAGCTCCCTTTCGCTTAACCTTAATAGCTTCAAAAACAGGGGCTAAATAATGATATCGAATAAGTAAATTGATCGTCATTGCCAAAACCCCAAAGACAACCAAAAGGTTACAAAACTTAAGTTGCATAAAAGGCACTACAGATAAAAGCGTAAAAACAACTGCAATTCCATAAAGCCTATGAACTGTTTTTCGATAACTCTTCCTGTTCCCATCACAATGCTTTGAATAAATCCTATGATGCAAATGCTCTTTATCTGCAGAAAACGGGGATCGACCTTCACAAATACGGCGAACAAAGCAAGAAGTCATATCAAAAATAGGCAAATAAAGAACACATAAAGGAATCAGCCAGATACCAAAACTATTCTCGGTCGTAAAAGACAAAGGCAACGGAAACGTTGCTAACACAAAACCAAGAAAGAGACTTCCTGTGTCCCCCATAAAGATATTAGCCGGATGATAATTATGGTAAAGGAAACCTAAAACAGAACCGATCAGAGCAAGTGCAATAATTGGAGAAACAAGAGATCCAGCAACATAAAGCAATATAAACAACGCGCTCATCGCAATGATACAGATTCCACCAGCTAAACCATCAAGCCCATCCATCAGGTTGACGGCATTGATGATAGAAACAATCCAAAAAACACTGACAATAAACGATAATCCAACAGAATACGGAGCCAAATACGTGTTAACTAAAAATGCGGATAAATCAATTTTGGTTCCTAACGAAACTGCGTATACAGCAATTACGATTTGTAGTCCCAGCTTCCTCCAAGGACACATCCCATTTACATCGTCATAAAGCCCGACAAGTGAGATGAAGATGCCTCCAGATAAAACAATCATGGTGTTGTCCATAGCTACAGGAACCAAAGGCAACCAAAAAAACGAAATTATGCTTGCTGAAACACACGTAAAAAGGAAGGAAAGAAGAATAGCGACTCCCCCAATACGTGGTATTGGAATAGAGTGACTACTTCTACCATTTGGGATATCAAACAGTTTTTTACGAACAGCCAAACGCCTCACAATCGGAGTTAACCCCCATGAACCAAAGATACTTATAACAATAACCAAGAGACAAAATATGAGTTGATATAACATAATAAACATAAATCATTTATGACTAATATCTAAGAAAATCACGTGTAACATACCTGCAAAAATCTGCGTAAGGAAACCCTCGGGGTATCTACAGAGGAAAAACTGCTATTAAGAACAGCACTATTGCTCTTCAAAAAAGACATACAGCGCCCACTCAACATTTGCAAAAAAAGCAAACTAGTATCATCTAAGAAGTAGCTCTTGCACTCGTTTTTCATAGCCTGATACAGCAAATGGCATATATTATACCTTTTCGCTCAAAACAGTAATTTAGCAGCAATTTTAAACAGATATACCTATACAGAAAGAAAGTAAACCATTATCATCATAATAATTACAGTTTTTTTATATAAAAACAACTAAGCTAACGAAACGCAAAAATAACGCTTTATGTTCATTCTTTCAAAACTACTCTGTGCCGCCATTCAACCACTCTTCTGGATTGCACTGCTTTGGCTGATATCATTACTACTAATAAGAAATCATAAACGCATTTCCATATGCATGAATTGGATTTGCTTATGTTGCGTTGGATTATTGGGATTCCAGGCAATTCCAGATGCATTATTACGAAAGCTAGAAAGCACGTATCCTGTTCCAAATGAAGAAATCGTATCGCAATGCTCAGGAATCATCATTCTAGGCGGTGTATTTAAGTCTGCTCAACTATTTAAGGAACACGACCAAATTTCCATTGGAGAGGCTGCAGAAAGAGCAACTGTTCCTTTGGGATTATTACGAAAAAATCCTAATTTAGAACTCGTTTTTTCAGGCGGCGAGGGATCGTTGTTCAAAACAGGAATTGGAGAGGCTTTTGTCGCTAAAACTTTTTTTGAAAGACAGGGAATTGATCCCAAACGTATCTATTTAGAAGCAGATTCACGCAATACTCGAGAAAATGCCCAAAACACGGCCAAATTACTGGGTAAACGCTGTTCAGAAACTTGGTTGCTGGTAACCTCTGCATCACATATGCCAAGATCTGTATCCGAATTTGAACGTTCAGGGATTCACGTCATCCCTTATCCAGTAGACTTCCAAACCACAAAAACTACAGACTGGAATAAATACTCCATCGCGGAAAGTATTCTACGATGGCAAACAGCATTGCATGAATGGGTTGGAATCTTCGTTTACAAATATACAAGTTAAAGCTTTCGAGATCTAAACATGCTCTTGCTTAATTGATGCAGAAAGCACCATAATTTGGTAAGTTACATCAGCAATGTTATAAAGTAATGTGAGTTGCTGTTTTACAACACTGTTTGAAGTAGATCCCATGTAATCAGATATTCGTTCCAGCAGCTCACGAACGCAAATATCCTGCTCTACTTCAGTATCAGCCAATTTGCTTTCAGCACAGTGTAATGCTTGAAGAACTCCTTCTGCCAGAGGAATAATTTCCATAGAAAATTCTTTATTCAAACGTCGATGAGCCCCAAATGCCGAAACATAGGATAACAAAGCATGGTTTTCGTATGTCATCTGAAAAGCCTGTTTCATAAACATACGACGTTTTCTGGGTTCCAATTGCATTCCCTGCCAGGCCAAAGCTAAAGCATTGTCTGCTCGATGAGCTTGTCTACGTACAATTCTGTAAGACAGATCATCCTCTTCCTCAACAGACTGATACTCATCAATAACAGCAGAGAAATAGGCTGCATTTTTCCGTAACGCTTCGTTTAATAATCCAGGAAGACGCTTATGCTGCCAGGCAGGCCAAAGCAAACGAACAGATAAGATAGCAATAGAAGAACCTATGAGTGTATCAATAACTCGAGGTAACATCAAAGCAACCCCCTGGCTGGAAACAAGGTTAAAAGCGCACAAAACAAACGTGGTTATAAAAACCACAGATACTGAATAATTCTTCTTTAACCAGGCAAAGAAAAGGTAGGCAGAAACCAGCATAAACAATAATTGTCCCACCGTTGTAGGAAGTATCTGAACAATTAAAACCCCTCCAACAACTCCGCTTAACGTTCCCAATATCCGCTGAAACAAACGACGTCGAGTTTCACTGTAACTTGATTGAAGAACAAAAAGGCAGGTCAGAACTACCCATTCCCCTTTTCTTAAATGCAGGAATTCAGAAACCATATATCCAATAAGGAAACAAAGGCTCAAACGTAATGCATACCTCAAACGTGGATTATTCCATGACAACTGATCTTTTAATCGCTGAAGCAACCCTCTCTCGTCTCTGGCAAGTTTCGGAACAGAAGTTCTTACACGTTCATCACTCAAATTTTTCAACGAATAATGAGACCGAGTTAAATTGTTAACCAATAGAGGTAAATCAGACCCTTTTTTTATTTTTCCATCTTCAACCAGATTATTCAGCACATTAATTACCCATTCCAATGATACGGGATGCCGATATGGCACTTTCGTCAAAAGACAAAACGAGAATTGTCGAACAGCTCCAGCCAACTGCCGTAAAGCCTGCCCCAGACCTTCCATTACAGCTTTATTCTCAGGTTCATTGCTAAGCAAATCATAACGTTCATGGCTGGATGCAGCTCTTTCGTGCAAACTCTGCAAAAGCATAAAATAGCGTAAATAAGGAATCAATGGCTCATCATTAGCTAGCGAGTCTCGATAGCTGTTCAAAACCTCTTTACAACGATCAAGTGCTTCCACAAGCTTTACATTCTGTAACGCTAATTGATTTCTTACTTTTGCCTGAATTTTTTCATCACTGGGGAATAAATCAGCTTTAAGCTCCATATAATTACCCAACGCACTAAAACCACGTGCCAATTGCTCCTCAAGAAGTCTCCAAGGGTGAAGATATAACAAAAGAAGAGAAAACAAACCATAGAACAAAGCACCAGATGTAAGCAATATGGGCTGCCAGTACCATGCAGGACTTATAGAGGCTCCTATCATGGCATAAATACCAACAAGAATTGCTCCAAAAGTTACCCCTCGATAGCGTTCATTCAAGCCCCCCACCAGTAGAAAAACAATAGTAGAAAGACTCAAACCAAGCCCCAACAAAACAGGATACGGTTGTAACAGAGATACCGATAAACTAGAAATTCCGAAACTAGCAATTTTAAGGAGTAAGGATTTTATACGCCCTCTGGGATGGTCATCTGTTTCAGATAAGGCCCCGGCCAATGCACCTAATCCAAGTGATACCGCAAAAAATGGATGCCCTAAAAGAACAAGAGGAACAGCCAGAAAAGCAATTGCAAGGGTTGCTTTAATCGCCATCAACCTATCCGGCTGACTCCAGAACATCCTACGGGCTGGTTCATACCATTCCTGCTTTACAAACGGCTTCATCAGCTTCGTTAAAATTCCTTTCACTACTTTCCTTTGTTATTGGCGTCACCAAAGTGACCTACACTTACTTAAAAAATTGAAAATATAATATGAAACATATCACCAAGACTTCCAACAGAATTGAGAAAAAGTCATATCTTTCTTTGCATTTAGAGAATTGATATGATTTTTTCACATTGTTGAACTCCACTTATCGTTTTATCATCTATTTTAAATGAACGTAATAATCTCTGGCATTTCGGATATCGGCAAAAAGAGATCCAACAATGAGGATACGTTCGGTATCTGCACCCTAAAAGAATGGCAAGAACAGATACAATCACTAAATACCGATACTTCTGACAGAGTGTTGGCTTTTGTCTGTGATGGCATGGGAGGAATGGAAGGTGGAGAGATTGCCAGCGCAATCGCAAAAGATAAAATTGAGGAATGGTTCTACAAAACAAGTGATGCTCTACACCCTCAGGAATTACTTTCAGCAATAGAGACTGCCAACGAATCAATCCTACAAGAAGCCGAAGAACGCCCTACTTACAAAGGCATGGGATGCACATGTTCAGCCATCATACACCAAAATGATCGATGGATAATGGCTCATATTGGCGATAGCCGCATATATCGTTGGAGAAACGGAAAACTAGAACAACTAACTTCAGACCAAACAGTTCTGGAACGTTTAAAAAGGGAAGGAAAAGCTCCAAGAAATCCGTATGTACGGGCGCGTTTCAGCCATACACTGGAACAGGTTCTAGGGAGCGATAAAGACCTTTTAAAACCTAAAATAATTCAAGGAAACTCCCAAAAAGGAGATATTTATCTAATCTGCTCCGATGGTCTTTATGAAGGCTTAAATCGAATAGAAATTCAACAGATGATCAATAGATACGTGGGAAGAATATCTCTTTGTAATCTAAATAAAACCATCGTTGAAACATCGGTTGATAGATCTGGAAGCGATAATACAACAAGCGTAATACTACAAATCGGAAATCCCTTAAAACAACCATATATTAAGTTTGTTTTTCAATTGGCTTTTCATAAAATAAATAAAGCTGTAACTGTTCTTAAAAGCCGTATGGCTCTGATCTTCACACGAAAACTAAAGCAATTCCATAGGCGTTTTTTCTGATGAATGACTTTTTTGATTTCGACCAAACATTACGAGGACATATCCCCGGAGAACGGGTATTTGATCGATATAAATTAATAAGAACGCTCGGACAGGGAGGTA
>Ga0207717_100127_pt1 | contig 12712 bp, 8 predicted proteins | sample TtanPargueraPR_2_FD_187745 | JGI IMG/M metagenome (GOLD analysis project Ga0207717, IMG submission 187745) | Aerobic enrichment media microbial communities from Bioluminiscent Bay, La Parguera, Puerto Rico - Tt and P2 (2) (SPAdes) | ecosystem: Environmental > Aquatic > Marine > Unclassified ...
GACCGCCAACAATAATTACTTCCTTTTTTAATTCCGGATCAGAACCTTCGATCAGTCCAACCACATTACAGGCCTTTGCATCGGGATGATACAAGGTTTTTGCGCTTATTTTCACTTTCTGACCGGCAGGCAATTCAAACGACGGAACTTTCATATTTTTCAGCTGTGATCTTAGTTCCTCATAATCTTTCCCGGCATCTTTCAGAATCTTTTCCACAACCACAGGCTCGACATGTGCATAAATAAAACCATCGAGATGAACTGTGTTTGGATTGGCAATTTTACTGGCATAAATCATTCCTGCAGCTCCATGTTTTACTGCATTTCGGAACTTGTAACGATGATAGGCATACGGTGTCCACTTTGCCAGAATAGTGTCGTTCTTTGTGTAAGGTGTCCCCGTTTCAAGTATAATGATCTTCCCCTTTACATCCACATTTTTATAATCGTCGTACCCCAGTTCAGGAGCCGTAATTCCATGTCCGACATACACCAGTTCTGCCTCTATCGTCCCTCGGTCCGAGTTCGACCCCGGCAAGTAATCATCCGGGAATTTCAGTTTTGTTTCCTGCCCACGATTTATATAAACCACTTCTCCCAGTTCCAGAACTTCGGAATATTCATTGGGGAAATACTGAAAATAACTTCCATTATTGCCCGGCTGAACACCCCACTCCTCGAATTTTTTTGCACACCAACGAGCCACTGAAAGATATTCGGGCGAACCGGATAGACGCCCCTGGTATTTTGCCGAACTTAGTTCTTCAGCAAACGCTATTATCTCATTACTCGAGATGGAATGAAAGGCTTCGGGAAGTATTTGCTTTTCTTCCTGGGCCTTTAGCGAGAATAACGCACTACAAAATAAAATCAGTATCAAAAGAATTTTTGGATTCATAACTTTCACTTTTCGAAGAGTTTAAAAATATAATTTTTTGACGGGTTCCGCTTTCAAAAATGAAATAGTTGAATCTCGAGTTCGAAAATTGATATAACAAAGTGCTCCGGAAATTTGATAAGTTCATTTTTAAACGAGAAATCCAAACTATTCTGTTGAATTTCAATAACTTGTTGTTACTAAACTTAAAATACTTAAACTATGAAAATTTTAAGAGGGACTGTATTTGGCGGAATCGCCTTTTTCCTGCTGGGCTGGCTTGTTTGGGGAATCCTGCTCATGGACTTTTCGATGAATAATTACGACCAGAGCATTTATTTACCGGAAGATGAGATGGTTTGGTGGGCACTTATTCTTTCCAACTTAATTCTGGCACTGTTTCTAACGTTGTTCATGAAATGGGGAGGAGCAAAAACGGTGTTGGATGGTATAAAGTACGGGGCAATTTTTGGTGCCTTGTATGCATTAAGCATTGATCTGGGATTCTTCTCCATGACTCACATGATTTTTAATGTTTCAGCTATTCTGGTTGATACCCTTGCCTATATCCTGGTAACAGGATTAACCGGGTTGGTTATCGTTTTAACCTGGGGAAAAGCAGATTGATCCTAAAAACGACTGTGTTCTGAATAATACAACAACCTACCTGAAACGAGGTAGGTTTTTTTAGCCTCCGATTTCAACCTCAAGACCTGATGCACGGAATATATCCACTGCCATTTTGATTTCTTCATCGCTCGGCTCGGCCATTCCCATTTCCTGGTATTCCGACCCCAGCTTTTGATATTTGTGTGCTGCAATGTTATGATAGGGCAACAGGCTCACCAGTATATTACCCGGAAGTGAAGTAATAAATCCGGCCATTGCATTGACTTCAGCAGCACAGGTATTTACATTTTGGATGAAAGGAATTCGAATATTTATTTTAGCACCGGAACTGGCAAGTTTCTCCAGGTTTTCGAGAATCAACCTATTGTCCTTTCCTGTCCATTTCTTATGCTGAACGGGATTCATCAACTTTAAATCATAAAGAAACAGATCGGTGTGTTTGGCAACCCCGAGCAGTGTTTTTGTTGGAACTTGACCACAGGTATCCACCGCCCTGTGCAAACCTTTATTTTCGCAACTTTTTAACATCGAAATCAGAAAATCGGGATACATCAGGGGTTCACCACCTGAAAAAGTAACTCCTCCCCCTGAATGTTCAATATGTACCCGTTCACGCTCGATAAAATTCATCAGTTCTTCAGCATTATAAAGTTTCCCCGACATTTCAATGGCTTTAGATGGACAGGCATCGGCGCATAAACCGCAAAGCGTACATTTTTTATAGTCGGTTTCTATTCCTTCCGTTGTCAGTTTCAAAGCATCTTCGGGGCAAATTGCTATGCAATCCTGTGCTCCAATGCATTTCGAAGCCGTGTACAATTTCTGGATTTTGGGCGACTGGCTTTCAGGATTATGGCACCAGGCGCAGTTCAAGGGACATCCTTTAAAATAGATGCCAATACGGATCCCCGGTCCATCGTTAATGGCGTAACGTTTAATATCGAATATAAGCGGAACCATGTCAGAGCACCTCGTTTTCGGTTCGGTCGATTATTTCCTGCTGCAGATCGTCGTTCATGTCGTTGAAATAATCGCTGTAGCCGGCCATACGTACCAGTAAATCGCGGTAATCTTCGGGACAAGCCTGCGCCGCCAGCAGTGTGGCTGTATCTACCACATTGAACTGAATGTGATGGCCCCCGAGTGAAAAATAGCTTCGGATCAAATGCCCCAGTTTTTCCATGTCTTTTTCACGTTTCAGCAAACTGGGAACAAAACGCAGATTCAGTAGTGTCCCTCCCGATTTAGTCTGATCCAGTTTAGCCAGTGACCGAATAACATTGGTCGGTCCGTGTGTATCGCAGCCGTGTGATGGTGAAGTACCATCTGATATCGACTTCCCTGAAAACCTGCCGTTTGGAGTGGCACCGAGAACGAGACCAAAATAAACATGGCATGTAGTGGACAGCATGTTCAGATGAAAACTTTCTCCTTTGGTATTGGGTTTTCCATCGATAACTGCCAGTAAATCGTTATACACCATCTCCGCAATCGAGTCTGCATATTCATCATCATTCCCGAAGAATGGCGTGCGGTTAAGGATTCTTTGCCGCAAAGCCTCCTCTCCCTGGTAATTTTTGGCTATCGCATTCAGCAATTTTTCCATCGTAAAAGTCTTCTCCTCAAAAACATGCTTTTTTAATACCGAAAGACTATCGGTCACGGTTCCCAAACCGGTGCACTGAATGTAGTTGGTATTATAACGCGGGCCACCGTTGTAATAATCCTTCCCTTTGGCAATGCAATCATCGATTAAGACTGAAAGAAATGGTGCCGGAGCATATTTGGCAAACATCTGATCGATGTAATTACTGGCCCGGATTTTCTGATCGACCACAAAATTGAGTTGTTTCAGAAAGGCTTCATAAAGTTCATCAAAACTTCTGAATTGGAGTGGATCACCGGTTTTAATTCCAGCAGTTTTCCCGGTCAGTGGATCGATTCCATTGTTCAATGTGAGTTCCAGTATTTTTGGTACATTCAGGTAGCCGGTAAGCAGGTAAGCCTCTTTTCCAAAAGCACCCACTTCGATACAACCACTGCAACCTCCTTCGCGCGCATCCTGTAAGCTCTTGCCCTGAATTAGCATTTCCTGAATGTAAATGTCGGGGTTGAAAACCGAGGGATAACCGTGTCCCTGACGGATAAGGTTGATGGCTGCGTGCAGAAATTTATCGGGAGTAATCTTGCTGATGTGCACAGAATTCCCGGGCTGCAGGATATGCAGCTCTTCAATCACTTCGAGCATGATGTATGAGACTTCGCTAACACCATCGGAACCATCAGGTTTTATTCCGCCAATATTGATGTTGGTAAAATCGTTGTACGTACCGCTCTCGCGTGCTGTGATTCCAACTTTTGGTGGCGCCGGGTGATTGTTTACTTTTATCCAGAAACAACTGATCAGTTCTTTTGCTTCATCTCGGGTAAGAGACCCCGAAGCCAGTTCCTTTTCATAAAATGGAGCCAGATGCTGATCGAAATGCCCCGGATTCATGGCATCCCAGCCATTCAGCTCAGTGATTGTTCCCAGGTGCACAAACCAGTACATTTGAATGGCTTCCCACATATTCCGTGGCGCCTTTGCCGGTACCCGGTGACAGACATCAGCAATTTGTTTCAGCTCTTTTAAACGCTTTGGATTCTTTTCTGTTTGTGCCATTTTATGTGCCAGTTCAGCATGACGTTCAGCGAATATAATGGCAGCATCACACGAAATATCCATCGCTTTTAGCTCCTCCAGTTTATCAGTGGCTTCCGGGTCGTTTAAAAAATCAAGTCCCTCAATCCGGGTACTGATGTCTTTTTTAAAATCGAGCATTCCTTTCCGGTAAATCTTACCATCGAGTGCGGTGTGCCCCGGTGCACGTTGCTCCATAAATTCGGTAAAAACACCAGCTTCATAGGCAAGTTTCCATTGTTCTGGCACATGACTGAAAATACGTTCGCGCATGGTGCGTCCTTCCCAATACGGAATTACTTCGCGTTCGTAAATATCAATTTCATCCTGAGAAATGGTGTAACGCTGCTGCTGGCGTGTATTCAGCACCTTGAAATCCTCGACACTGTGGCAGGTTAATTCCGGAAACGTAGGAACCGATTTAGGCTTCGGTCCGCGCTCACCAACAATCAACTCATCGTCGCCAATGTAAATGTTTTTCTGCTTGCAGATCTCCAGGAAATTCAGTGCCCGCATCATTGGTTCAGAATACTTTCCGTAGTTGTCCTTGTAGAACCTGGTTGTTATCAGCGCCCGTTCAATCGACAACGACTCTTGTGTTTCAACACTTTGTTTTCGTAATCGCCGGATTCGTGCATTCATTCCGGGACCGGTTTTATTGATGGAGGCTGAGTAGAAGTTCCCTTCGGCACCTGCAGGCCGCGCGGGATTAGTGGTTTTTATGATAGTAGAAGACATGTGCCAATGATTTTTTGAAAGTATTGTAATTGCAAGAAGGTGGGATCAGGACAATTACAAATACAACATCCAGCATTCGAATAAACACCGGTAGCTAAACAGAAGATTCGAGTAATGCTGTTTGCTTTTCATTTTATGGCATTTCAGCGGTAAAAATAATCAATTATTGTCGATTTTGTTCCCGGTTCAATCGTTGCGATTTGAAAGATTGTTCTTATTCAACAATACTTCCCTGTATCTTTTATTGTTATCATTAAAAAATACCCAGACTGACACTTGTTTCTTTTTGGGGTTGATTTTGTTGATTTCCACCTTTAAAACCTCAATTCCGGTTTGCTTTCTGATTTCTTCCATTAATAAATCATTGTTATTGAGGATCGAAAAATCGGTTGGCCTGAAAACCAGCAAACGTTTGATAACATAGGTTCTGGGCTTGTATAATTCCATGAAAAAAGCCGTGCTAAGCACAATGAAATTGGCAATCAGTAATCCGTACCCGTTATTCGACTTGAATTCAACCAAAGCGTTAATTACTGACATTCCAATCACCAGAAAAAGATACGACAGCTCTTTTAAATCAATTGGGGGTGAACGAAAACGGATGATAGCAAAAATGGCGAATAAGCCCAGCGCGAATCCAAATTCAATTTCAATCTGATCGAGTATTGAAGAAATCAGAAAGATCATCAATCCCATCATGTAAAAGGTAAAAATGAATTTCACCCTGTGGTTATTGGGATAATAAATAAAACGGATCAGCACAAAAGTGGAGATCATGTTTCCAACCAGCCGAATCAGGAAATCGATCCAGGGTTCTCCGCTTATTGAAAAATTGGTTTCTATCATTTCGTTTATGGTTCCAGGTTTCAATTCAGAATGTTATATCGCGGCATTGTCTTTTTAATGAATGTAGTACACCACGCGAATCTTCTACTTCATCGTAAAAACCTTCGATGAAGGATCGCAGGCCTTTTTTCTCCCTTTCCGAAAGATACTGACAATCTTCAATTATCTTAAAAATATTGTCCTTATTCTGAAGAAAGGGCTCAACAGCCTGCAGGTAAGCATCCTCGTCATCGCGGCAATAGCCCAGGTATTCACGTTGAGTCACTTCCTTAATCGATGTCCAATCCTGAGGAATAGCATAACTTGCATTCACCATGCCCGAATAGTCGAAATCATAAGGTACCGGAATCACTTTCGTTGTTACCCATTCCAGCGATTTCAGGTACTTCATGTTGTGGCCACCTTTTACTCTCCAATCGGTATTGGCAATCATGTATTCAAACATCGAAACACGGTCCATTTCGGGATTCATAACAGTCAGGCCACTGATCATTTTTCCATCTACTTCAATCGAATTCGTTCTTTTTTCGATTAACTCGATGGGTTCGATTAAAAAACCCTGGTGTACGTAATTTCTCTGCTTCTTGCCTGTATCGATATAGTTAATTTTCAAAAGTTTAACCCGAAAGCTGTAATCCGTTAATAAGTTATACATTTTGTAAGCCAGATACTCTTTAAGTACGTATGCCTGGTAAGCTTTCGAATTGGAACAGTGCGTAACCAGTTTGATTTTTTTAATTCCTTCAAGTTCGCCGTGTTCAATAGGATCGGTTTTAAAGTTGAGGTAAATGGGCGGAAAAAAGCAGTGACCTCGCCTGAAGTTTCCACGTGCCTTTAACCTTATATTTTTTACGATCGAATCGTTTTCACCGCTATAAATTATGAGCACAGCATCGAGGTATTCGCCTTTGTGCTTCTGTTTAACAAACGAGGTGATATCGTATTTCAGGGTCAGTTCAAGCGGTTCATCAGTATCAAAAAAATCAAGTGTTTCAACGGTATCCGAAACCGGGCCGATCAGCGAGTTCTGATTGTTCTCCTGGCCAAATGTGGCCACAAAAAAGAATATCATCAACAGAAATAACCAAGTATTCTTCCGTATCAAAAATTTCATAATTAGCTTAGTTGTAGATTTTTCACTGTTAAAGTTACACGATTTTTTACTATTTCTCAATCCAATGATTCAGCTGATCATTTTGTAATACGAACATTCACGAATTTTTGTTGTTAACATCTCGTCTCAACACAAGCCTTGCACTTGAAGGTTAATTATTATTTGTAATATTGCTTACTAAATAAAATCTAAAAAATGAAATCATTAAAATTAGCTCCTCTCTTTGCATTTCTTATTTTACTTTCCTGCGGTTCTTCAACCAAACTTATTAAAAGTTGGTCGGATAAAGAAAACACCCCAAAAAGCTTTGATAAACTCGGTGTTGCCGTTCTTTTCCCGGATCAATCGAATCGTTATGTGACCGAGAGAGCCGTAGCTGAAAAACTTCAGGCAAGAGATATTAAAGCCGAACCCACCTACGATATTTTCCCTTTTGCCGGACGTTTTGGAGAGTTTACAAAAGATAAAAGCCCGGAGGCTGTGCGCAAGATCATCGTTGATAAAATCACAGAAAACAATTTTGACGGGTTCATGATCATAACACTTTTCGATAAGCAACAGGAAGAGCGTTGGGTAAGCGACCGCAATTTCAGGATGGGTGGAACCGGGTATTACGGAACCCCTTATGGAATGGCCGGCACCTATTACGACTATTATTATTATTCGATGGGTACATTCTACGATGACGGTCATTATGTCGATCATGTCACGTATTTCCTCGAATGTAACCTGTACGATGTGCAGTCACAAAAGCTCATCTGGAGAGCCCAGACTAAATCGGTCAATATTAAATCGGTTGAGGAAGAAGCTCAAAAACTGGCCGAACTGGTTGGCCACGAACTGATTTTTAAAAAGGTAATAGTTCCTTAAACAGCACCTTCCTCGTTTTTTCATCTCCTGAAACCACCGGACCTCGGTGCCGGTCTGCTTCGGTTTACCGGAGGCGATGGACGATTATTCTGGAAAGTATTCATCCGACTCGTCCCTCGATTTCTGCTGTTATACTGCCGCTCCAGGTTTTGCGGCCTCGTTGATGGTCTTTGCGCAGGCTGTGTCGAAGGTCTGGCTGCCGGCCGTGATGGCTGGGTTGCAGGCCTTGTAGACGGTCTTTGTGCTGGTTGTGTAGCCGGTCGGGCTGATTTATTTGGCAATTCGGGGCGCGTGCTTGGCTTTTTATTTTCGCGGGTCCAGTTGCCGTTATCATCTCTTCTGTGAATGTTGCCATCCCGGTCTGTATAAAGGTTATTGGGTTTATTCGAAGGCCGGGCTGCGACTTTTCTATTCGAATTAGAGGGCAAATTTCTGGTTTGTTTTATATCGGTTGTTGAACGGACTCCCGTGGCACGTCGATTATAGACATTTCGCGAATTTTGTTTTCCGTTTGCATAACCGGAAGCATAGCCATTTAAATATCCGTTCCGGTAACCGTGATGATAACCATGGTGATAACCATGCCGGTAACCATGACGATAACCAGCAGGTCCCCAGTATCCATATCCACCACCATAAAACGACATGGTAAACCAGCCGTAGCTTACACCCACTGAAAAACCCCAACCTGTATAGGGATTATAATGCACTCCAAATCCAAAGGTAGCGGGACGTGGATAATAATAATTGCCGTACCAGGGACGATAATAGTAACCGGTTCCGTAAAACGGGACACCATGATACCAGTAAGAATGACAATAGCCGGGAGTGTAACCAACATAAACTACATCGGGTGTCGAATCGTATATATACACATATTTTACGTTGTAAACAGGTTCGCTAGGTGGGATATCATTAACTTCTTCCGGGCGTGAATCACTTACGCTCCAGGGGCCTGTGGCATTTTTCGATTCGAACCAAATACCGTCATCCACACAATAATAAGTTCCTTTGATTCGAAGCACCGTACTTGCCGTATTGAGCGCATATTCAACGCCGGTACCACTAATGGATTTGAACTGCGGAGCTCCGTCGTAATCAACCGATACCGAAGCTGTTTTACGATCGACAACTGCAGTTTGCGGCATTTGCTGTTCGTATTTGGCTTCCAGTGCTTCTTCGGTTCCGGGCACGCTTACCTTCACGGTAGCAATACTTTCTTCTTCAGGTATTTTTGCAAAATCCTCAGGCAGATCACTCGGGTTTATAAAAGTCCAGTCGCCATCATTCAGCGTTTTGGATGCAAACCAGCGACCATTCAACAACACAAAATGCTGCTGTGAATTGATATCCATAATAATATCATTCTCCGAATTCTTTACGAAAAGTAAGGAAGTTTCTTTTATGGCTTCGTATTGCAAATCTCCATCGGAAGTGATCAGTTCGGAAGGAACATTCGAAACAATAATATCCGGAATGCTGGCATCTTTTTCCCCTACCTCAGGCTCTTCCTCCTCTTCAATCATTTGTTCGGCCAGCTTTTCAACGTCTTTCGGAACCGAATTTACCGTTTCCCAATCCGCCTCAGTTAATTCTTTGTTAGTGTACCAGTATTTACCTCCTTTAATGTAGTAATTGTTGCCTTGTTTAACAATTAAATAAGGTGTGTTCTGAACGTATTCCATATTCGAATTTTCAACCTTTTTCAGCCTTGGCTCACCATCTATAAAAACCAAAACTGTTGGCGATGAGCGATAAAATATCTTTGGTGGGTCATTATTCAATTCGTCGCTTAACAGTTCAATATTTTCATTGTCTTCGAGCGCAGCTATAATCCGATCGAGGGACATTTCAAAATCTATGCTTTCAATGTCATCCACAATCACTTTTTTCAGATCTTCAAGCTTCGATTCGTCTTCCACATCCGGGAATTTAACCATTGGAATTTCCAAATTGATAAGCGTTGCCGTGCGGTTCTCTTTGTCGGTAAGCAACTTGGCATCAAACCAAAGTGCACCAAAAATCAGGTCTTCAGTATCTCCTTTCACCGAAAGCGCCATCCGGCCGGTGAGAATGTCCTGATCAAGACTTTCCAACTGAGGCTGATAAAGTGTGATTATGTAATTGGGAATTTCTATTTCGCGAGGCCAAACCAGTTCTTCAGTTTGAGCAAATGTCTGTATGCCAATTAGCAAAAGACAAAGGATTGTAAAATTTAGTTTCATTTTAAGGTGTTTTTTCTCGTGCTATGCAATTTAGCACAATTGAATACTTATCAAGAATGTTTTTCCATTAAAATTGTTCACGTTATTCCTTGTTTAAAGATATTGCATACAATATTACAGATACAAAAAGGCCGGTTCAACAACCGGCCATATGAATGTGTTTACCTTAATGCGTTATTTCTATATACAGTACACATTAAGTTTAACCTATACAAGTTACAAAAATTTTCCTGAAAAGTCCAGTTCTAAAAAGTGTAGGCAACCGTCAATCCATAACGAAAGGAGATGGTTGAAAAATTGGTTTTTGCATTTTTTAATCGAAAATTGAAATCACCATTCACAAAATCATAAAGGCTAAAATTTTTTAAAGCTTCGTTCAGGTCGTCGTAAAATTCGTCTGGTACCGGTTTTTTATTAATGAGTTTATAACTGTGGTTGCTGGTGCCGGGTCCCAGAATCATAAAATCAATATTGAAGCGTTTACTCACAGCCAGTTTGTATCCTAACATCAAGCCTGTGGAAAGGATATGTATTTTAGCATCAAAATCCAGCACATAGGATTCTCCAGCTGAGGTTATGTAAGTACCATCGATGTTAGATTTAAAATGAAAATACTTCATGTAAAGTCCAAAGTAAAAACCATCCAGTTCAAATTGTTGGGTTTTATTCAGGTAGTATCTTACATCGGGAATAAGTTTAAAGCCGGAATAGGAGATGTCGTTGGTTTTTAGTCTCTCCCTGTCGATACCTGAAATATTTACCAAACCTTCTTCGCCTTTCAAGGCTGTTCCCAATCCCACCGAAATGTGTCTCCCAAGTTTTCTCTCGTAACGAAACTGGTAGCTTCCATCCACCAGGTCTGTAACTACCACGCCGATTTCATTTATGCGATGTGTTGTATCTCTTTCGGTTTCTTTATCGGTCGCAAAACTTAAATTACAAGCTGCCACAAAAATCAGAATAAGAATAATTCGATTCATAGCCATTTCTCATTTAAAACGATGAAGAAAAGATATCTTCTTCAAGATATGAAGAAATACTCCAATATCAATTTATGCTTAGCAAAAAGAGTGGATTATTTGTACACGTTTTTTTAAAGAAGAAAGGGCAGTTCAACAACTGCCCTTTTACTAATGTTAACCCCCAAACACACATCGTGCTGAACGCACGATAGTACAAATGAACGAAAAAGTTCGCAGTTATCAAAGTTTTGAAAAGGAATTTTTGATGGGGAGAAGTTGCTAATGAACCATGTTTTAAATGGCGAAAAACCACTAATAATCCAAAATAATAATTTAATGCAGCTTAGAAATAGTTTTGGTATGCAAGAGGCGCTATATTTTTACATTATGATACCATTTTGATTAAAAATCACTCAATATGGTAATGAATTGCCTGATTAATTGCGCCAAGATTTTTGAAAGCTGACAAAATGTAATTATGAAAATTATTTTTCAGGATGAGAATGCCAACAGCCAATAAACCCACATACAAAACCTGGTGGAGAATTTTATGCTAAATAAAAAAGAGAGCCTTATTGAACTCTCTTTTCCCAAATTGATTGATTGTAGTCCCACCTGGAATCGAACCAGGATCTACAGTTTAGGAAACTGCTATTCTATCCGTTGAACTATGGGACCAAAATTCCGGCGCAAAAATAGACAAAAAGCCTTTCTCGGGCAAATTGTTTCAAATTATTCGAAGCAAACCTATTTGTTGTATTCTTCTCTTTTATTGGTTTGATTATCTTTGCACTTCATTTAAAATGTTGATGATGTTAGATCGAATCAAGGCATTACAGGAAGAGATTGATAAAATTGTGGCTTCAAGCAAAGAAGAAGTTGAAGAGCTGCGCATAAAATATATCAGTAAAAAAGGACATATCAACCAGCTGTTCAACGATTTTAAAAATGTTCCTCCCGAACAGAAAAAAGAAGTTGGACAAGCGATTAATACCTTGAAAAATTTTGCGCTCGAAAAGATCAATTCGTTGAAAGAGGGATTTGAAAGTAAAGGAGACGAAAAAAGTGGCCAGGATCTGACGATGCCCGGCGAATCGATGCAGTTGGGCACGCGTCACCCGCTCTCGCTTGTTAAAAACGAGATCATCGGGATATTTGCACGCCTTGGTTTTACGGTTGCCGAAGGACCGGAGATTGAAGACGACTGGCATGTTTTTTCAGCGCTTAATTTCCCGCCCGAACATCCGGCGCGCGACATGCAGGATACTTTTTTTATTGAAAAAGACCCCGATGTATTGTTGCGCACTCACACTTCAAGTGTTCAGATTCGAGTGATGGAGCGCACCCAGCCACCGATCCGGATGATCTTCCCGGGGCGCGTTTTTCGTAATGAGGCAATTTCAGCGCGCTCGCACTGTATCTTTCACCAAATTGAAGGTTTATATGTGGATGAAAATGTTTCGTTTGCCGACCTGAAACAAACGCTGCTTCAATTTGCCAAAGAATTGTTCGGCGAAGAAACAAAAATCCGACTGCGCCCTTCTTACTTCCCATTTACAGAGCCCAGTGCCGAAATGGACGTTAGCTGTACAATTTGTGGTGGAGAAGGTTGTAATGTATGCAAATACACCGGATGGCTCGAAATACTTGGTTGCGGAATGGTTGATCCCAACGTGCTCGAGTTGTGCAATATCGATAGTCGAAAATACACCGGATTTGCCTTTGGAATGGGCATCGAACGCATAACCATGTTGCGTTACGGCATTAAAG
>Ga0207717_100128_pt1 | contig 12562 bp, 6 predicted proteins | sample TtanPargueraPR_2_FD_187745 | JGI IMG/M metagenome (GOLD analysis project Ga0207717, IMG submission 187745) | Aerobic enrichment media microbial communities from Bioluminiscent Bay, La Parguera, Puerto Rico - Tt and P2 (2) (SPAdes) | ecosystem: Environmental > Aquatic > Marine > Unclassified ...
GGATAGGATGCTGGAGTGGTGGACTGAGTTATTATAATAAATACGATAATGTTTTCCAGCATTACAAACATGATCTATCCGGAAATTCCATATCCGACAATGTAATAAGCGGATTTGCAGAAGACGCCGATGGGAATATCTGGGTTATCACTGAAAATGAGGGAATAAATTATTTTAACAGAGCCACCAATACTTTTACTTCATTTAAATATAATATTGAAGGGAATAGTGTTTACAATTTCAAATCTGTTCTTGTGGATGATATTGGTTCAGTTTGGGCCGGAACATATCGTTATGGACTTTGGTACAAGAAAGATGAAAGTAATCAATTTCAACAGCTAAAGCTTCCTGAACTTATCAATCAAAATATCTATGGCCTTTTTAAAAAGGACAGTCATATGTGGATTGCCACCTATAACGATGGATTATTTAAGCTTGATATCCGGAGCAATAAAACGAAACACTATTTACATGATCCCATTGATTCACGAACTCTTTCAAGTAATCAGTTAAGGCATGTTTTTGAAGATTCAAAGGGAAATTTATGGGTTTCTTCCATCTTTGGATTAAATATAAGAAAAGTAGGTTCGGATGATTTTATTCATTTTTATAAAGAACAGAACAATCCTTATTCTCTGAAATCAAATGAGGTATTTTATTGTTTCGAGGATTCCAAAGGCAATATTTGGGTATGTACAGGTGGTGGAGGTTTAAGTACAGCAAAATCGGATGATTTCAGGTTTAAGACCTATACAATAGATGATGGACTTGCAGGCAATTACGTTTATGGTATAAGCGAAGATTTAAATGGAAATATGTGGATTAGTACTGATCAAGGTTTATCCTTTTTAAATACGACCACGGAACAATTCAGAAATTTTAAAGCCATCGACGGAATTCAAAGTAACCAGTTCATTCCGGGTGCTGTATTAAAGACATCTTCCGGAGAAATGCTTTTTGGTGGTCCCAACGGATTTACCTTATTTAATCCGGCTAAAATCAAAATAAATCCTATAAAACCTAATGCAAAAATAACCGGCTTCAAAATAAAAAATGCTGAGGCCAAAATTTCAGAATTTTTAGTACCTCAGAAGGATAGTACTGAATATAAACTTGTTCTTAACAAGAAACAAAATGCATTCAGTTTCTCATTTGCTGCAGATAATTACTTGCTGCCTGAAAAAAACAAATTCAGATACCGTCTAAAAAATTTTAATGAAAACTGGGTTAATGCTGAACTTCCGATTGCTGTATATACCAATATTCCTCCTGGTTCATACACGTTTGAGTTAATGGCAGCGAATAACGACGGGATTTGGAGCGATATGCCATACAGCCTTGACATTTACATAAAAAAACCCATATTCCTGTCCGATTTAGCCCTTATTATCTATTTCTTGCTTTTTACTGGATTATTGGTACTAAGCAGAAAAATTATTATCGACAGACAAAAGTTAAGGAATGAAATTGAGTTTGAAAAAATTCAACGCAAGAATGAGGAAGAGATGCATCAAATGAAGCTAAAGTTTTTCACTAACATTTCACATGAGTTTAGAACCCCTTTAAGTCTTATTTTAATGCCATTAGAAAGAATAATTAACAAAAATACATTTGGAGAAAAAGAAAGGAACGATCTAATCATCGTTAAAAACAATGCAAGCAGGTTACTTCGATTAATTAATCAATTAATGGATCTCAGAAAAATTGATAATAAACGAACAAAACTAAAACCTGAAAAAGTAGACCTAATACGTTTTTGTAAAGAGATTTTTGAATGCTTTAATATTTATGCTGAGCAAAAATCAATTGCCTATACTTTTGAAGCAGAGCAAGAAACACTTTACGCAGAGATCGATACGGAAATGATTGATAAGATAGTATATAATCTACTATCAAATGCTTTTAAGTTTTCGAAAGAAAAAGGGCAAATTAGGCTATGCGTTAAGAAATCCAATTCTGATAACAACAACAGTCCTTCCGACTATATATATAAAACAGGAGAATTAAAAGCTGATGACTATCTCGATATATCTGTTGAGGATACGGGTATCGGAATATCCAAAGATGAATTGCCCATGATCTTTGAACGTTTCTTCCAGGGAAATGAAAAGCAATATTACGGTACCGGAATAGGTTTGGCATTGTCAAAAGAGTACGTTCAACTACATAATGGAGAAATTGAGGTTTACAGCGAAATAAACAAAGGGAGCAGGTTTAGCATCAAGCTACCTTTATCACAACAAAATTCTGAAGCGGGACAAGCCGTTCCTACCGAAAGTGATAAATTTGAACATACAGCAAAACCGGACTACCAAACAGAAGAAAAGTTGAATACGAAATCAGGTAATGATTCATCGGCAAAGTCACTCGAATCTGGAAGATATTTAATACTTGTAGTGGAAGATAATGCTGAGCTTTCTCAATATATAAGTTCTATTCTGCAAGAAAAATATAAAGTTGTAAAGGCTGATGATGGAAAGCAGGGATTAATTGAGGCCCGTCGATATATGCCTGATTTGATAATCTCTGATGTTATGATGCCTGTGATGGATGGCTACGAATTTTTAAGAGAATTGAAAAAAGACATACAAATAAGCCATATTCCTATTATTTTTCTCACTGCTTTAAATGCTGAAGAAAACCAAATTGAGGGACTTAAAACTGGGGTGAATGATTATTTAACAAAACCTTTCAACGAAGATATATTGTTATTAAAAATTTCCAACCTCCTGGAATCTATTAAAAATATTCGTGAGAAATATGCCAGTAACAACAATGAATGGAACAATCAAATGATGCGTTTGTCGAATGAAAAATTATTTGTTGGCAAAGTTAAGCAGATAGTTCTTGACAACCTGGATAAAGGCGATTTGTCGGTTGAAGATGTTGCATTGAAAGTAGGTATGAGTCGAAGCCAGCTCCATCGTAAATTAAAATATCTTACCAATTATAATCCTACCGAGTTTATACGGTTAACCAGACTTGAGAAAGCCGCTGAACTCCTAAAAAAAGGTTACACAGAAATTGATCAGGTGGGATATGCTGTTGGATTTAATTCACATTCCTATTTTTCAAAATGTTTTAAAAGCCATTTTGGTGTTACACCATCTGAATTTATTGCTGATATTTCAAAATTGAACTAAACTGGAAAAATTAGTTTACAAATACTACAATATTTTTAAGTTAGCTAAAGCCTTTCAACCTTAAATTTCCTGTAAATAAACTGCCTTGTGGACATGTGGCGGAGGCCGATTCGGCCCTTTTTAACAGGTTCCAGTTCTTCCGGAACTTTGGTAGTATCCCAGGTAAACTCCGTAAACATTTCATTTGTCCCGCCATCATATAAACGCAGGGTAACTGATGTTTTTCTCTTTAATACTTCTACAATGTATGTTTTACCAGGAAGTATACCGGCATAATCTACCATCGGTTCAATAAGTCCTCTTTTGGGATACCATTCTCCATTTCTATCTGTCCAGGGATATCGCTTACAACGCAGATTATTACGAAAACTAATACTGATCAGGTCCATATGCTCAAAGTAGAGATCCATTGCCGGTATTTTTCTAAGTTCACTCCATTCCGCAATGTCTTCCACATAGGGCTCATTGCCAACTCCCTGAGCCTGTATATAGAGCAGGGTGGTGCCATAATCACTCGAGTCGATTCGGGTCATCTCATAACTTATCCGAAGATCACCCTCAAAAACCTTTTTAGTCCAAAGTACGGCATGATGGGCATGGTAATTCTCCGGATCTTCGCTTTTGGTTACGGTTCCACCAGAAAAGTACAGTCCATCATCCCGGTGTTCAATGGTAGCTTTTTCCCCATCCAAAAACCAATTCTCCTGCCAGTTATCCGTCATATTGTCTTCAAACAGTATTTTTGATTCAGACTGACCGGAACCTGGTTTTGTCATTTCTGAGTTTATTGACTGGGAGACAGTTTGTTGTCCAAACAAATGCTGCGTGATACCTAACATTAGCAAGATAAACAATACGTTGGAGGCTATTTTTCGTGAATCATTCATATCATACATTATTTTGAACCATCTCCAATGTAAAGATAGTTTTATCCATTCCATATCCAGCACCGAAACCTGACTAAAGCTGAAAAACACAACTGTGCAGGAACACGGTCTTAAAAAATCATTTCATAACTCAAGCTGTTTTTTGCTAAGATATTTATCACCTTACATTTTTTATCTCTCAAATCGGTTTCATAATCTTTTATTGCAATACCCCCTTTCCCCGAAGTAAGAATTGTAAAGGAACCTTTTTGTTTTTCAATTTTAATTTGTCCTCCGTTAACGGAAATCACATCGTCATCAAAAATGAGAACGGGCAATATTTCCACAAATGTCCCGGGATGTTGGATGCGAACATTAATTTTATTTGGATGAAAGGTGATAATTTTTTTTCCATTTTCGCCAAGATTATAACTCACGGTCGAGCTTTTAAAAGGCTTGTTTACCTGCAACTCCTGAATTTGGAGTTCGGGCATTAAATCACTTGCTTCAAATACCTGAAGTGAATCCATTGCTTTTGTTCCCCAGGAGGCTTCATCTGTTTTTGATTGCGACTGAAGAACGGTTCCCAATTGAGGAGTCCAGATTAATCCCAGTCCATATCGTTGCTGTTCGGAAATAATTTTCCCACTATTGAAAGTAGCATAATAATCTGGTGTTCGAATAAAAGTGTAACTGGTCTCGCTCCTATCATCATGCATTAATTTTACAAAACTGGAATCCTGCAGATAAGGAAGACTTAGAATTGCCTCGTCCTTTTGTTTTTGTGATGGATGCCACTCCTTCATATTATGGTGCAGAAACGCATAAGGTGTGAAAGCACTGAATTCACCCACTTCCAAAGGTAATACCTTAGGGTAGCTTAGAAGCATTTCGTTATATTTCCTTTTGATTGAATGGGTGTATTCTTCTTTACTCATTTCAAAAGCACGGGCTACAGACACAAACTCGGCTTGCGGAATCCATCTTTGGTATGCGGGATCTTTCAATTCAAGATTGTAATAATAACCTTTTTGCTGACGGGTTTCAATTGCACGGTTGAGGTAATAATACATGTTATCCGGCTCTATTAAAGCGTTGTATGAGAACCAATTATACCAGTTTCTCGTTTTCTCAATAATCAAGTCTCGAATTTCTTTATCAGCAAATTCCCATGCCACCTGCAAATCGCTGTGGTGGGTATTTAAATTGTACCCCCAGTCAGGTCCGCCTTTTTCATAGAAAAATCCACATGGACTTTGAAATTCTGTCATACTCTCCTTTAATCGTTTTTTAAGCAGTGTTTCTATTTCCTCATCGGGCCAAACATCCAGGTAGGAAAGTGCCCCTCCCCACAAATTGGCAAACTGGTTGGTATAATTTCTGCCATGTTCCCAAAGTCCTTCATTGGTAAAACCAGCATAAATAGCCTTTCGCAGTGAAACACGGGCTTCTTCTAAAACATCTTCATTTATTTGAGGCCCCTGTTTCTCAATCAGCCACAGTGCTCGGCCTATAAATTTAGTAGCAAATGCTGTGGGAGCAAGCGACCATTGCCCTTCATCGTATTCACTGAAGCGACCATCTCCATTTTGCATTTTACACCAGAACTGCAACGAAGCTTCAATTCTCATTTTTAATGCCGGATCGGCATGGTATATATTCCATGGACGATCGGTACAATAGAACCAAACCAGGCTCAAAATACCTTCCATTATCCGTGCATTATAGGTATGGTGATTATGGCTGCCTCTCCATACCGACAAATTAAAATAACCCCGGTTTTCACCTGTATCCACTACACTGTTGGCGACTGCAGCAAAATGTTTCAGATAATAGGGTATAAACCACTCCTCCTCAGCAAAACTGGCAGGGTCAATTTGAGACAAATCGACTTCATTCACTTTTGGCAGGCCATCATTGGTTCTGCATGCCATTAAAACAAAAAGAAGAATGATTACAAAAATGGTTTTTCGTTGATTCATGGTTCAATTTTTTGAGCGACTTCTTTCCATCCTTTTCCCTTATTTAAAAGTTTGCTCAGCCTTTGCATTAACTCCTCATTTTCCGGATTATTGGCAATGCTTACATTTTCTTCCGGGTCGCTTTGATGATCAAATAAATCGCGTGCTAACAATTCACCGGTACTTTTTCTTACCCACTCAGTATAACGATAACGTTGGGTTTGCAGAGTATATCCCATAATCACTTTATCCGGATCGGTTCTGTTGCTATGGGGCCAGTAGCTAAATGCAGCTTCTTTCCATTGTTTATCGGGGTTTTCAATTAAAGGAACAAAGCTGGTTCCCTGCAAATGACCGGGTAATTCCAATCCCGCCGTTTCGCATAACGACGGATAAATATCGACAAATTCCACCAGCGCATCTATTTTTGCAGGTTTGTGCCCGGGTACTTTTAAAATCATCGGTACGTGATTATCCAAATGAAATTGTGTGTGTTTGCACCACATATTATGTTCCCCTAATTTCCATCCATGATCGCCCCATAAAATAACAATCGTATTTTCATTTAATCCATTCTCCTCCAAACCCTTAAGCAGCCGACCAATTTGTGCATCAATGTAAGAAACACAAGCATAATATCCATGTTTCAGGGTTCTACTGAGTGTGTCGCTAAATGATTCATTTCCATTTGGAATTCCGTAATAATTTCTTAATTCACCAAAATTATAGTCGAAGTACGTGCTAACATTCTCAGGATGAAACGGATTATCTGCTGGTTTAATTTCATTTAAATCATACATGTTCCAGTATTTCTTCGGCGCATTAAAAGGAAGGTGTGGTTTTTTGTAACCAACCGCCATAAAAAATGGTTTATCAGAATTCTTAAAGTTAGCGAACTGTTCAATGGCCATATCTGTCATTTTACCATCAGGATAAGCATTGTCGGGAACATCGGGCCATTCGAAAGCCGGTCCGCGTCCGCCTCCCCCCTGATTTCGATTTTCCCGATACCATTCATCGTATTCTTCAACTATTTTTATGGCTTCTTCTGAAAGATAATCCCTACCAACTACCTCTGTTTCAACCTCATGATAGTCATCACCAAATTGCACCTCGTTATCTATTCCATGATGATAGATTTTCCCGGCTGTCCATATTTCATAGCCATTATTCTCGAAATGCTGGTCGAGCGTTAGAATTCCCGTTGCGTCTTCATTTAACGATGCACAGTTGTATATATTCAATGTGTCTGGCCTTAATCCCGACATCAAACTTGCACGCGATGCCATACAAATAGGTTGCTGACAATATACACGATTAAAGGTTAAACCTTCGGAAGCAAGTATATCGATATTCGGACTTTTGATTTGAGTATTTCCATAACAACCTAACTCAGTCCGCAGGTCGTCCACTGCAATAAAAAGGATATTTGATTTTTCTGTTACCGGTTGGCATGATAGATTCCAGAAAATAAGAAACACAAACGAGAGTGATTGTAATTTATTCATGATGGATGATGTTAATTAATTTCGATTATTGGATCCTTCTTTAAGTAACCAATCGATTGCAGAAACTTATCTGTTTCAGAAACCGTTCTTTCATAATATTCAAAATTCTTATAATTAAAGAACCCATGTCCCTGTCCTTCATATAAGTACAGATCACATCTGCTATTTACTTTCTCCATAACCTTTTGATAATATTTGACTGTTTCCACCGGTATTAAATTATCTTTTGTTCCTAAAAATATAATGGTTGGAGGTGCACCTTCCTGTATATTGTGCAGTGGAGAAAAATTCTTGTAAGCATCTCCTATTCTATCGTACCCATAACCGCCAGGGCCATTATCAATAACAGGATTGTATAATACAAGTGAATTCGGGACGCAACTAATTGCCACATTATCTGTGGTTTCGTTGTAATCTTTAACCAAGGCTGTGGCAGCAGCAAGATGTCCTCCTGCTGAACCTCCTGCTGCAACAATTTTTGAAATATTAATATGAAACCTGTCTGCATTTGCCCTAATAAATCGAATGGCTGATTTTGCGTCTTTTAAAGATTCGAAGGGTGTTGTATTTTGTCTGCTTTTTACTCTGTAATCTGCTACAAAACAGACCATACCTCTTTGTGAAAAATAGTTGGCATGTGGAGCAAACTGTTCCAACGAACCTTTGACCCATCCACCTCCAAAAAAGAAAACGATTGCAGGGTATTCTTTAGACGGATCGAAAGTTTCGGGATAATATACATCCATGTATAGTTTTGTCGTATCAACTTGCTTGTAAAGCACTTGTTCCTGAGAAAAACATTGCAAATAACCAAGTAATAAAGCCATTATTACAGTGACAATATGTTTCATTTAAATTAGAATTAGAATTATTATTTTCTCAACTTATTGATTTTTTTCCTATTTGTTAATATTTAATTGCACATTTTTTCTAGATCTGATTTTATTTCTTTTTCAGTTTTGAACCTTTAATTTCTATTGCCTGCTCAGCTTCAAGCGGATTAAAATAGATGATTCCCTGATTTTTGTCGATTTCTAAAATCCTTTTCAATCTTTGAGAAAAGTGGTCAAAATTCTTTTCATTTTCATTCGTTCAGGCCGATTCGGCAAGTGCTGTAAATCACATTCAATGTCAAAGTTCTTCAAATGTGAACTAAACGGTGACCCGTAAAAAATAGACCTCAGTAAATCACTGATATAAAGGCATTAATGGGATCAAGTTCGAATCCTGATATCAAGCTAATTAATTCAAAGAAATTTGATTAAAAAAACATCAATTTTGGCAATAAAGTCAAAAGTATTTACCTTTATATTGCAAAAGAGCAGTTTTGGCATCAAAACAAATTTGGGTGAGCAAAACGGTGAGTACTCTTGAAATCGTTCTTCATAAAACACTGTATACAAAACACTTACAGAATTAAGCAATAATCCCGGTGGGATCACAAAGATGAGCCTGTAGTCTAAAAAATTACAGGTTTTTTCTTTTTTGGACCAACAACCTCCTGTATTTCAATTCAAGCTTTAGTCAATTAACCTGATTAGATATTTCTACCAGAAATAAATATAAAACAACGTAGTGATACCCAGAATGATTACCGTATGAATAATATCCCACTGGTTCCAGCTGGCTCTCGAAGCAGCTTTCTGATCTGAACTAACGGAGGCAAAAGTGAGTCCCTGTATTTGAGAAGCATCTGCCTGTCTGGTAAACTGACTCACAACAAAAATAACCAGCAAACTCAACACCAACATACCACCGCTAAAGAACAACCAGTTCACATCGTAAAAAACTTTATAGAACAGGTTGTTAACTCCTGTATCGGCGGCCCAAAGTTTTACATCGGCAAAACCTTCTGCTTTAGCCAGAGAAGTATACATTACTTTTGCACCTATTCGGGTAATTCCAATAACAAACCCGGTTATCATTCCCCACATACCGGCTTTTGGTGTGGCTTTCGTCCAAAGTACTCCTAACAGGAAAGCGGCAGCAATTCCCGGCGAAAGTACCGACTGGACATCCTGCAAATATTCATACAATACATTTCCCACACTGCGCATGATCGGGATCCACAAAATGCCAAGGATAACCACAACAACTGTGGCAATCCGACCAACAGTTAAAAGCTTCTTTTCCGATGCTTCAGGTCGGTATTTCTTGTAAAAGTCGATGGTAAATAACATGGCTGATGAATTAAAAAGTGACGCCAGCGAACTCATCAGAGCCGCCAAAATTCCCGACACAACCAAACCCTTTACACCAGCCGGTAAAAGTGTTGCAACCATAGTGGGAAATGCCGCGTCTGAAGAAGTCAAACTAAAAACCTGGCCGTTTATCACCACCCCTTTTTGCGCCATAGCAAATGCAATCATGCCGGGAATAAGGAACAGAAAAACAGGTGTAAGTTTTAAATACGCACCAAAGATAGTACCTCTTCTGGCCTGCGTTTCATCTCTGCCTGACAATACACGTTGTACAATAAACTGGTCGGTACACCAATACCAGAAACCAATAACCGATGACCCAATCAGAACTCCCAACCAGGGAAAATCCTGGTCACGGTTGCTGCGGATGAGGTTGGTCATTTTATCGCCATATTCATTTATTTCAACCGATCCGGCAATCCGCATCATTTCGTCCCATCCACCAACAGCTCGCAAACCAAGTACAAGAATGATTATCGATCCCAGCAATAAAATCGGGGTCTGAAGTACTGAAGTGTAAAGAACCGACTTCATACCACCAATAACTGTATAAATGGCTGTAATCAGCACCAGCCCGATAGCCGAGATCCAGAAGAAATCGATTCCCCAGATGGATTCTATACCGAACACCTCTTTAAATACTAGCCCTCCGGCATAAACCGTAACGGCCACTTTGGTAAGGACATAACTTACCAGCGAGATCAGCGAAAGTATTGTTCTTGATTCTTTGTTGTAACGACGTTCGAGAAATTCGGGCATGGTAGTTACCATGCTTCGCGAATAGAAAGGCACAAAAACCCATCCCAGTATCAATATCATCCAGCCCTGGATTTCCCAGTGAGCCATCGCCATTCCGCTTGAAGCTCCTGCCCCTGCCAGCCCAATTAAATGTTCAGACCCAATGTTTGATGCAAATATTGAAGCTCCGATTGCAATCCATGTGGCACCACGGCCAGCCAAAAAATAATCGCCCGAAGTTTCCTCCTTCTGCATAAAAACCCAGATAATGATACCGATTAAAAGCACGGCGAACGCTCCAATTACGATCCAGTCTAATGTTGCCATTGATGATTTGATTAAGTTTTATCCCCGATCAAAGAGAAAGTTCATAAATTTGATTTACATGAATCTTAAAACATTATTCCTAATTGTTTAAACAAGAATGATTGATTCGTCAAATATATACACAAACTATTGAAATTGAAATCCATCGATTACCTGGGTTGCTGAATTTAATAAACATCTAACGGAGTTGCTTTACAGGTAAAATCTAAATTTAGAAATATATCTTCTTATTTTCGAATATTGGCAAGTGTAGTTTCCACCGCTATTTTCCCTGTATCAAAACTCAAATTGTAAGTTTCCTTGTTTTATCGGAATCACTTTAAAATGAAAAATTTCTCTTTAAGTCCTTCCTTGCTTCCATCCTTTTGTCTCATAGAACTTTGCGAGCCAGATTAACTCCAGCAAATAAAATACCTCAAAACCTTTTGTTTGATTAGTGGTTATTATTCTGAAAATAATCCAAATCATTATGGTAAAATCTTCAGGATTTATTCTCATTCTGGTAGTACTTGCAATTTCATGTTCCCACTCCCAAAAACAAACTGAAACAATTGTTGCTGAAACAAATGCTTCGGAAAATCAGGAACAAATGGCTTGCTGCGAGGTGAATTCAAAAACCCGCTTTCTGACCGCTTCGGATACTGCTGGCATAAAAGCAAATCCGGCCGGTTACGAAAACATGGTTTTTATTGAAGGCGGAACTTTTGAAATGGGCGCCGACAATAACCAGGCTCGCCCCGATGAATATCCAAAGCATCCGGTAAAGGTGCACAGTTTCTGGATGGATGTGCACGAAGTGACCAATGCACAGTTTGCAAAATTTGTTGAAGAAACCAGTTATGTCACCGTTGCCGAAAAAGATGTGGATTGGGAAGTGATGAAAACACAGGTTCCGCCCGGAACTCCAAAACCGGCCGCAGAAATGCTGAAAGCCGGCTCAATGGTATTCACGCCACCAAACCGGTCTGTTCCGCTAAACGATTATTCGCAATGGTGGTCGTGGGTGGTTGGTGCCAACTGGAAACATCCGGAGGGACCGGACAGCAACATCGAAGGCCGGGAAAATAATCCGGTGGTGCATATTTGCTGGAACGACGCCGTGGCCTATAGCAAATGGGCCGGCAAACGGCTGCCAACAGAGGCCGAGTGGGAATACGCAGCACGAGGAGGTTTGGAAAACAACATTTATCCGTGGGGAAACGAACACATTGAGGACGGAGCGCCCAAAGCCAATTCGTGGAACGGTCATTTTCCGAATATGAATACGCAAAAAGACGGATTTTATGCCACTTCCCCCGTGAAATCCTACGCTCCGAATCCCTATGGTTTATACGATATGGCCGGTAATGTGTGGGAATGGACTTCGGACTGGTACGATATGAATTATTACAAAAGTCTTCCAAGCGATAAAGTAACCGTTGATCCGAAAGGGCCGGATAAAAGCAACGATGCGCGCAATCCATACGACGAACGAAAAACGATTCGTGGAGGATCCTTTCTGTGCAACGACAGTTATTGCTCGAGTTACCGGGTGGCAGCCCGCATGCCCGGTGAAATTTATACCGGAATGAGCCATACCGGGTTCAGGTGTGTAAAAGACAAGAGTACGCTTGATCAGTAGATTTTTTTACGCTCTTTTGTAAGGTTTTTCATCCACTGGTTCACCACAAATTCATTTTGTTCCATCCACTTTTTTACGCCGTTTACGGGATCTTCACTCACGCTGATTTCATAAACCAGGCTGTTTAACTGTCGCTCGGTTAATTGCATGCGTTCAAAGAATCGAACTGCATTCGGATGTTTTTCTTCGAGGTTTTT
>Ga0207717_100129_pt1 | contig 12561 bp, 8 predicted proteins | sample TtanPargueraPR_2_FD_187745 | JGI IMG/M metagenome (GOLD analysis project Ga0207717, IMG submission 187745) | Aerobic enrichment media microbial communities from Bioluminiscent Bay, La Parguera, Puerto Rico - Tt and P2 (2) (SPAdes) | ecosystem: Environmental > Aquatic > Marine > Unclassified ...
AAAAACAACAAAGAATTACTTGGCCTGGCCGGATTAAATCTTTCGAATGACAAATTCAAACTGGGTGAGATTTTTTACGAAGTCCACCCCGCGTTATGGGGCAACGGATATGCGACCGAGATAACCAGAAATCTTATTGCATTGGGATTTGAAAAATTTAAACTCCACAAAGTTGAAGCCGGCGTTGCCACCGGGAACGCTTCTTCCATAAGGGTTCTTGAAAAGGCGGGGATGAAACGGGAAGGATTAAGAAGAAAGATTCTGCCCATACGTGGGGAATGGATAGATAATTACCATTATGCTATTGTAGAAGATGATCCTCGATTATAGTCTCACGGTCGAAAATTCACGCTCGTTCAGAAAAAATATTTGTTGTGATTAAAAGAATGTGATCCTTAAATAAAAAGTTCTCGCAGGGCACCAAAATAATCCTCGTTCCAGCCCTCCGAAATATTATCGAAAGCTTCGTCGGGAATGTTGGTGTGGTGCAACTCAACGCTGGTTCCTTTTTTGTCGGGATGTAATTTTATCGTAACAATCGATTCTTTTTTCTGCTCGCCAAAAAACCACTGCTGCACAATTTTTCGATTTTCCTCAAATTCAAGGTTGATACCCGAGATACTTCCGTCCCAAAGCGAAAATTCTGTATTGGGTTCAGGCTGCATCTTTGCATTTTCACCCGTCCAAATCTCGATCATCTTAGAATTAGTGAGTGCATTGTAAACATCAGCAGGTTCAGCATGTATAGTGAAATAGCGTTTTAATTCTTTCATAGCGGGTCGTTTTTTTCAAAAGTAATGTTTCTCTTCCATGTGAGCCCAAAACCGAACAAAATAAATCATCGGCCTCAGGTTTGTTCAGTAACAAGTTATCGAATACGTTTTGTGCGCATCACTTTTTTATTGATAGAATAACTAAATCCAACCGTAATAAATTCCTTGATCTGAAGCTTTGCCTTCTCTCCCACTTTATCGCCGGCATCGTTGTAGACCGGGAACAGTACATCGTCGTCGTATATCAGGTGTAACATCATTTTCAGATCGATGTATGTTGTCAAACGCATTCGCAGGTTGTTCTCCCAGTCGATATCCAGTTTTCGAACCGGATCCTTATAATTCACGAACATTTTGTATTTGGTCTCCCAGGAAATGTCTGGAGTTAAATTGGTTTTGTATTTGAATTCAGCATTCAATCCCGGTTCCCAGAAAGCCTTTTTACCTTCCTCAACCCCAAATTTGGTTTGATCGATGAGTGCTGTGTCCCTCACAAAAACATTCTTTATCGAGAATGGTGAAAGAAAGAGCGAAAAATCAGGATTCGGTTTGTAATCCATACCCACTTTAAAATAGGTTTTTGCAGGCGCAAGAAATGCAGAAATCGGATCGGGATGTTCCGATTTGGGATAGTTGTAACCACGAAAGAATTGCGTATTAAAGTTAAATTCCGCACTGTAATACCACTTCTTCAAAGCCCGCAAGCCAAAGCGCGAGGTAATCTCAAGTTTATCGTCGTTCTTTTTTAATTCTGAACCTCTTCCTCCGGGTTGCAGCCAACCGTTTCTAAACTCCGCATTGTTATCCCATTTAATTTTCCCGTCTGAACTTTCGTAATTGGCAAAGCCTTTCAGAATCATCAAAAGTGAAATTGCACTCTCACCACCCTTCTTCCAGTTTTCATAGTAGGTTTGTGTAAATCCAACTGAACCGTCGCCTCCTATTCGCCAGGGTGTCTCAACCTCATAGGCTTTGCCAACATCTGAAAAACGGGAATAATCTTCTTTCAGACTTTCAAAATCGAAGTCTTTGGTTTGGCGCTCGGAAAAACGCTGAAAAGTCACCCCATCGTTGATCAGCATTTGCATACCACGCTTGTCAGTCGATTTTACCAGCACCTGCAGGGAATCGTTTTGTTCGTTTTTTAACCATAACCTTGAAAAATGTTCCCGACCATTCTGCAGCACAATATCGGTTGCTTCTCCATTCAGATTTATTATGTTTATTTGCGTTGTGTCAACAAAATCGGCATAAGCCGTAAGTACATCAATTACGGCCCGTATGGTATCGTTAACATTCACCATTACACTGTCATTATACGCTCGCAATACCCGGTAATTATTCAAGGTTACCTCATCTTGGTATCGCTTGGTTCTGAACATTAGTTGCTGCTCAAACATTCGCTGACGGTAATCGGCCGAAGCTTTATCGATAGTAGCCTTTGTGACTGAGTCATTATATTCCAACCTCTTCTCTTCGATAAAGGCAATACGCAGGCTGTCGATCCTGACCAATTGCCGAAACTGTTCGGGTGAATTCAAAACACTGTCCGGAATCACTTCCGGAATAACAAGACTATCGGGTAAGGTGTACAACGAATCGGCAAACAGCACCATCCCTTTGTTTTCAGGTATGAGCGGCGCCATCGTCCGTGCATTGTCGATCACCTGTAGCGGCACTGGAACCGGGTTTTCCTGTGCTTCTTTTTGCAGGTCAATCCCGATTTGTTCTATACCCAGTCTTACTTCAGGCGCTGCAATGTATCCGGGCACGCTCAAACTGTCCTCCACATTCTCAGGTAAGCGAAAGACGTAAATAGTATCCGACTGTTGACTTCTGTTCAGATTGTGTAAAACACTGTCAAGCGGCGCATCTTCAATGTGATGTATAAGTCCGCTGATATCGTTCTTCACCTGAGGATCCGCAATTTGCCAGTTTTCATTTTCGAGGAAATAGGAACGTAAGATCTCGATGCCGCTATCGAGTACCTGCCTGTCGTTTTTATTTAAATCCTGGGCAAAAGATGTTTTAACAAATAATAGAGCAACCAGAGCAATGAAAATTGATCTTAGTTTATGTTGAACCATTGACGTTGTTTTTAGCTTTCTGTTGAAACGCAAAAATAGCAATTATGTTATTCCTTATTCTCTATTCCGGACAGAAGAATCAACAACCTGTCCTTGATAAAGAACTGCAGCTCTCACAAAAACTTTACCATTTTGAAAACGGGTGTTGTGTAAGGTAGGCATTGTAAAAACGACGATCGAAGCTGACCTCCTCTTTTATCCATTCGGGAAGGGATATCGCTTCGTCCTTTTCCTGCAGTTCAACCTCTGCAAGAACCAATCCCTCATTAAGGCCATTAAAAATATCGATCTCCCAGAGTTTATTAAGATGCCGCTCGAAATACCTCGTTTTTTCCACTGGAAAATCCAGACACATTTCAAGTAAAACACGTGCATCTTTCATTGGTATTGGGTATTCCAATTCCGTTCGCATAATTCCATCGTTCGCTCCTTTAATGGTCAGATAAGCCTCTTCACCCATTATTCGCACCCGTACGACACGATTTTTATCGGTTGACAAGTAACCCTGAACAATAGTCTTTCCTTTGGTTACTGGTTTCCATTTCGATGTGTCAACAATGAATTTGCGTTCAATTTCCAGCATCTCTTGCGTAATCAATATAACTGTAATTCCGTTTTGCGCCCAAATTTATTATTATTTTTAGGCAAACTAAAATCAGAACTATGATTTCGAGGCAAGAAGCAATTGAATTACTGGAAACCAATGTTAAAGCCGAAAACATGCGTAAACACTGCCTTGCGTCTGAGGCTGTTTTACGAGGAATTGCGCGGCGATTGGGTAAAAATGAAGACGAATACGGGCTGGCAGGGCTGTTGCACGATATCGATGTGGAGATCACAAATGCAGACCCGAAAACCCACGGACCTTACGCAGAAAAAATGCTAAAAGGAATAGTAACGGAAGACATGCTAGATGCCATTGTGATGCACAACGAAATGGCCACCGGTCTTCCGCGTACCAACACCTTCCAACATGCGCTGGCGGCAGGCGAAACCATTACAGGACTGATTACGGCCACTACCCTGGTTTATCCCGATAAAAAACTTGCCAGCGTTAAACCCAAGTCGATTACCAAACGCATGAAACAAAAAGCATTTGCGGCCTCGGTAAAACGAGAAAATATTCTTGAATGTGAAGAAATAGGTATTCCCTTGTCTGAATTTGCCGAACTTTCGTTGAATGCAATGCGTGAAATCAGCGACGAACTTGGACTTTAATACGTATAAGAAACAAAAGCGAAACGTTTCGAATCGGGACTCCACGAAGGAACGTTAAGCGTCCCCTGTCCACCATATAAAAATGCTACTGTTTTTATTGGTCCGCCTTCTGCAGGCATTAAACGCAGCATCACACGCTGGTTATGCGGATGCGAGCCAGCCGGCACACTTGGCGGATAAGAAATCATAATCAGCCATTTTCCATCGGGTGACGGATGCGCAAACCAATTCTGAAAATTATCGAATGTAAGCTGTTCCTGTTCCGAGCCATCCGGTTTCATTCGCCAAATCTGCATCATTCCGGTGCGCACCGAGTTAAAATAAATGTACTGGCCATCAGGCGAATATTCAGGACCGTCATCCAAACCTTCGGCAGTTGTAAGCCGTATCTCCTCGCCACCTTCAGTTGGTATTTTGTAAACATCGTAATTTCCATTCCTCTCGGCGCAATAGGTCAGCCATTTATCGTCGGGTGACCATCCGTGCCAGTACGAAGGCCCATTGGGAGTAACTCGTGTGGGTACACCGCCTTCGATTGGAACAGTAAAAATGATAGAATGATTGGTTCCGTTTTCCTGAATTCCATTGCTGATTGCCAGCATCTTTCCATCGAAAGAAATACCGTGATCGTTGTTGCAGTTTGTTGCGAAATCAGTATTTATCTCTTCGGGCTTCAATTCCTCTGCATCAAATTTATAAAGCTTGCCTCCGGCATTATACACCAGAAATTTTCCGTTCCGCGACCAGTTGGGTGCTTCGATGTGATCATCAGTTTCATAAATTATTTTTCGCAGACCTGTTTCCAGTTCCAGTATTTCCAGCCGGCTTGGCGAAGGATTTTGATATCCATTCACTCCTTCAGCAGCCGGTACCTCTATTCTTACATTACTGAATTTTGCTGTTTCAACAACGTTTGGGTCATGCGAACAAATAAACATTCCCACTAAAACCTGCTCGCCCAAATCGAAACTTTTTTCGGCTACTTTAACCAGTGGCTGACCGTTTTTCGAAATACGAACAATGTATGTGTTTCCTTTTCTTTCCAACTGAATAAATTGTGGCGCGCTTACGTTCGACTTGAATTCATCTGTATTCTCTGCTTTTGTCTCGCGGAACTGCATTCCAGTCAGGCCATCACCATGCACCGCTACATTAACGTAAGCCGAATTGCCATCAAAATCGCTACGGGCCATTAAACCCATTTTTCGATGCTCATTTACACCATCTCCCACAAACTCGGCATTTGCTGAAAATATAAAATCACCTTTTATTTTCTGAAAAACAAACCAAAACTGGTCGTTGTCGAACCAGATATTCTCTCCGGCACCTTTTAGCGTAAAAACCTGGCGCTCGCCGTTGTATGAAGTACTTCCACTCAACACTGGATTTCCTACTGAAATACCTGAGAAGCGATCGTTAATATTTTGTGCATTTACGTTTGTAAGAATAATGGAGAGGATAAAAATCAAAGTTGTAATCCGGTTCGGTTTTTTCATTTGTCAAGGTCTTAAATTGATTCCCTCAAAATTAATGAAGTCGGTAAAACACAAGCAATTTTCTTCTTATTTTTTACAAATAAAGCTGCTTCCCGCCCCATTTTTTCGAAATCCGTAGATATTACCGTGATGCCTCCGCCCACTATTTGCTTCATTGGCGTGTCGTTGTATGCAAGCACACCCACATCCTTACCAAGCTCGTAATTTTTTCTTCTACAGGTTTTAATCACCTCAACGAGGTCGGTATCGCGGATAACAAAATATGCAGAGCCTTTCTGAACATGATCAGAATTAATCCTGCTGATCTGCTTGAAATGAATTTTGTGTACTTTGCAGAACTGGTCAACAACTTCCAGGATCACATCAGGATGGGGAGTCGAAAATTGATCGTAAACCAAGACCAATCGTTTGTATTTTTTCAAGTGCTTCACTCCCTTTTCCATGCAATTCATCAGCGACTGGTTAAAATCCTGCAAGAGGTAGTTTACCTTATCGTTTTCAGGGGTTCCCATGTCCAGTAGCAACAATTTGTTCGGATCGATCTTCTGCACCTTGCGATTCATCCCCGTTTCATCGATGTTCATTACAATATACATACTGTATCGTCCCAGACTGTTTTCGATGAGTTGGTTAAAAACTTCCCTGTTGTAATGGTGGAAAAGCAAATCGACTGAATACGATTCGGGCAGGTTCTGCCTGAACGATTGATACAACTGCTCTTTAAATGCACTAAAATCGTCGAGCAGCATAAATACTTTGAACGTTTCACCGGCCACAAAATAACCTTTCATTGGAGCCGATTCAACGACATTTCGTTGTTTCAGAATGTTGTAGGCCTTAAAAACCGTATCACGCGAAAATCCGCTTTCGCGACTAAGTTGATTGACCGAAGGAAGTGGATCGCCGGCTTTCAATGCCCCGTTCGCAATGGCCTCGGTAATCGAATGTACCAATTGCTGCAGCTTGGTTTTCCCCGCCTGCTCGTCAATCTTAACTAATGGTTTTGCCATATTATTTAGGAAGAAGGTATCATACAATATAGATTTAACCTCATTCTGAACTTGTTTCAGAATCTAATTCAGAGGCAGGCTCTGAAATTTTCGGAAAACTATCGGGACATGGTGACGTTCAAATTATAATTAGCACACCTTCATATTTCTATCTGTACACAGGTCCGAAGTTTTCGCAGGCTCTGTAATCGGCTCCTTCTTTGTTTTCCCCAAATGCGTTCCACGCACTCGGTCTGAAAATCTGATCATCTTTAACATTATGCATACAAACCGGGATTCGAAGAATGGATGCCAGGGTAATGAGGTCGGCGCCAATATGCCCGTAACTAATCGCTCCGTGGTTAGCTCCCCAGTTGGCCATAACCGAGTAAACATCTTTAAATGCCCCTTTCCCGGTGAGTTTTGGAACGAACCAGGTGGTTGGCCAGGTTGGGTTGGTTCGTTCATCCAGAATCTTGTGGATATCATCTTCAAGATCGACTGTGTAACCTTCCGCGATCTGAAGAACAGGTCCCTGTCCTTTTACTAGATTTACCCTGCTCATGGTCACCGGCATTTGACCTGCAGTCTTAAACTGGCTAGAGAATCCGCCACCACGGAAGTATCCCTTTTCTGCCGGACAGAAACGTGTATTTTCGAGGCAGGCTTTTACATCTTCATCTGTTATATCCCAGAAAGGTTTCATTACCGGGTTTCCGTCGGCGTCTTTTTGTTGTGCAGTTGCATCCATGGTAGTCGACCCCGAATTGATCAGGTGTATAATTCCATCTTTTGCTGTTCCGCTAAGTTCTTTGCCCGTAACACGTTTAACTGCAGCCGGACTCCAGTAGGTCCTCACATCTGAGAAAATCTGTGCAGTATTGGTTAGCAGGTGACCAAACAACATCGGCACGGCATTCAGACTGTCGTTTTCCGTTGCAAAAACAAAGGCTTCTCGAATACCGTTCCAGTCGAATGAAGTATTTAGTATAGTCTCCGAGAAATCTCCGTTTGGATAATAATCCGTCCATTGACGTTGTCCCTGAAAACCTCCGGCAATGGCATTTCGCCCATGAGCTTCTTCTCCAAATCCAGCCTCTTTCAACTTTGGATTACCGATCATCAGGTCACGCATGATCAGTGTCATTTTAACCACGATCTCCCATTCCCAGTCTTTTCTCTCGCGATTCGACTGTTCCTCGGTTGCGTTGTAATCGTCTCCTTCAGTTATATTTTCCCTTGTCCAGGTCAAAGCTTTTTCATATTCAGCCTTATCATAAATTTCCTGATCGATACGACGTTTTACTTCGGTCATATCTACAAATTCGGTTCGCATACCAAGGTAATCCTGGAAGAAATCGGGATCGACCATGGAGCCGGCAATACCCATCGAGGTGTAACCCAGTGACAGGTAAGACTTACCTTTCATTTGTGCTACTGCCAGAGCAGCTTTCACAAAACGAAGAATTTTTTCAGACACATCCTCCGGAATGCTTTCATCGCCAGCATCCTGGACATCGCGACCATAAATTCCAAACGTGGGAAATCCTTTCTGTGTGTAACCGGCCAGTGCAGCAGCCAGGTAAACAGCTCCCGGACGCTCGGTCCCGTTAAAACCCCAAACCGCTTTTGGAATCAGCGAAGTGGAATCCATCACTTCAGTTCCGTAGCACCAGCAAGGTGTAACCGTCAGTGACACTCCCACGCCTTCGGCTGCAAATTTATCTGCACACATAGCTGCTTCAGCCACTCCTCCAATTGTTGTATCGGCAATCACACATTCTACTTTTTCTCCTCCCGGAAATCTTAAATGCCTTTCGATGAGCCGTGCTGCATTCTTTGCCATGTTCATGGTTTGCACTTCAAGCGATTCTCGCACTCCCCTTTCCCGTCCGTCGATAACCGGACGAATGCCTACTTTGGGTAATCTCCCTATCAACCTGTTAGCCATACCTATCTTATTTTTAATTATTTCAAGTTAATTATACCGCACAAGTTGTACTGTCCTGCACTGTGCTGCAATTTATGGATTAATTTGATTTTCTGAAATAGTTTTTTTTTACAACAAAGAAATTTATCTGTAACTTATTTTTGCTTTTAGTTCTGAAGTCTAAAATTTATGCTTTTTAACTTCATTTACTTTCAGAGATTTTCAAAATTGTCTTTCTTGCATTTCAGAAAACAAAGCTGACAATGAAAACCAAACAATATTCGGGTCAACATAAAATATTTGGGTCCCCCATCTTGTGTATTCTTTTTATGCTGCTCTTGAATACATCTGCCATTTCACAAGAAATCGAGGGACAAATTACCGATACAAAAAACCAGGCGGTTCCATATGCCACGGTATATGTAAGTGAAACAAAAAGTGGAACCACTTCAAACAAAGATGGTTTATTTCATCTAAACCTCGAGTACGGAACCTACCATCTGACCATACGTTCGATGGGTTATTTACAGCAAAACCTCGAGGTAAAACTTACAGTTGACAGCTTGTTTCTACCGGTAGTACTGGAAGTTCAGGAATTTGAACTGAAAGAAATAAAAATATTTCCAGGGAAAGAGGATCCTGCCTATTTTATCATTCGGAAAGCCATTGCCGAAGCACCATACTATCGAAGAAAAATTAAACATTACAACGCCGATCTTTATATCAAGGCAAACTTTGAATTTACTAATATTCCCAAACTCATTCAGAACCAGGAAATGGATGATGGCAGGAAATTCAAAGAATATTTTAAGGAGAATGTGACCTACGTGATTGAATCGCAAAATGAGATCACGTTTGATTACCCAAATCATTACAATCAAAAAGTAATCAGCAAAAAAACTTCACTGACCGGCATCGACGAACCACCGGTAATGGGACTGATGACGACCAGCTTTTACGAGGAACGTCCGGCCGAAGTGATTTCTCCCCTTTCGGCGGTTGCATTACGTCATTATAATTATCAGTACGAAGGATTTATAAGCGTTGGCGATTTTGATGTTTTCAAGATCCGAGTTACGCCGAAACGAAAAAGTGATGAACTGATGGAAGGATTTATTTACATCGTCGATCAACTCTGGTGTATTTACAATCTCGATTTCAGTTCAACTTTCGAGTTTGTGGATTACCGAATTAAACAGCAGTTTGAAAACCTTGGAAATGAAAACTGGCTGCCCGTTTCGCACAACATTACCGGCAACTTTGGAGCACTGGGAATGCGTGGAAATTTTTATTACGGTGCCTCGGTGAAATACGATTCGATCGTGGATAATTATGCTTCTGAAATTGCAAGCGATGTGGACGAAGCAACTGCACATTCAGAAAAACAAGTTCAAAAAGAAGAAAGCGAAAAAACGATTGAACTAAAAAAGCAAGTTGAAGAGATTAGGTCCAAAGAAGAATTGAGTAACGCAGAAGTTAGAAAAGTTGCCAGGTTGAACCGCAAGATCCTGAAAGAGCAATATAAGGATTCAACCATCGCACAACCAGATTTTTACTCGGGTTATAACATTGATGAAAATACCGATTCGCTGCGTGAGGATGTTGTCTGGGATACCCTTCGTGCTATTCCGCTAACGCCGGCTGAAACGGAAAGCTATCGACGGGCCGATTCATTGCGATCGATGGAGAGTACAGCAACAGACACTTTGCGAACCGATGCTGAACGAAGAAAATCGGCTTTGATGAAAGTAGCATTTGGCGACTGGAATTTGTATCGTGATACTTTGTTACGCATTCGTTACGGTGGACTTATAAACACCGAGAATTTCGATTTTAATGCCGTTGATGGTTACAAGTACAAGCAGATTTTTCAATTCCGTTTCAATACCGATTCAGCACGATACATTTATATTGATCCGGAATTAGGATATGCTTTTAACCGAAAAGCATGGTTTGGCAGACTGGGGATTCGGTTTATCAATATTCTGGGTTACGGAAATCAGCTTAATTTATCGGGGGGAAAACTAAGTAGGGATTTTAAAGGTGATATCGGTATTCACCCTGCACTGAATGCGATTAGCACCTGGTTTTTTGCAGAGAATTACATGCGTCTTTACGAAACGGAATTTGTGGAGATGAATCTTTCACAACGATTAAATAGCAATTGGGATGCTGTATTTAGTGCAGGATACAATCATTTTTATCCCCTGGTTAACAATGCTGACTATATACTCAGCGACAAAAAAGATTTTGCTCCAAATGTTCCGGGTGGACGCACTGAAGACAGCGCTGAATTACAGGAACAAAAAAGCTTTGCCTGGTCAGCCGGACTGGAATATTACAAACGTATACGCAATCCCTGGTTGCAGGAGTCTCCCTTTTTATTTCTGAGTGACTTTTACCGTGCAAAACTTACATTCAAACAGGGTATTGAAGGAGTCTTTTCGTCAGTTTCGGACTATAGCCAGGTTGATTTTTCTTTTCAACATCAAGCGAATATTTCTCCAACTTCCGGAATTGACTGGAGCCTTACAGCCGGTTATTTCCTGAATGCTGATCAGTTGCATTTTTCCGAATACAAACATTTTCTAACTTCTGAAATACCGCTGGCTTTTCGTCCGTTCACAGCTACCATGCAATTGTTAAACGACTATGAACCGGCATCGAAGGAAGGATATATACATTTAAGTGGCGAGTACAGAAGCGAATATGTTTTGCTGCGCTACCTTTCGCTGATTAACCGAAAAACCTGGAGCGAAAGCTTACACCTGAATTATTTCAGTCGTAATCCATCAAAGGAAAATTACTGGGAAGCCGGTTACAGTCTTAACAACCTTTTTTTCGCGGGTAATGTTGGTGTTTTTGCCGGAATAGCAAACGGCAAATTCGAAAGTATCGCGTTTAAGTTCTCTATCGCTATCAACGACTAAATCTTACCTCGTCTGGCTTAATCCATCTCTTGCTTCCTCGTCGTCGGGTGCAAGTTCCAGCGCCTTTCTGTACCAGAAACGCGCCACGTTCATATCGCCAGAATCGAAAGCCCTTTTAGCCGTTGCCTTGTATTCTTCAACCCGTTGTACGGATTGCCCCTGCAAACGTTCCTGAACGAGCTTTTCAATCTCAGCCAGCTGGTCTTTTGGATATTGTTCATCAGGTTTCTGTCCAAGTGCCTGGTTGTACCAACCACGTGCTACTGCCAGTTCATTTTCACGGAAACTGTTGTCGGCCAAATCAATAAATCGCTGGTATTCACGGTCACGCTGACTCATCATCAAACCGCTCAAAATGCGGTTAATCTCGTCGATACGTTGTTGTGGATATGCTTCTTCAGGTTTCAGGTCAAGCGCTTTGAAATACCAGGCCCTAGAAACATTATACTGGGTGTCGTCGAAGAATGCATCGGCTTTGATGATCAACTGATCGTACAAAGCATTAATTCCTGACTCTTCCAGGATACGTTGCTCATCCAATTCTTCCTGCATGGCAGCGATATTGGCCCTTCGCTGAGCGAGATTCTGTTCCGCAGCAGCCTCAGCTTGTTTGCGTGCTTCCGCCTCTGCCCGAATATCATCGATGCGCTGAATTTGGGTACGCGGATATTCTTCGTCGGGCTTCACACCAAGCGCCAGTTCGTATTGTAACCTTGCATCGTCATACTTTTGTGTCCGGAAATCGCCGTCCGCCACAACAATAATGTTGCGATATTTCTCATCGATTGCACGTTGTTCTAAGATATTGTCAATTTCAGCTATCTTGTCTTTTGGGTACTGCTCTTCCGGTTTAAGTGTTGTAGCTTCCTGGTAATTTTCCTTAGCCGGATTGTAATTATTGGTATTGAAATAGCGATCTGCATTTGTTATGAGAGCAGCATAACGTCTGTCCAGTTCCTCCTGGGCAGCTTTGGCAGCAGCCAATTCTCTTAAAATCTGATCGATCTCATCGATACGTTGCTGCGGATATTCTTCCTCGGGTTTAATTTCCAGTGCCGAACGGTACTCGTTTCGTGAGTTTTCGTATTCCTGCTGATCAAAAAGTCCGTCGGCTCGTGCGATCGCATCAGCGTAGTTT
>Ga0207717_100130_pt1 | contig 12559 bp, 11 predicted proteins | sample TtanPargueraPR_2_FD_187745 | JGI IMG/M metagenome (GOLD analysis project Ga0207717, IMG submission 187745) | Aerobic enrichment media microbial communities from Bioluminiscent Bay, La Parguera, Puerto Rico - Tt and P2 (2) (SPAdes) | ecosystem: Environmental > Aquatic > Marine > Unclassified ...
TGCAAGCCGATGCCCTGCGCCCCGCTATCCGCGCCAGGCACGTGAGGAAGGTGTTGAGGGGAAAGTTATCCTAAAAGTAACAGTGGATGAAGGAGGAAAGGTGAAGCGTGTATTGTTGTTGCGGAGTTCCGGTTCGAAAATTTTAGATAGGCGTGCAGTGATTACTGTGAGAAAAAGGTGGCACTTTGAACCTGCCCGCAAAGGCCCCAAGGCTGTTGAGTCAATCGTTAATGTTGAATTGACGTTTCGGTTGAACCGGGATGCGTCCATAAGAATTATAAAATTATTAAGGAACCTATGTTTTGATTTTAGGTCTATACATAAACAGACAGCAGATAATATAGACCGAAGAGTTCCTCTTTCGGTTTCATAAATACCAAGATGGCCACCTTTGCAGATAGGTGGCCTTTTTGGTTTACGGCGTTGACCTGTCAGGGGGTGATTTACTATTTTCAGGAATAGAAATTCACTATGAGCCTTCGCAGAGAAATCATCTACGGGCATGAGGCCCTGCAAGCAATTGAACCTGCTGTGCGTGATCTCTACGCCCGTGCCACACGTCCAAATCCATACCAATGCCCAGGGTGGGTGTATGCCTGGTTGGAGACTTTGGGTGAAACAGAGGAGCCGTTGGCAATCCTGCTTTGGGAGGGGGATCAGTTAAAAACCTTTTGGCCTTTTTTCGAATGCTACGGGCTGGGCGGTAAAGGGTTGTGGCCTTTAGGAGCGCATTGTGCAGATTTATTCGATCCCTTGGTAGAAGATCCCTCATTGCCCTTGCCCAAAGAGCTTTCAGATGGTTTGGAGTCCCTTTTGGGGGCATACCGTTTTATCTGGTTGCCTTTGATGTCAAAGTCGCTGGCTACAGTGGAGTTCTCTGAAGCTTTTAAAGCGAGAAAGCTGAGGCGCCTGATACGCCCAAGGACTGAGAATCAGAAAATTTACATTCCAGAAAATCGTGATTTCGAAGCCTTCTATAAAGCACATGTGGGGACAAAATCCCGCCAGACTCTACGTCGCAAATGGCGTAGGCTGGAGGAACAGGGAGAACTGAGCTATGGAGTGATCACGGGTGAGGAAGCGGTTCGTGATTTCCTCATCATTATGATCGCGATTGAGCGTAAGAGCTGGAAAGGGCAGCAGAAGCTCGGTATCTTTTCCCGTAAAGACATCAAGGAATTCTACAAAGTCGCTATACCTAAGATGGCGGCTGACGGTGATTTGCGCATAGATACCTTAAGCATCGGGGAACGTGTCATCGCTTACGAATTTTCCCTTATCAGCGATGGATGTCGCTGTGTGCATAATCTCGCCTACCTGCCTGAGTTTCGGGATTGGTCGCCTGGAACGCAACTGATGCTGCACACGTTGGAATGGGCCTTTAACAACGGCATCGAAATCGTGGACTTCATGCAGGGGAAGCACGACTACAAGCTACGTTTTGCTACCGAAAGCACATACTTCTACGATGTGAACCTATTTGCCAAAGGGATTAAAGGTTGGCTCAATTACGCTGCTGTCAAGCTCATCGCCAGCCGGGTGAAAAACTCCTACAATGCTGGCGAAGAAGGCGAGGACTAGATCTTTTCTACGATGCCTTTAACGAGACATGCGAAGGTTTCTTTTACCTTGCCTGCTGTTTCGGATACGTCTTCGTGGCTGAGTTCGGCATCGCCGAGGCCTGCTGCTTTGTTGGTGATGCAGGAAATTCCCATTATCTGCATCCCTGCGTGACGGGCGACGATGGCTTCGGGGACGGTGGACATGCCTACGGCATCCGCTCCGATGGCACGGTAAGCGCGGATTTCGGCAGGAGTTTCGAAGCAGGGACCACTTACCGCAAGGTAAACGCCCTCGGATAGAGTTACGCCGAGGTTTTCTGCAACCTTTTTGGCTTTAGCACGCAGTTCAGGGGTGTAGGTGGTGGTCATGTCGTTGAAACGAGGACCAAAATTGGCATCGTTGGGGCCACGTAGTGGGTTATCGCCCATCATATTGATGTGATCACAAATGAGCATCAGATTCCCCGGGTTGAGGTCGTCGCGGATGCCTCCGGCGGCATTGGTCAAAATGAGGGTTTTGATGCCTCCACTGGCCATCAGGCGCACGGGGGTAGTGATTTGCTGCATGGTGTAGCCTTCGTAGTAGTGTACACGGCCCTGCATACAGAGCACATTGGTATTGCCAACTTTGCCCCATACAAAACGCCCCTGGTGACCTTCTACGGTTGATTCCACCATATTGGGTACCCTTTTGTAATCTAAAGAACCAACGATTTCCATATGGGAATCGGCAAAAAAGCCAAGGCCGGAGCCTAGAATGAGTCCTACAGTCGGTTGAAAGTCACCAAAGAGTTCGCTTAACAGTTGATATGCAGCTTCCATATTAGGGATATTGGCGAAAGCGGCCTGTTTCTGCAAGCCAGATAAAAGACAAGCCACACCCTTTCGGATGTGGCTCGGATAAATCGTTTTTCTTATTCGGTTTACCAGAAGATGGCGTAAAGAATCAGTGTTGCAATCACAACAATAATACCGCCGATTTTGGCTCCCTTTGAGGAGTCCATGGCGATGGTTGCACGGTTAGGCAATACGAATGGTTCCTTGAGTGGCTTGATCAGCGTGAGGATTGCGAGAATGAGCAATACGCTGCCGAAGGTGATAGCCATACGGTCTAGGAAGGCGATGTTACCGGCCATAACCTTAAGGGCGCCGTAAACAACAGGGCTGGCAATAAGACCAACCACACCACAAATGCGAGGTGCCTTCTTAACGGCGAAAGCGAATACGAAGATGCCGAGGATACCCGGGGAAATGAAGCCTTGGAATTCCTGAATGAAGGTAAAGACACCACCGAATTTCGGGTTGGCTAATACGGGAGTAAGGGCACACCCTATCACCACAAATATCCCCACACAGAAGCGTCCAACAAGCACAAGGCTCTTTTCCTTGGCCTCAGGGGCGACAAATTTCTTATAAAGATCCATCGTGAATATGGTAGAAGCCGCATTGAGCATGGAAGCCAGAGAACTGACTACAGCACCGAGTATCGCTGCTAAAATAAAGCCTTGTATACCAATGCCGGATGGAATCAGTTTACCGATGAGTAATCCGAAGGCACTGTCATATTTGTAAGCTACGAGAGGTAGGTGTTTTGTGGAAACCCCTGCGGCTTTGGCCATGGATTCGGCCTTGGTGTTGTAGGCAGCAATAGCAGCAGCCTTTTCAGGCATATTTACTTCGATGGCTTTTTCGGTGTCGAAAATGATGAATTCGCCGTTTGCCCCCGGGTTTGCCTGAGCAGCTTCAAAGGCTGTCCAGTTTTCCTGAATCTTCACATCGTTGCTGGCAATATCAGAGAGTTCACCGCTGTAAATGTTGAAGGCAATGATGCCTGGGAAAACGATCACAAAAGGAACGATGAGTTTCAATGCCGCGGCAAAGATGACACCCTTTTGACCTTCCGCCAGAGAGTGGGAACCCAGTGTGCGTTGAGTGATGTACTGGTTCAAGCCCCAGTAGTAGAAATTAGGAATCCAAAGACCGACCATCAATGCGGTGCAAGGAAGAATTAGGTCGTCCGCAGGAAGTACCATATGCAGTTTGTCAGCATTTAAGGCAAAGAACTTGTCCATTCCGCTGGAAGCATCCGTTAGGTTATCGAGACCTTCTTTAGTGGTGTAGGCCAAGTCTGCCAATGGAGTATTTCCCAGAGCGTGGAAAGCAAACCATGTGATGATTGCACCACCAACGATGAGTGCGGAACCTTGGAGCAAGTCAGCCCAGGCACAGGCTTTCAAACCGCCTGTAACAACATATACCGCGGCAATACCTGCGATGATGACTGCTCCCACCATAAGGCTTATGCTTGGGAAAAGGGTGTGGATCGTAAGTGCACCGGAGTAGATTACAGCGGTGATGGTTACAATCACGTAGGTCAGCATGGCAAGTAAGGCCATTACTGTGCGAGCATGCCATGTATAGCGGTGCTCAAGAAATTCTGGAACGGTGTAAATTCCTGTTTTAAGGAATTTCGGAAGGAAGAAGAAGGCAACAACCACGAGTGTGATGGCGGCCATCCATTCATAGCTGGCAATAGCGAGACCAAGATAGTCAGCCGCCTGGCCTGACATTCCCACAAACTGTTCAGTGGAAATATTGGCAGCAATCAGTGAGAAACCGATCAACCACCAGGAAAGGCCGCGGCCTGCGAGGAAGTAATCCTCACTTCCGCCTTCACTTTTACCCTTAATCATGCCCACGCTGATTACAGCGAGAACAAACAGCACAAAGATAATGATATCTAGAGCAGTTGGATGAATCATAACAATATGGATTGGAGTTTTTAATCTACTCGATCACCCAAGGTTTCTCATATAACCGTTGCTTATGAGTCAAACTAGTTTGCAAAGGGGCTTCTTGGGGTGAACTAGACAGAGATCGTCTACTCTTATTATAGAGTAAGCGATTTGTTGACGTTTAACAGCTTCACTCTTCGAGGTCAATCTGTGTTTGTTAATAGAGATGTGAAATCACCCGAACGAGGGAGTTCTTTAATAACTTGATTTTATGTTTTTTATGCCGATAAATCATTTTAACGCATGATTCTTGTTGTTGGCAGTCTATTTATGGAGTTGGAACACTATTGTGATGTGTTTCCTGAAAAGGATTGTTCTGAACAGGGGAGTTTTTATCAAAAACCTGGAGGTAAGGGGTTTCTACAGGCGCTTACAGCGGCCCATTGTGGGGTAGATGTTTCCTTAGTTGGAGCACTCGGAAAGGATGTTTTTGGTTCTGAATTAAGGCAAGAGCTCAAGTTGCGGTTCCAAAATCTGAACTTGCAGCCTACAGATACGCTTTCAGGAACTGCCGGTGTTTTTATTGATGCGCAAGGACGGCGTAGGCGTGTTGCTGCTCAGGGGGCGAATCGTTTGTTAAGAATAACGAGTGTTCCAGAAGAATGGCTCAACAATGCATCAACTCTACTTGTGCAGTTTGATTCCAATGTGCAGACGACAACAGAATTGTTAAAGAAAACGTTCCATAGTTCGACGTGCAGTGTTTTGCATGCGGTTCCTTTGCCCTCACAAAGTGTAGGAGATAGTGTGCACCTTGCAGATGTTGTGATTTGCAATGAGCAGAGCTTTTCTGAAATGGCGCAGCAATTTCATCCTGCCGGGTATGGGGATTTTACAGAGAATCAGATCCATGTATTGAGTGATGCAAAGTTGAATGAAATGTGTCGCCAGTGTTTTGGGAATACGGTGATTTTAACTTTAGGGGCACGTGGTTGTTTTGTTTCAACGCCTGAACAATATCGTTTGATTCCGACGAAAACCGATTTGGATATTGTAGACTCTTCAGGTGCGGGTGATGTTTTTGCGGGAGCATTTGCCTCCGGCATGGAGCGAACGGGGTATGACATTTTTAAATCTGCTCGATTTGCCAATCTTGTTGCTGGTCTTTCCTGTACTGAAAGGGGTGTTTTGGATGCCATCCCAACCAAGGGAGCGATTAACAAGACGTTTGAGGAATTAAGCTTATAGTTAAGCTTATTCAATTTCTCGCTTTGCATTTTTGTTTGTTTGTCACATAGTAGGCCCTATGTCTGACGACCGTAAATTACCCGAATGGGCACCTAGTGAGGGTGGTGCCGGGTTTACAAGTGAAGTTATGAAGGGGGTCGAAGGCGGCCACGATGGTATGCCTGGTTCCCATAGAGCCCCTGCGCGTGCGCGTAGACGCAGGAAGCTTACGGTCGATGACTACGTAAAAGGTATTTTGGATAATGATCGCACGATTCTTGCACGTGCAATTACCTTGATTGAGAGCAATAGCCCTGCTCACCACGAAATGGCACAGGCAGTCCTCAAGCAAGTGCAACCGCATGCTGGTGGTGGCATTCGCGTTGGTATAACAGGGGTTCCCGGTGCAGGGAAAAGTACTTTTATTGAGGCATTGGGGGTAGAGCTTTGCCGATCAGGTAAAAAAGTGGCAGTTCTCGCGGTGGATCCTTCCAGTTCCCGAACAGGGGGCAGTATTTTAGGGGATAAAACCCGTATGGAAACGCTTACCCGTGAACCAAATGCCTTTATTCGCCCTTCACCTTCAGCGGGTGCTTTGGGTGGAGTAGGCCGTAAGAGTCGCGAAACCATGTTGCTTTGCGAAGCTGCTGGATTTGATACTATTTTGGTTGAGACTGTAGGCGTGGGGCAAAACGAAGTGACTGTGCGTTCTATGGTAGACTTTTTCCTTCTTGTTTTGATATCCGGTGCGGGCGATGACCTGCAAGGGATCAAAAAGGGGGTTATGGAAATTGCCGATGCAATTTTGGTCAACAAGGCGGATGGTGATAATGTGCACCGTGCGAACCTGGCTCGTGTTGAGTTGGAGCGTGTTGTTCATTACTTGCAACAAGCCACGCCCGGTTGGACAACTCCCGCTTTAACCGCCAGTTCTGTCGAAGGTGATGGCGTCATGAAGGTGTGGGATACTATTATAGATTTCCATAAAAACACGACGGGGAGTGGCGAGTTTGATAAACGCCGTCGCCGCCAGAATGTGGACTGGGTGCACTCTATGATTCAGGAAGGGTTAAAAGACCTCTTCTATCACCATCCTGCGATTTACAGTAAACTTCCAAATATAGAAAAAGAAGTGGCCGACGGACAATTGCCGGCGACCACTGCTGTAGAAAAACTGTTGGAAGAGTTTAAAAAACTGACCTTAACGCACTAGCGGTGTCCTGCTTTTCGCTTGTTTTGCTGTTTTTTGAACAAAGGGAGCAAGGTGGTCTCTATATGGTCGAAGGCGGTCTGTAGACCCTCTTTTTCATACACACGACCTATGCTTGCTTCTACGGATGTGGGCTCACCAATTCCAGATAGGAATTGGTTGCTTGTCATGCTTTTGAAGGTTTCTGTGCGATCTTCACTTGCAGGCGTATTTTCGAGTATCCAGCTACGGGCATAAAGAGCCAATACTGCATCTCCAATCCATGCCTGTTCTTTTAATGATTTGGCGTCCATTTAGTAATCGCAGTTTTTGTGCAGGTAATCGAGATAAAGATCCAGATTTGGGATAGGTGCTGCTGGGGTCAAGTGTATTCCGATGGTAGAGAAATCGCCGCCACTGTTATAGAGACGAATCCAATCTTCAGTTGTTAGACGTTTGTCCATCAAATCGTAAGTTGGATGTGGCACATCGTGCATATCCATAGTTATTTCTGTGATTTCCCGGAATGTAATTTCAGGTGAGCCTACTTGTAGAATAGGTTTGTCCCAGCCTTGCTCCTGAATTGGAACTACTATGTCGAACTCCCAGTGTGGTGTTATCAGAACACGGCCCTTTATGATTTCCCGCCCATGTTCTTTGGTGAGGATGAATGTGGAGCTAGGCCACAGTTCATTCATTTCCTTTAGGGACGCAAAATTTTCTACCGCCTCTTTGGTTTTGTAGAAGTTCTCAGTATGAACTGCAAAAGCGGTATTTCCGCAAAGGATCATTAGAACTACTGTGAAAAGAGAATGCCGTAAGTATCTCATATCTTTAAAAACTAATGTTTTATTTTCGCACACTTGCAAGTTTTCTCCCGAAGACATCAGTAAAATGAGCTTCGTGCTTGCTGACTTACAAATATTGAGACATGTAAAAAGCGAATCATGTCCAATTTTTTTTCATTAAAACGCAACTTTCCGGATGTAACCGATGAGCAGTGGGTAAAACTGGAAGCTCTTTGTACCTACTTTAAGGAATGGAATGAACGCATTAATCTTGTGTCCCGTAAGGATATAGAAGCGTTTGAGATTCACCATCTCATGCATGCTATGACGCTGTCCAAGGTTGTTCATTTTGAGTCGAGAAGTCGTGTTTTGGATGTGGGAACCGGAGGTGGCCTGCCAGGATTACCTCTGGCGATACTGTTCCCCAAGGTGAAGTTCTATCTTTTGGATTCTATTGCCAAAAAGATTCAAGCTGTTCGAGATATGGCGGAACGTTTGGAACTGAAAAATGTGGAAGTAGTTCACAAGAGAGCTGAAGAGTTAGAGTCCAGTTTTAACTATGTGCTAGGACGTGCTGTGACCAATTTGCCTAATTTTCTGGGGTGGATTTCCAAGAATTTACGTGAAGGAGGTGACGCAGAACAACCTTTTGGTGTGCTTTACTTTAAGGGAACTCTCTATAAGGAAGAACTTGATGCCATGGAATTGGAACCATTCAAGGTGCATTCCTTGGATTCTGTTGTAGACGAGCCTTACTACGAGGATAAGCTTCTTATCCATCTGGATACATCAAGTGTGGTTGCCAAAGTGCCACCAATGGCGCCAATAAACCCTAATAAGAAGGCTAAAAAGCCAACCAGCAAAAAGCAGAAGCGTAAACGTGCCAACAGTCGTTGGGGAAAGTAAGGCTTAAGCTGGTGATGCGTCTCCTTCGCTCTCGATATCTGAGATGTTGTCCTTCTTTTCTCTAATAGCTACGCGGCGGATTTTACCACTGATGGTTTTTGGCAGTTCCTTAACAAATTCAATGACACGAGGGCATTTATAAGAAGAGGTAAGGCTTTTTACAAATTGGCGTAATTCCACTTCCAGAGCCTTGGATGGTAGAAATCCCTCTGCGAGGATAACGGTAGCTTTAATCAATTGCCCGCGTTTGCTGTCAGGAACTCCTGTTACGGCACATTCCTGAACGCTTGGATGCTTGATTAGGACGCTTTCCACTTCGTAAGGGCCTACTCGATAGCCGGCGCTTTTAATGAGGTCATCTGCTCTACCTACATACCAAAGGTATCCATCTTCATCTTGGCGAACAACATCACCTGTGCGGTAAAAATCGTTGAACCATACACTTTGGGTAAGCTTTTCATCTCGGAAATAGCCTTCGAACATGCCCAATGGTCGACCTTTCCCTGTGTAAATGGAAAGTTCTCCATCTTCACCGTAAGGAACGTTTTCATCGTTGTTATTGAGAAGACGAATATCATACCCGACAGATGGTTTGCCAATAGAACCAGGTTTAGGGTTCATCCAAACAAAGTTTGCTGTAGTCAGGGTTAATTCCGTCTGTCCGTAGCCTTCATATACCTTCATCCCTGTCATCTGTTCAAAGCGATTAAACACATTTGGTTCCATCGCTTCTCCTGCTGTAACACAGTAGCTTAAGTTGCTAAGATCGTATTTATGAAGATCCTGACGGACAAAAAGTCTATAAATTGTTGGGGGTGCGCAGAAGGTTGTTACCTTATATTGTTCAATTTTATGGAGTGTATGTAACACAGAGAAAAGGTCGTAGTCGTGCGCAAAAACAGCACTGCCGGCAATCCATTGTCCATAGATTTTTCCCCAAACAGCTTTAGCCCAACCTGTATCTGATACCGTGTAATGCAGGCCATCATCTTTTACGTTCTGCCAATATTTTGCAGTGATGATATGCCCCAGGGGATAAGCAAAGTTATGCTGAACCATTTTGGGGTGTCCCGTAGTGCCGGATGTGAAATAAAGGAACATGCGGTCGTGTATATGGGTTTCCACGCGTTCCATTTCTTCCGGTTCCTGGTTGATTAGATCATAGAAATTATGCCAACCGTCACGTTGCCCCGATAGGCACACTTTGGTTTCCAAAAATTCATCATAAGCAGCATGAGCATCATCAATTTGGTCTGGTAGATTCTCTGAATCCACACTCACAACCATCTTAACGCTGGCTTCTCGTAAGCGATAAACAATATCCCCACGCGTCATCAAGTGGGTTGCCGGAATTGCAACTGCTCCCAGCTTGTGTAATCCCAAAAGACAAAACCAAAACTCATAGCGTCCCTTGGATATCAGCATAACTGTGTCGCCTTTTCCGATTCCTAGTTTTCGGAATGCATTTGCCACCTGATTGCTCCTTTTGCTCATATCAGCAAAGTTGAAGCGCTCATCTCCTCCGTTATCATCACACCATACCAGAGCTGTCTTTTCAGGTTGTTCTTTGGCGTAGACGTCAACCACATCATACGCAAAGTTAAAGCTCTCGTCGTATTGAACCTGATAATTGGCGATAAAATCGTCGTAATCTTTGAATTCAGTTTTAGGTAAAAAACGCTGCAGCAGAGAGGCCATAGATACAATCCGTTAAAGTTATTCTATTTCAATAGAGCAAAGATACTTTGTATCTATATAGTCAGGTATCTTGTATGTGAAGTTCAAAATCAATTTGGCTTTATTGTGATGTTTTAGATTCTTCTCTAAAATTGGTGAAATCAGGAAAAATAGATTTTTCTGCGTTTTTTCAAAAAATGCAGTTGACGAGTATAAACTCAAATGCATGCTACGAGCCTCAGCTTACTACTAAGCAGTGAATTCAATTCACAACGGGGCATAGCTCAGCCTGGCTAGAGCGCCTGCTTTGGGAGCAGGAAGTCGTCGGTTCGAATCCGGCTGCCCCGACCATTTTATAGCCCGACGTTGATACACGTCGGTTTTTTTGTGTCTTAAATTGACGTTGTAAATAAAGACAAACTCAGGCCTGTTTTTCTATATCGCTTATTTTTACTCTTTGAGAGCGAATCCGCTTCAGTTCTGTGGTCGCATAACACGCCTCGATCTACCGTGAGAAATCGACCTTTATGGCCTCAGATGAAGTAGACCGTATTCTTGGAAGGAGACCACTGAATTGTTGATTATATGAATGACCAGTGGGCTGTCTTTATGAAGAAAGTAGTAGGGCTTAGTGGTTTTGGTCGTCTTTATCTTTAAAGACTTTTGCCAGAATGACACCTGCAAATGTTGCTATAATTGCCACCGCAATGGTGAAGATTTGGGGGCCGGTAAGGTTGTTACATTGTCCTGCAGGGGGGGCTTCCAAATTTGCCAATAGGGGAATGACCAATTGAGAGAACTGAAACATAAAGTTCATGGTTTGCAGTATACTCTTTAGGCGAGGGTCTACAAGGGTGAAAAGTAAAACTATCCTTTGTGAGGATGGATTTTCTATAAGTGGGGTTTTCTTTATTTTTTTATTAGGTGAATAACACGGCTTGGCGGAAGTTCTTTTGGTGGCGAAAATTCGCTGATTATGGATGGGGCTTGCTCTTTGTTGTAAAAATGACGTTTGCGTCAGAAAATATACGGATATGTCAACTTACTAATAAAGATATAGTTATGATGGATCGAATAATGTGGGGGTGTTCTTTTTGTAAATAATATGTTAAATATGACAAACGTGTTTAAATATAAATTTTAAGTATTGCACAAGAGTGAATGACCCCTACAGTGCGCAAAAAAATGACTATGCTTTTCCTTTAAATAAGGTTTCAAATCTAAGTGTTTATCTATGAAAAATACTCTGTCTGCAAATACATCTAAATTTTTAAAAACTGCTGTTTTGGCTACAGCTATTGCTGCCCCAGTTAGTGCTTTTGCCTCCGGTTTCTATATTATTGAGCAAAGTGCTTCATTGCAGGGCAATGGCTTTGCTGGAGCTGCAGCAGTTGCCGAGGATGCTTCAACCAATTTTTATAATGCCGCTGGATTGGTTTATTTGGATAGTGAACAAATCCAGACAGGTGTCAGCTATATCAGTCTGAGTGCAGATTATATTAATAAGGGTACCTATAATAGTATTAGTGGTGTATCAGTAGAAGGTAAGTCAGATGATGGTGGGACAAATGCAGCGGTTCCAACGTTGTATTATGCGAAACCTATTAACCAGCGCTTGGCTTTTGGTTTTGGTATAAATGCCCCTTTTGGATTGGTTACAGAATATGATGAGGATTGGGTGGGACGTTATACTGCTATTACATCTGATTTGAAATGCTACGATTTTAATCCTAATATTGCTTATCGAGTTACTGATAAGCTTTCCATGTCAGTTGGCTTGGTTGTTGAATACGCAGACGCGGTGCTGAGCAATGCAATTGATTTTTCTACCGTAGTTGTAGGTTCCGTTGCTAATGGAAGTATCCCGGCGGCAGCTTTACCTGATGGCTATTTTAATTATTCTTATGCGAATTTGGGGACAATTACTCAGGATGGTAAGGCCACTGTATCAGGTGATAGTCTCGATTTTGGGTTTACCGTGGGACTTATGTATGAATTTGATCCTACGCTCCGCATTGGTATGAATTATCGTTCTAAAATCCATCACGAACTTGAAGGTGATGTTGATTTTGAATTGCCAGATGATGCAGTAATTTCTGCTCTTTTTGGAAGTGTGTTTTATGATCAGGCGTTGACTGCTGATCTTACTATTCCAGAGAGCATCTCTTTAAGTGTTTACAAAAGCTATCAAAAATGGGAATTCCTTGCTGACGTTACTTGGATGAACTGGAGTCGATTCGAATTGCTATATATGGATTTCGAAGACGAAGTTACTCCTGACTCTTCCATTGAAGAGCGTTGGCAGGATGTTGTGCGTGGCTCTATTGGGGTAAATTATAACCTCAATGAAAAATGGAAACTCCGTGCAGGTTTTGTTTATGACCAATCACCGTGTGAAGAAAGTAATTATCGTTCTCCACGCATTCCTGACGATGACCGCACATGGGTTTCTACAGGTGTTACATATAAATACAG
>Ga0207717_100133_pt1 | contig 12430 bp, 8 predicted proteins | sample TtanPargueraPR_2_FD_187745 | JGI IMG/M metagenome (GOLD analysis project Ga0207717, IMG submission 187745) | Aerobic enrichment media microbial communities from Bioluminiscent Bay, La Parguera, Puerto Rico - Tt and P2 (2) (SPAdes) | ecosystem: Environmental > Aquatic > Marine > Unclassified ...
GTAAATACCCGCCACAAAAGTGAGGGGTATAAACACCGAAGCAAAAATGGTAAGTGTTTTCATCACCTCGTTCATTTTATTGCTCATGTTGGTGTTATAAATGTTCAATTGATCAGAAAGCATGTTGTTATAGAGTTCGATGGCATCGGCGCACTGCGAAACCAGGTCGATCAGGTCGCTTAAATACTGCTTGTTCTTTTCCTGAATGTAGGAATTTTCGGTTTTATTTAAAAGGAGCATAAAATCGCGTACCGGCCTTATCGATTTGCGCAGGTAGTTCAGTTCCATTTTAAACTGGTAAATCTCTTCCACAATTGCCGAGTCCATGTGCCTAAACAGGCGGTCTTCCATCTCTTCAACATTATTGCCGATATTTTCGATAAGAATGGTATAATTATCCACAATCGTATCCATAATTGCATAAGCCAGATAATCGTTCCCGCTCTGCCTTATCCGTCCTTTTCCCTTACGGATCCGTTCGCGTACGGGATTAAAAAAATCGCCTACACGTTCCTGCAGGGTAAGTACATAATTTTCGCCCAATACCACGCTGATCTGTTCGGCATGAATCCGTTTCGATTTTTCTTCGGGGTGAAGCATTTTCAGAATAAATGCATCGTACGTTTCGCCATTTTCGTATTTGGGTGGTTGGTCGGTATTTAAAATGTCTTCGAGCAGTAAAGACGGAAGATCGAACTCAGTTCCCAGGCTTTGGATCATTTCCAGTTCATGGATTCCATAAATATTGATCCAGTTGATCGCTCCTTCCTTAAACTCGTCCTTTGCTGCTTTTATCGAATGTACTTCTTTTTCCACCAGTTCATCTTTGCTGAACCGCATCAACTGAATGATGGTTTTTTCCATCTTCTGTTTCCCGATCAGAATAAGCGATCCGGGTGCCGTTCCTTTAACCTTTGAACGGTCTTTTAAAAATCGTGCCATGAGATATCTTTTCCCTAAATATACAATTTAGGAACTTGTGTGGCAACACATTCGACTGAGGGAGGAAGAAAATTTGTTAACTATTTTTGCCTGAAAAATACCTGAATTGGCACTCCCGTAAATTTGAAATTATCGCGTAACTGGTTTTCGATATAGCGTTTGTAAGGTTCCCTGATGTACTGCGGCAAATTTGCAAAAAGTGCAAAAGCCGGCGTAGCCGAAGGCAGTTGGGTACAATATTTTATTTTTATGAATTTTCCTTTCACCGACGGCGGACCGTAATTTTCTATGGCCTCGAGCAGTACCTCGTTCAACTCCGAGGTTTTTATCCGTCGTTTTCGGTTCTCGTTTACTTCAATAGCGGTTTCCAGTGCCTTATGAACGCGTTGTTTCGTAAGCGCCGAGATAAACAGAATGGGCACATCAACAAAAGGAGCGATCCTGTTTTTGATCTGTTCGGTAAATTTTTTAGTCGATTGTGAATCCTTCGCAATCAGGTCCCACTTGTTTACCAGAATAACCACCCCTTTTTTATTTTTTATAATCAGGTTAAAGATATTCATGTCCTGGGCTTCGATTCCGCGGGTAGCATCGATCATCAGCAGACAAACATCAGAATTTTCTATGGTGCGCACTGAACGCAGCACCGAATAAAACTCAAGGTCTTGATTCACCTTTCCCTTTTTTCGCAAACCGGCGGTATCAACGATCATAAAATCGTGGCCAAATTTATTGTAGCGGGTGTGAATCGAGTCACGGGTTGTACCAGCGACTTCGGTAACAATGTTTCGGTTTTCACCGATCAATGCATTGATGAATGACGATTTCCCAACATTCGGACGACCAACAACTGAGAGATAAGGCAACTCATGTTCTTCATCAACACCTGGAACGTCGGGTAATTTTTCCACAAGGGCATCAAGCATATCACCTGTTCCACTGCCTGTCATCGACGAAATACAATAAATCTCTCCCAATCCCAGCCCGTAAAATTCCTGTGCATCCAATATGCGGGCGTTATTATCAACCTTGTTCACCACCAGGATGACCTCTTTTTTGCTGCGGCGCAGGATTTGGGCAACGGCATCGTCGAGATCGGTAATTCCCGACTCTACATCTACTATGAACACAATCACATCAGATTCATCGATAGCCAGGTGCACCTGTTTATTTATTTCGGCTTCGAAAACATCGTCCGAATTTACTACATAACCGCCGGTATCGATGACCGAAAATTCCACTCCGTTCCACTGTCCTTTGCCATAATTTCGGTCGCGGGTCACACCTGCTGTTTCGTCAACAATGGCTTTGCGTTGTTCAATCAAACGGTTAAAAAGGGTCGATTTCCCAACGTTTGGTCTTCCGACTATTGCTACTATTTTGCTACTCATGTCTTTCTTCTCAAATCAAAAAATTAATACGAATCGTAACCAAATTTCTTTAACTGACGGTCTTTTTCGCGCCAGTCTTTGGCCACTTTCACAAAAAGCTCGAGGAAAATTTTCTTGCCAAAAAACTCTTCCAAATCCATGCGGGCTTCCGATCCAACTTTCTTCAACATCTTCCCCTGATGCCCAATGATAATACCCTTCTGGCTATCGCGAGAAACATGGATCACTGCGCGGATATTGATCATTTTATCAGATTCTTTGAGTTCTTCTACTTCCACTTCCACCGCATATGGAATTTCCTTCTGGTAATTCAATAATATTTTTTCGCGTATGATTTCCTGGACAAAAAAACGTTCGTGCCTGTCCGTAAGCTGATCTTTCTCGAAAAATGGCGGACTTTCGGGCAACAATTCCAAAATACGATCGAAAATGGGCTCGATATTAAATCTTTCAAGTGCTGAAATTGGAAAAACATTGGCTCCCGGGAAGGTGTTGTTCCAGTAATCAAACAGTTTCAAAACCTCTTCCTGGTTCGAAAGATCAATTTTGTTGATCAGTACGATCACGGGCATATTCGATTTTCTGATCTTTTCAACGTATTCAGGATTTTTGTCGGGTTTCTCCACCACATCGGTAACAAATAAAATTACGTCGGCATCGATTAGTGCGGTGTTAACGAACTTCATCATCGATTCCTGTAACTTATAACTTGGTTTCAGTATCCCCGGTGTGTCGGAATAAACAATCTGAAAATCGTCACCACTCACAATCCCTTTTATTCGGTGACGGGTGGTCTGCATTTTTTGGGTGATAATCGAGAGTTTCTCTCCTACCAGTGCGTTCATGATGGTGGATTTCCCAACATTGGGATTTCCTACAATATTCACAAAGCCTGCTTTATGTGCCATTGTCTTAATTTTAGGTGTTCCTTCCCTTACGGGAATTCTATAATAATGCTTTAAAAATCAGCGCAAATATAGTGCTTTTGAATTATTTTCTACTGCGAATTAAAAAAGTGAGGCATCCAGGCATAAAAAACATATTTACCCGTATTATTCAGCTTATTCGGCACGGTCTGTGCCTCAGGAAGTCGTAAAATTGAAACTGGAAAATACAATGTAATTACAGTTCCAAGTCTTCGATCAACTCGGGGCTAAGAGTTCCGGAGCCAATCTCGCGCACCTCACCGGTCATGCGAATCTCCCAGTCCTCATCGATCTCGATGTGCAGGTTTCCCCCGGGCATTTTAATGGTCAGATCACGGTCGGTCAGACCATGTTTGACGGCAGTCGCGGCCACCGCACACGAAGAACTGCCCGAAGCGAGTGTCCAACCGGCACCGCGTTCCCAGATCATAACCTCCACTTCATTGCGCGAAATTACGCTGGCAAACTGCACATTGATTCTGTTTGGAAACAGCGGATGATTCTCGATATCTGAACCATAGGTTTTCACATCGGCTTCATTCAGGTCATCGACTAAAATAATGCAATGCGGATTTCCAACCGACACACAACTAATCTTAAATGACTTGTCGTGTAAGGGCAAAGGTTCATTAATGCATTCCGGTTTTTCAATGTTGACCGGAATTTTTTTTGCCTCGAAAATCGCTTTGCCCATGTCGACTTTTACAAGAAAGGCTTTTCCATTGCGCTCTTCTACAACTTCAGACTGAACGATTCCACCGGGTGTTTCAATGCTGAATCTTTTTGAGTTCGCAAACCCGTAATCATACAGGTATTTCGAGAATATCCGAAGACCGTTACCACTCTTTTCAGCTTCCGATCCGTCAGGATTTAAAATGCGTAACCCAAAATCAGCCTTAGTTGAAGGCACTTTCAGCAATATCCCGTCGGAACCGATTCCAAAATGCTCGTCGCATATTCTTACAATGGCTTTTTCGGTGAGTTTAAATGAAATCTCCTCGTGGTTGAGTACGATGTAATCGTTGCCCAATCCATGCGATTTTAGAAAGAAATTCTGCATATTTTAATCGTTTGATCTACAAAAATATCAAACGAAAATTAATTCCTTGTTTCTGCAGCAATTCTTTTTAAGCACAAATTCTTAATTCAACTTGAAAATGAAAGTACCCGCATAAATTTAATGTTGTTCCGAATCCAAAATTCTATTGATGTTCAATTTATTGAATAATTACTTTTTTAGTTTCTATTTCGCCCCTTTTCTCCAGCGAAATAATATAAGTTCCTTTTGGATAGCTACTTAAATCAACACTGTTCAGACTTTTTCTCAGTAAAGCTGATTTCTTAAGTTTTCCATTTAAATCGTAAATCCTCATCGTAACTTCACCGCTTAAATCATCCAGCCTGACAAATACCTCACCATCCGATGGATTCGGATAAATATTCCAATCTTCATTTTTCCAGGAATTTACGGCACTCACCTGATCAACTTTAATGGTTAAAAGTTCAGTACTGTCCCTAATCCCAAAAAGATCTTCAGGATGATCTTTGTAGTAATTGCCATAATCGCCCAACACATATTTTACATTAAATTCGCCATTTACCGGGCCCGCTGTCATTTTTACATAAACAAATCCTTCTGAGAATGTAAGCAGGCTTACTTCTTCAAGCGTTTTTGCTCCCCACCAGTAATATCCCGAAGGGATAGGTTTAGTTTCCATTAGGAAAGAACTTACACTATCGTTTTGGAATAAAAAGCTTTTCAGAGTGTCATACGGTTCCTGCATGTTCAATGTATATTTGATGGTATCTTCAACTGTCCAACCCTCCGGCAGCATAATCCCCAAACATCCATAGCTGGGAGCAAAATTATCTCGTAACCCTTCCTCTGAGGGTTGCACACAAAGGGTAACATCAAACGTACTGTTTGGTGCGACCACATTTGGCTGAATGACATACGCGAACTCATAGCAGCCACCAATAAGCAGGAACAATCCCAGACAGAAGAATAACAGGGTGTTTCTGAGTTTTTTCCAGGTAAAAATTCTTTTCATGACTTTAAATTTTAAGGTTAACAACGGCTTTGGAACGCTTAACTTCCAATGCAAATTTCAGGTAGTGAAAGTTATGTAAATCCTCACAAAATGATTTTGGCAATTGTCTCAAATGTTTGATGATTTGTCCCAAAAAATATTATTATTGGATTTAATCGTTCTTTAAAAAAATCTGAACAAGAATTGTCACTGGAAAATCGTGAAACCCGGGCTGCCTGAAATTGTTATCTTTACGATCCATTTTAGCATTCAATAAAACAGACAAATATGGCACTGATCAATGAAAATTACCTGAAGTTGCAAGCAGGCTATCTTTTCCCTGAAATTGGTAGAAGAGTAAGTGAATTTATTGCAGCAAATCCGGATAAAAAAGTAATAAAAATGGGAATTGGCGATGTCACCCAACCGCTGGTTCCCAGTGTAATAAAAGCCTTTCACGATGGTGTGGATGAGATGGCAAAGGGCGAAACATTTAAAGGCTATGGCCCGGAACAAGGCTATGCTTTTCTGCGCGAAGCCATCGCAAAAAATTCTTATCAGGACAAAGGAGTTGATATTTCTGCAGACGAAGTTTTTATCTCGGACGGTTCAAAGTGCGATACGGGAAACATTCAGGAAATATTTGGCCATGATAATAAAATTGCAATTTGCGATCCGGTTTATCCCGTTTATGCCGACACGACCGTTATGTCCGGAAAAACTGGAAGCTGCCAGTCTAACGGATATTACGAGGGTATTATTTACATGCCCTGTAACAAAGAAAACGATTTTATCCCGGAGCTTCCAACGGAAAAGCCTGACCTGATCTTTCTGTGTTATCCGAATAACCCCACAGGAACTGTGGCGAGTAAGGAAGAACTTAAAAAATGGGTAGATTATGCCGCCGCCAATAAAGCCATAATTTTATACGACGCCGCTTACGAGGCATTCATCACCGATGATGAAATTCCACATTCGATCTACGAAATCGAAGGTGCCAAAAAAGTAGCCATCGAGTTTCGTAGTTTCTCAAAAACTGCCGGTTTTACCGGAACACGCTGTGCTTATACAGTGATTCCTGAAGAGCTGTTGGCCTATGACAAAAAGGGTAAGGAATACCCGGTAAAACCTTTGTGGAACCGACGTCAATCGACAAAATTCAACGGTGTTTCGTACCCGGTACAAAAAGCCGCTGCTTCAATCTATACCGAAGAAGGTAAAAAGGAAGTAGCTGAAGTTATTGCCTACTATCTTGAAAATGCCCGCATAATGAAAGAAAGCCTGGCTGAAGCCGGTTACGAAGTTTTTGGCGGTGAAAACGCACCATACATTTGGGTGAAAACAAGAAATGGAATGAGTTCATGGGATTTCTTCGACAAAGTGCTGAATGAAGCCAATGTAGTGGGAACACCGGGTTCAGGATTCGGCCCATCGGGAGAAGGTTACTTCCGCTTTTCGGCTTTCGCAAACAGAGAAAACGTAATTGAAGCCATGAAAAGAATCAAGAATTTGAATTAGAAAAAAACAGAAATATAAAAAGGAAAGCCGGAACCATCCGGCTTTTTTATTTTGTTTCTTCTGATGCCATTTTCTGCCTCACTTTACTTCCCGGATAAACTTTAAGAGCCTCCTCCAAAATTTTAAGCGATTTGGCCAGGTCTTCCTTTTTCAAAACATAAGCAATCCGAACTTCGTTCATGCCACGGTCAGAGCCGGTATAAAAACCGGAAGCCGGTGCCAAAAAAATGGTCTGGCTTTCGTAGTGAAAATCGGAGAGCAACCATTCGCAGAATTTATCGGAATTATCTACGGGCAGTCGGGCCACCGTATAAAATGCTCCCATTGGAATCGGCGAATAAACACCTTCAATCCGGTTCAGTCCGTCGATCAGGAATTTACGGCGATTGACGTATTCGTTGTAATTGTTAAGCATGTACTCGGGATCGGCATCCAGCGAAGCCTCCGCAGCGATCTGCCCGATCAGAGGCGGACTTAGCCGTGCCTGGCAGAATTTGATAACATTACGCTTTACCTCCTTGTTTTTGGTGATCAGGGCACCGATACGAAGACCGCACTCACTGTATCGTTTCGAAACGGAATCGACCAACACAACATTCTGCTCAATTCCTTTTAGATGGAATGCCGAAATATACGGTGCTCCCGTGTAGCAAAATTCGCGATACACTTCATCAGAAAAAAGATAAAGATCGTATTTTTTAACCAGGTCACGAATGGCATTCATTTCCTGCTGTGTATACAAATAACCGGTTGGGTTATTTGGGTTGCATATCATTATTCCCTTTGTTTTCGGGGAAATCAGTTTCTCAAACTCTTCGATCGGTGGAAGGGAAAAACCTTCCTCTATATCTGCAGCTATGGCCTTGATTTTTGCACCCGCAACAATCGCAAAAGCCTCATAATTAGCATAGGCAGGCTCGGGAACAATGATCTCGTCGCCCGGATCGAGGCAGCTCATAAAAGCAAAAGTTACAGCTTCGCTACCACCGGAAGTAATAATAATATCTTCGGTTTCAACATCGATGTCGAAACGGTGGTAATACGTTGCCAGTTTCTGGCGAAAAGAAAGAATTCCTTCACTGGGTGTGTATTCCAGTATTTTTCGGTCGATGTTTTTAATCGCTTCCAGTGCTTCAGGCGGAGTTGGTAAATCGGGCTGACCGATGTTCAAATGAAATACTTCAATCCCCTTCTGCCTGGCCTGCTCGGCGAGCGGTGCCAGTTTCCTGATCGGTGAATCAGGCATTATCCTTCCCCTGTCTGATACTGTCGGCATGTTATACAATATAAAATGTAAGTCAGCAAATATAAGTTTAACAATCTGAAATCAAGAATGATTAAATTTTTTCAATTTAATTTTTTATTGAAAAATTAACTTCCAATTCAATAATATTTTCAGTTACAGAATGTTTCATGAACGGAATTCGGCTCAATCCTTAATTTTTATCATGTTTTTATTATCCCCCACTTTCTAATTTTGTCCTCGTAAAATCGAAAATTTAAAACATATAAAATGATAATAGGAGTACCCAAGGAGATTAAAAACAACGAAAACCGTATTGCCCTGACTCCTGCAGGCGCGGCCGAACTGGTCAAACGCGGTCACGAAGTATATGTGCAGGCCGGCGGTGGCAATGGCAGTGGTTTTATGGATGAGGATTACATCGAAGCCGGTGCGCAAATGCTGCCAACCATCGAAGATGTTTATGGCATTGCCGAAATGATTATCAAGGTGAAGGAACCTATTGAGCCGGAATATAAACTGATCAAAAAAGGTCAGATCCTTTATACTTATTTTCACTTTGCATCGGGTGAAGCACTCACCAATGCGATGATCGAAAATGGCTCGATATGCCTGGCATACGAAACTGTTGAACTTCCCGACCGTTCGCTGCCCTTGCTCGTTCCAATGAGTGAAGTCGCCGGACGTATGTCGGTTCAGGAAGGTGCCAAGTACCTCGAAAAAACCTTTGGTGGTTATGGTGTCCTCTTGGGCGGAGTACCCGGTGTTCCACCTGCAAATGTACTGATTATTGGTGGTGGTATTGTTGGAACTGAAGCTGCAAAAATGGCTGCCGGACTGGGTGCCGACGTTACCATTATGGATGTTTCGCTGCCACGCCTGCGATACCTCGACGACATTATGCCGCCCAATGTTAAAACGATGATGAGTAACGAATACAATATTCGCGAAATGGTTAAAACCAACGATGTTATTATTGGAGCTGTATTAATTCCGGGAGCCAAAGCGCCACGTCTGGTTACCAAAGACATGCTGAAAACCATGCGTCCGGGAACCGTTTTGGTTGACGTTGCAGTTGACCAGGGTGGATGTTTCGAGACAACCAAAGCAACCACTCATGCCGATCCAACTTTTGTAATCGACGATGTGCTGCATTATTGTGTGGCCAATATGCCGGGTGCTGTCCCACGAACTTCAACAATTGCCTTAACAAATGCAACCTTACCTTATGCAATTCAGATTGCTGAAAAAGGTTGGAAGCAGGCTTGTATTGACAGTGAACCATTACGTAAAGGCTTAAATGTAGTTAACGGTAAAGTAGTTTACAAAGGTGTTGCCGAAGCATTCGACCTTCCTTATCACGATGTAAGTTCGGTTCTTTAAGAAAACCAAACCATAAATATACCAGCCTTCCTGATTTTTCGGGAAGGCTTTTTTATGCCCAGCTCCGTAGTAAAACTCAGATTATTGTATATTTAAAAGTTGTAATAATAAAGCATGAGTAAGACGCGCGAAAAACTTTATGAAATAATTTTTGAAGCCGACACACCTGCCGGTAAGTTTTTCGATGTAGCATTATTGATCGTAATCCTGATTAGCGTGGTACTTGTCATGCTTGAGAGTGTGCCGAATATCCGTATGAATTATCGCCCGCTTCTACGCATTCTGGAGTGGATCATCACCGGAATTTTCACCATTGAATACATACTCCGAATTGCCATTGTACGTAAACCAATCCGATATATTTTCAGTTTTTACGGTATCATCGACTTCCTTTCTGTAATACCTACCTACCTGGGGCTTTTTATAATCGGTTCGCACCACCTTGTTGTAATCCGTATTCTGCGAATGCTGCGCATTTTCAGAATTTTGAAACTTACCCGATACACCCAGGCCGGCCGCACCCTGGCTCGGGCTCTTTGGGCCAGCCGCGAAAAGATCAGCGTTTTTATCTTCTTTGTACTGGTTCTGGTCATTGTAATAGGAACGGTTATGTACATTATCGAAGGTGAAGCACATGGATTTACAAGCATTCCACGCGGTATATACTGGGCGATTGTAACCCTTACCACCGTCGGTTACGGCGACATCAGTCCTGAAACGCCACTCGGACAATTCATGGCCAGCCTTGTCATGATTATGGGTTACGCCATTATTGCTGTTCCAACCGGTATTGTTACGGCAGAGATTATTAACCCATCCAGTCGCGACAATACACAGGTATGCCCCAACTGCCTGCACGACAAACACGACGATGATGCCAGATTCTGCAAAAAGTGCGGGGCGACTTTAAACCCCTAAGAAATCTATTCTGAACAAATAAAACTGAATTCCGGAGTAATTACCACCCAATATTCATTTCGAACCTGCTCCACTGCCTTGAAATTTATTCGTTTCAAGTCTACCCCGCTAATTGTTGCAATTTTCCACACCACAAAAATTTACTAAATCACACAACAACTTTAAACAACTACCCAACAACCTGTTACAATAATTTTATTAGCAACTACAAATTGCTGGTACGGTTTTTTCCGCTTTTTCCCTCATGATTTTATTTCGGATTAAAACTGCCCGAAATCTTTTTCACTCATCAAAGCAATAAATACAGTGATTATGAAAAAAGCAAACATTCAAGAACTGACAATTAACACCATACGAACGCTGGCGATGGATGCCGTGCAAAAAGCTGGCTCGGGCCACCCCGGAACAGCCATGGCTCTGGCACCGGCAGCCTATGTTTTATGGAAGAACATTATGAAATACAATCCCAGTGACAGGGCCTGGTTTAATCGCGACCGTTTTGTACTGTCGAACGGGCACGCTTCCGTCATCCAGTACATTATGTTGCACCTCACCGGTTATTGTTTGTCGATGGATGATTTGAAAAACCTGAGAATGTGGGGCAGCAAAACACCGGGCCACCCGGAATACGGATTGACCGAAGGCATTGAAACCACTACCGGTCCGCTGGGACAAGGATTTATGACAGCCGTGGGAATAGCCATGGCAGAAGCGCACCTGGCATCAAGGTTCAACAAGGAAGACTTTCCGTTGATTGACCACTATACCTATGGTTTTTGCAGCGACGGCGATTTAATGGAGGGAGCCTCAAACGAAGCGGCTTCGCTGGCCGGTCATTTTGGCCTCGGAAAACTTATTTTCCTGTATGACGACAACCACATCAGTATCGACGGTGAAACGGAAATTACGTACAGCGACGATGTAAAGAAACGCTTTGAGGGATACAACTGGCATGTGCAGGATTTAGGTGAAAGCGCCAACGATGTGGGAAAAATTACCAAAGCCTACGAAAACGCTCAGCAGGAAAAAGACAAACCTTCGCTGATTATATTGCGCACACACATTGCTTATGGTGCACCCAATAAACAGGACACCGCGGAAGCGCACGGCTCGGCTCTTGGTGAAGAAGAAGTAAAAGCCACCAAGAAATTTTACGGATGGCCTGAAGATCAATCTTTTCATGTTCCGGAAGAAGTAAAAATACACATGGAAAAAGCCATCGAAAAAGGCGAAGAGTTGCAGGCGAAGTGGAATGCAATGCACATACATTACCAACAGAAACATCCTGATTTATACGAATTGCTGGAACAGGGAAGGGCCCTTGAACTCGAAAGCAACTGGGATAAAGATATTCCGGAATTTCAACCGGAAGATGGCCCTGTAGCTACACGTAAAGCTTCCTCAAAAGTCATCAACTCGTTTGCCAAACATGTTCCTTACCTCCTGGGAGGAAGTGCCGATTTGGCTGCCTCTACCAAAACCCTGATGGAAAACTGGGGCTATTTTGAAAAAGAAAATTACGGGGAACGCAACATTGCCTGGGGAATCCGCGAACATGGGATGGCCGCTGCCACCTCAGGAATCACGCTTCACGGCGGACTTCGGGCTTTTGCCGCTACCTTTTTTATTTTCTCCGATTATGCGCGGCCTGCCATTCGCCTGGCGGCACTGATGGAACTGCCCACGATTTATGTGCTCACCCACGATTCCATTGGCCTGGGTGGCGACGGTCCGACACACCAGCCGGTAGAACATCTGGCATCTTTCAGGGCCATGCCTAACATTTATGTTTTTCGCCCGGCCGATGCCAACGAGGTGGCATACACGTGGAGAGCAGTGCTTGAAAGAACTGAAGGACCGTCGATGATGGTGCTTACACGACAAAATGTCCCCATTGCCGACAGAGCAAAATATGCACCGGCCGAAGGTGTATTAAGAGGTGCTTACATACTTTCTAAAGAAAAAGGTGACACACCGGATGCCGTTCTTTTGGCCACCGGTTCTGAAGTTTCACTCGCTTTGGAAGCACAGGAGAAACTGCGCGAAACAAATATCGACAGCCGCGTAGTAAGTATGCCT
>Ga0207717_100134_pt1 | contig 12171 bp, 6 predicted proteins | sample TtanPargueraPR_2_FD_187745 | JGI IMG/M metagenome (GOLD analysis project Ga0207717, IMG submission 187745) | Aerobic enrichment media microbial communities from Bioluminiscent Bay, La Parguera, Puerto Rico - Tt and P2 (2) (SPAdes) | ecosystem: Environmental > Aquatic > Marine > Unclassified ...
TTGAAGCCGACCGGAACGAGATACTGGCCGATGGTAAAGACCTGAGTTATGTTACGGTAACCATTGTCGATGAATACGGCAACCTGTGCCCAGTAGCGAATAATCAACTGAATTTTAGTGTTACGGGTGCCGGGAAATTCAAAGTCGTTTGCAATGGCGATGCAACTTCGCTCGAAATGTTTCACCTGCCAACCATGAAAGCATTTAACGGGAAACTGGTAGTAACCGTGCAATCACTGGAAAAAACAGGAGATATTACTCTGGAAGTCACAGGTGATAATCTGGAAGCTGGAACAATCAACTTAACAGCCATTTAATTAACATAGTCCAATGAACAAATTCACTTTGGCCCTGAGCGTATTCTTTCTTCTTCTCAGCTCCTGCCGCAATGTCAATGAGAAACAAGAGTTGAATAACGGCAAACCAAACATTGTATATATTCTTGCCGACGATTTGGGTTATGGCGATTTAAGTTGTTACGGACAACAACATTTTTCAACACCAAACATCGACAGGCTAGCTGCCGCGGGAATGCGTTTTACCCAACATTATGCAGGAACAACCGTATGTGCGCCTTCTCGTTCGGCCTTAATGACCGGACAACACACCGGGCATACTTTCATTCGAGGTAACAAAGAGTGGCAACCCGAAGGACAATACCCACTGGAAGCAGAAGCACTAACCATTGCTGAAATACTGAAAGAGGTCGGTTATGTAACCGGCGCTTTCGGAAAATGGGGACTCGGTTACCCGGGTTCGGAAGGCGATCCGAATATGCAAGGATTCGACGAATTTTTTGGTTACAATTGCCAACGAATGGCACACAATTATTACCCCGGACATTTATGGCACAACCAGAAAAAAATAGAACTTGAAGGAAACAGCGGCGACCGCTTCGAAACCTATGCACCCGATCTGATCCATGCCGAAGCGCTTCATTTTATCGAGAGCAATAAAGACAGACCATTCTTTTTGTATTACCCAACAACTATTCCGCATGCCGAACTTTTACTTCCCGAAGAAAACCTGGCTGAATTCCGCGGAAAATATCTTCCTGAGAAAGCTTACAAGGGCGCGGAACCTGGCGATAAAAACTTCAGAACCGGAGCTTACGGAACGCAACCCGAAGCACATGCAGCATTTGCCGCGATGGTAAGCTACCTGGATAAACAGGTTGGCGAACTGGTTGAAAAATTGAAGGAAGAAGGAATCTACGACAACACCCTGATTATGTTTAGTTCAGATAATGGCCCGCATCTCGAGGGTGGTGCCGATCCCGATTACTTCGATTCGAACGGCCCGTTCCGTGGCTACAAACGCGACCTCTACGAAGGAGGTATTCGCGAGCCTATGATCGCCGTTTGGAATGGGAAAATTAATGCAGCCACTACCAGCAAACACATTTCCGCATTTTGGGATGTACTGCCTACGATTGCAGAAATTTCGGGGGCAACAGTTCCGGAAAACATCGACGGAATTTCGTTCCTGCCAACATTGCTTGGAAATAAACAGCCCCAACACAATTACCTTTACTGGGAATTCCACGAACGTGGCGGCCGGAAAGCCATCCGAAGAGGCGACTGGAAACTGGTAAATTACCAGGTAAACGATCCTGAAAAAACATCAGTTGAACTGTACAACCTCAACACTGACCCGGGAGAAGAAAACAATGTAGCTGAAACACACCCCGAAATCGTCGCGGAACTACAGGAGTTGATGGAAAAAGCCCGCACAAAATCAGAAGTTTTCCCCTTTGAATAATTGAAATATCTAAGAAAATTGACGGTAACCCAAAAAAACTCAGGATTGTTTTGATATGCCCGTGAACCAGGTGGTATTCATCAGTTTCATGGCACCGGAGAAAAGTGCAAGAACCCCGGTTAGAATACCCACAACCCGTTCGATAGAAGTTCCCTGGGAGATGAACATGAATGCAACCAGAGGTATAAGCAGCAATAATATCAAGTAACGTGTATTCTTCCACTTGCCTTCTTTTCCCAGTTTATGCTCCAGCATGGTTGTTTCATCTTCGTTCACCGAAAATTTCAAAAAATATTGAAAACTCGGATCGAAAACCTGCGGCCTGGGTTCTAATTTTAGCAGACCTTTCATTTTCAACCTGTTGATCAGGAAACGGTTTTTGAAATTCATCATTCCATCATCAGCCAGGTCGAATAAGATCAGTTTTTCCATTCTGCTCAAATTATCCCAAATATGGCTGTACTGAAGTTTCATTACATGCGCATCGGCCAGTATTTGTTTTTCTGATAAGATCGCTTTTTCTTGACCACCGTGCAATTCAGATAGAGTTGCCTCAATCTGTTGGATGTTAATAGAACCGGTGTAGCGGTAGAAAGTACTAAAGAGGTGTTTCAGGGTGCTCAAATAATTTAGAATTTCAACCTCTCCGGCCTGCGTGCAATGTTCTTCGTAGATAAATTCGTCGAAATATTCCTGAATATAGTCCAGGTCGTAAGGCAATTCAATGATGATTCTGCGCTTTTCCTTTCGTATCAATTCATTCAGACTGGGGAATATTTTCGTGGTTTGTTTGTAATTCAGTAAAAACTCATCCAGCCCACTTATCCATATAATCTCTTTGTCGGAAGAAATATATTTTGTGGCTTTTTCAGGTTCATCCAAAATTTCGCGGGCATGAATTTTTTCGATCGATTCTGAATTCCACTCAGCAGCGTATTTTTGGCCATCAAAAGTCACGAGCAGAATTCGGTTTATGCTATTTGTGGAAAGCACTTTCTTCCATTCAGGATATGCAGGATAATTCCATTTCCCGACTATAGTCCCAAGTACAATATCAGACAAAAAACTAAAAACGTACCAAATTAATAATACGCAGAGCAATGCAGGAACTGAGATCTGAAGAATCAGCCGAAGAATATATTTCAATATATTTAATAACCCGTTATGCGATGAAACATGCACGATCCCCTTCATCTCCGGTGAAGTGTAATAAAGCGACTCTGTGAAAACCCAGTCGTTCTTATCATTACCGCGTTGAATAAGTGAAAGCATATAATCGTCTTTCGTGAGCGGACTGCGCAGTTCGCGGTAAGGTTCGTCCATGTATTCATTACCCAGGTATGCTTTAAACGATTGCAGGATTCTTTCTGTAAAACTGGTGTTTTTCTCCGGCCCGCTGGGAGCAGGTTCCGGCAAATCATCCGGGAGCGTTTCCAGAAGTTCCACTTTGTAGCCATCAATACCGGTACCATTGGTTTTGTCTTCCCATTTCTTATCGTAATGATATTCGTGATTTTTATTTAATACCAGATTTGTTTGTGCAAGGTGGATCATTTCGGCACGTTTAGCAAGTGTATTCTCCTGATGTTTGATGCTATAATAGTATGTCACCACGGGAATTACCGACAAACTCATGAGCCACACAAACATATACATCAGGTAAATAATTCGCGCCTTATATTTTCCGGACAATTTCCATAAAATTGTATTTCGCAGAAAATCACCCGGCCGATAAACCACATAACGGATAACCGGAATCATAACCAGTAAAAGCAAGAGTATCGTGAACAGTCCCAAAATGCTTAAGCCGGAAAGCAGTACAATCATTATTCCGGTAATTATCAAAATCAAAATCGATGCCTTATTCAGTCTCTGTTGTGCAAACAGCGTATAGGAAATAAAACCTGAAATACTGATCAAAACAAGTTGCACGATCAAAACTCCCAAAGGTTTGCCAACCAGGATTGAAAGCAACACTTCCTGCAAAACGATTACGAGTTGAACAAACAACATGGCGCGGTACTTTTCCGCATTTTTTTCGTTGAAGATCAACCACTCGAACGACCAGTTTTTTGATTTCATGAAACCCTTTCTGGTGCCCAATCGCTGAATTAACTGCATTCCCACTATAATGCTGATAAAAGTGATTAGAATAAAATAAAAAGTGAAGAGGTAAATGCGTGTGTTTTTATTGTCGAGATACTGTAAATCGATAAGCGTGATGTGATACAAAGGCACATTTTTTAAAGGAACAATCTGTGCCAACCACTGCCGTTCGTTGTAAGTAATTCGAGTGCGTTCAACTGTTCGGAAGTTAATTCCACCCGCAATTAAGGGGTTAAAATTACTTTCAACCACAAAATTCTCGTGCAGTATTTTCGATTGGTTCGAGTGGTACATAACCTCCCCATTCTTGTCAATCACAACAAATGAAACATCCATGGGCAGAACCTGGTCGTAAAGCGCCGGCAAATGCGAAGTGATGGCCAGAAAAGGAGTCGAACCTTTGTTGGTTTGTAAGGGTTTTTTAAAACGGAAGGAAACGGCAGTTTCTTTAAACCCGGTATTGTATGATTTTATTGATTCGATAAAAAACGATTCAAACGGCGAGTTTTCATTTTTGCTGCAAGGCCAGCTTTTTTGATCATCTTTTACATTTTTAAAATAATTACGATTACTCAGATCAAGTAATACCAGATTCGAAAAAGCAGTGCGCGTAAGCGCCTTAATGGCTTTTCCATCATCGTCCATAAATAGGATCTCGTTGAATGGAATTGAATCCTCGTACACCGTTTCATTCTGAGTATAGTAGTTCGCCGAATCGAGTGCTCTTCTTATTTCGCTGTCGCTACCGTAGGCTGTATCTTTCACTATCTTTTCTGCCAGTTCGAATACATGGTTGAAATTATTTTCAATGTTCGAAACAAGTTTATCCGAAATCTCTTCAATTCGCGTATTGGCTTTGCCGCGTTCAACCACATAATATTTCATGGTGCCAATAAAAATTACCGTCAGCAAACTGGTACCAAGAATTATTGAAACGGTAGTGTTGTGTGCATCCCGCACGTTCAGCCGCTCTTTCCGGTTGATAAAAATGATCTTAAGAATGGGCATGCAGATAAGCAACAGCAAAAGTATGCCCGAGAAAATGGTGATCAACTGACCATTGATGGTCCTGGTCTTTTTCCTGAAATCGGTATCTTTAATAAATCCGGCCAGGTAGAATCGCTGGTCGAGAAACCGGATGGGAAGGATCATCACGTGCATATTTGCTCCCTGAATCTTAAGTTCGGTAAAAATACCTCCCTGCGTTTTCGAAACGGTATCGATCTTCAGTGCTTCAAAATTTGTGATACTGTTCACTACGCTTCCATCCGAATTGTGGATGACTTCGTTGGAATCGAGCAATGCAATATTGGAAAACAAACGATCAAACTTCAGGTTTTTCATCAAATCATTAACAGGCAAAGTGATTTGTGTTATTTGTTTGAATGTTTTCGCCTTGACGGGTTCGATGCCAAGCTTCATTATAGCCGCATCGAAATTTTTGGCAAAATAAGCATTCCTTATATTGAATGCGATTCGGGGTTCAAAGTCATTCTCAAAAGAAGATACTTTTAAGGTGTCGGCACTTCTTCCTGAATTTTCATTGTCATTTATAACCATGATGTCCGGGTATCCCAAACTATTGATTACATCTTTGACATCATTCAAATCAGTAGAATCGTTGCTGTGATTTAATAATGAATTGATTGAATTGTAATCCCGATGTTCCCGGATGGCATAAAAAATGCTGTAGTTCCTGAAATGCGAGTTGTAGTAATCTTTCTTTTTGTGCATGTTCTCGGCATACTCCTTCAGAATTCGAAATCCCCTTTCCGTAACCAGTAATTCCTGTTTGGGTATATACAATAGAAAATACGACGAGTACAGCAGGATGAGCAGTGCAATTACAACAATCCAACTGAAATTGAAACCCGATTTTGATTTTTTCAGTTTCATGAAGCGTCCTTTGTTGAAGATGATTTAATGGTGCTTCTCTATCAAAGATACAACATAAACACATCAATGTCAACCGCTTATCTAATTTAAGACAAATTAGGCTTTTTTATCACCTCTCATGAAATAGCTGCAACCATGACCATCCTTAAAAAAATCTTAGGAATATTCTTACATTAGAAGTTGAATAAAGAAATAAAACCAATAGAACGATGAAGCGCAGAAATTTTATACGTAATACCGCACTTAGTGGAATGGCAATCAGTGGGCTGACAGGAATTTTGGGATCGTCAGCCGCCGAAATTGCAGGAGCCGAAACCCATCAGTTTAAATTGAATTACGCACCACATTTTGGAATGTTCAGGAACAGTGCCGGCGATGACCTGATCGACCAGATAAAATTTATGGCTGACCAGGGATTTTCGGCCTTTGAAGACAACGGTATGATGGGCCGTGATGTGAAAACACAGGAGAAAATCGGCAAGACACTTGAAAAGCTGAATATGACCATGGGGGTTTTTGTCATCGACAAAGGAGGCAACATGGCCAACACGCTCGCAGCCGGAAAATCTGAATATGTGGATATCTTTCTGGACGGTTGCCGACGGGCTGTTGATGTGGCTAAACGAGTTAATGCCAAATGGATGACTGTAGTTCCCGGGAGTTTCGAGCGCAAGTTTCCAATCGGAATTCAGGATGCCAATGTGATTGAGGCTTTGAGAAGAGGAGCCGAGATTCTTGAACCACACGGACTGGTTATGGTTCTGGAACCGCTTTCGGACTCGCCCGATCTTTATTTGCAAACCTCAACCCAAACCTATATGATCTGTAAAGCGGTAAATAGTCCTTCCTGTAAAATCCTGTACGACATTTACCACATGCAGAAAACCGAAGGCAACCTGATCACCAACATAGGCCGGACCTGGGACGAAATCGCTTATTTCCAGATTGGCGACAACCCGGGCAGAAACGAACCTACCACTGGCGAGATCAATTACAAAAACGTATTTAAATACATTTACGACAAAGGCTACAAGGGAGTGATGGGCATGGAACACGGCAACTCGATGCCGGGAAAAGAAGGTGAAAAAAAATTAATTGATGCTTATCGCACAGTTGATGCATTTGAAGGATAAAATCGATATGTGTACATCAAAAAAGGTGGCTCTTTCGAGACCACCTTCTTTTTGCATTTAGTATCATTCCTTGGGGTCGCATTTAATGTCCTTACTCGGGGAAGAATAAGTCCATAAATCCGGAATATCTTTATATACTCATGGCATTATCGCCTTTTCTGGGTTCAAATTTGAATATATTAATCCAATTTTCACCGCCAAATCGTAAATCAAATAAACAAATAGTAAAAATTTAATATTTTTCTGTTGTTCTCCAGCCCGCGCCAGGAGCAGCTTAACAAAAATATTTTTATACTATTTCTAATTTTTCCCCGACCTTGATAAATGCTTCAACCGTTTTATCAATTTGGTCAAATGTGTGCGCGGCAGATAGCTGAACACGTATTCTGGCTTTCCCGCGTGGCACAACCGGGAAAACAAATCCAATTACATAAACGCCTTCCTCCAGCAGTTCATCGGCAAATTTTATTGCAAGCGGTTCATCGTAGATCATTACCGGAACAATGGCGGTATCTCCTTTCACGAGATCAAAACCGGCAGCTTCCATTTTTTTGCGGAAACGATCGGCATTGGCCATGGTTTTTGCAGGTAAATCGGCTGATGCCGATAACATGTCTATCACTTTTAAAGTTGCTCCAACCGTTGCTGGGGCCAGTGTATTCGAAAAAAGATAAGGACGAGAGCGCTGACGAAGCATTTCGATGATCTCTTTTCTGCCGGAGGTACACCCTCCGTTTCCGCCACCCATAGCTTTTCCAAAGGTTGTTGTAATTATGTCGATCTTTCCAAGTAACCCAAAATGTTCGGCTGTCCCACGGCCATGCTTGCCGATGTAGCCGGTGGCATGTGAATCATCAACCATGACGAGTGCATCGTATTTGTCAGCGAGTTCAACAATTTCAGGTAGTTTGGCCATGTCACCGTCCATCGAAAAAACTCCGTCGGTAACAATCAGCTTGTATTTTGTTTCAGCAGCATCTTTTAAGCATTGTTCCAGTTCTTCCATGTTCGAGTGCTTGTAACGGAAACGTTGTGCTTTGCACAAACGCACACCATCGATGATTGATGCATGGTTTAACTCATCGGAAATTATGGCCGAATCAGGTCCAAGCAAGGGTTCAAAAACGCCACCGTTGGCATCAAAAGCAGCAACGTATAAAATGGTATCTTCGGTTCCCAGGAATTCCGAAGTTTTCTTTTCAAGTTCTTTGTGAATTTGCTGTGTTCCACAAATAAACCGTACCGAAGAAAGCCCGAATCCCCAGTCGTCCATAATGTTTTGGGCTGCTTTCACTACTTCCGGATGATTGGCCAGCCCCAGGTAATTATTGGCACAAAAATTTAATACCGAATCGCCACCTGCAACACTTATCTCCGAACTTTGCGAAGAAGTAATGATACGCTCTGTTTTATACAAACCCTGTTCTTTTAATTCCTCAAGCGTTTGCTTTAAATCTTGTTTTATTTTTCCGTACATATGAATTGAGTTTTACTGATTCCTCTATTCTAAAAAGTTGGCAATAAGAAAAACCGACAGGCAATTTTATTTATACAAAATAACAAAACAGTCGGATATTAAAGAGTGATAAATTGCAGTTCCAGGGATTCAATGGAACGTTCCTCAATTTTCTTCTATCTTTGCAGCGAGTTAAAAACAAAGCAATGAATACATCGAAAGTTAGGGTTCGATTTGCCCCAAGTCCGACCGGACCTCTGCACATGGGAGGAGTACGAACAGCGCTGTTTAACTACATTTTTGCGCGAAAACACGGAGGTGATTTCATACTTCGGATAGAAGACACCGACCAAACCCGTTTTGTTTCGGGAGCCGAGGATTACATTATTGAAAGCCTGGAATGGTGTGGACTTACACCGGATGAAGGACCGGGAACGAAGGGAGAATTTGGCCCGTATCGTCAGAGCGAACGAAAGGACCTGTATAAAAAATATGCCGACCAGTTGGTGAAAAGCGGTTGGGCTTATTTTGCTTTCGATACCCCCGAAGAAATAGATAAACTTCGAAAAGATGCCGAAGCCAAAAAGGAAACTTTCTCTTACGGCATCGGAACACGTGATCGGTTAAACAATTCGCTTCGATTATCGGAATCAGAAGTTGCAGAAAAAATCAAGGGAGGCGAATCGTATGTAGTTCGTTTTAAAATGCCTGAAGATACAGACGTTGCAGAAGACGACCTGATTCGCGGAAAGGTAACTTTTAACACCACAAAAAGTCTCGATGACAAAGTGCTTTTTAAGTCAGACGGGATGCCAACCTACCACCTGGCTAATGTTGTTGACGACCATTTGATGAAGATCACTCACGTTATCCGGGGAGAAGAATGGCTGCCTTCGTTGCCGTTGCACGTGTTGCTTTACAAGGCACTGGGCTGGGAAGATACCAAACCACGTTTTGCACATCTACCGCTGATCTTAAAACCCGTTGGTAAAGGGAAACTCAGCAAGCGTGATGGTGATAAAATGGGGTTCCCCGTATTTCCGCTCGAATGGACCGATCCACAAACGGGTGATATTTCAAGCGGCTACCGCGAAGACGGCTATTTCCCTGAGGCATTTATAAACTTGCTGGCACTGTTAGGCTGGAATCCGGGAACCGAGCAGGAATTTTTCTCGCTCAATGAACTAAGTGAAGTTTTTAGTCTCGAACGCGTGGTTAAATCAGGCTCACGTTTCGATCCTGAAAAAGCAAAGTGGTTCAATAAACACTACTTCCAGGAAAAATCGGTGGAAGAATTGAGCCGCCTTTTCAAGCCTGTATTGAAATCAAAGGGAGTTGAGGCAGAAGCTGAAAAAATAAATGCTGTTGTTGCTGAAATTAAAGAACGCTGCGAATTTGTGAACGATCTTTGGGAACAGGGCTATTACTTTTTTGAAGCTCCGTCTGAATACGATGAGAAAACTATAAAAAAACGCTGGAAAGAAGAAACTCCGGGCCAATTATCTGAGATTGCCTCTTTATTCGAAACCATTAACGAATGGAAAGCAAATACAATTAAGGAAAGCTTTTCGGCTTTTATGAACGATAAAGGATGGGGTTTTGGCGCGGTAATGAACCCGCTGCGTTTGAGCCTGGTTGGCGGAAATATGGGCCCCGACTTATTTCTCATTTGCGAGTTACTGGGAAAAGACGAAACAATAAAACGCATCAAAACAGCAGTTGAAAAAATTGCTGAATGATAAAGTTCATATAAATAAAAACCCGGCTTTTAGCCGGGTTTTTATTTTCAATCACTTAAAGTGCTGACAACACTTATTTTTTCTTTTTCTTCAAAAGAAAAAATGCCACAGCGGCAATAACAACAACAGCAATCACAATAATAATTACCGTGTTATTCGACCCGGATGCCTGTTCCATCGGGGCCATTGTGTCTTCCATGTACGAACTGTCCTGTGCTCCCAGGTTGTCGATGTAAGTACCCTGTTCCTGAGCCATCAACAAAGTTGGAACACTCGCAATAAACAGTAAGATCGTTGCAAATAATTTTTTCATTTTAACCTCCACTTTTAAGTTTCTATTTATCTAATTTATCTTTTACTTTTTTTAATAACGGTGCCGCATTCATGTAGCGCGGATTCACTTCCAGTAATTCATTCAACACCTTTAAACTAGCCTGAAATTCTTGCTGATCGTAAAACTTTTGCGCTTCGAGCAAGTAAAACGGCTCGTAATACGGATGTATTGCCCTGCCTTTTTTCAGTAACGAATCCAGTTCAGCATACCTGCGTTGTGCCAGTTTTAAATTCGCCAAATTTACAAATAACCAAACATTATTCGGGTCTGATTCAATGGCTTCCTTCAATAGTTTTTCTCCCTTTTGCCATTCTCTCCGTTTAATCGCCTCGATTCCTTCAAGATCGGTTTTATTTTGACGCTTTATCAATACCACCAGGGGATTTCCCTTGTGATAGAATGTTTTTACAATTTGAGTCGATTGCCAGGTATCGTTTTTCAACTGCCATGGATGAATGTAATTTATACCAAAGAGTCCATAATCCCAATCTTCTGAACTTCGCTCGAGATAGCGGGTGAACTGAAAATCGATGTCATCGCGCTTCTCAAAATAATTCGGAAGCTGGCAGTTCATAGCAACGGTCACTTTTTCATTACCAATTTCACCGATTAGTAAATCGGTTGCTTCCTTCATCCCGTGGAAATAATAATCATACTCGTAATTGCTCCAGGCCGATTTATTTCCACCTGAAATCGAATTAAAGTAAACATAGTCGACCGGGAAAGTCCGGGCCTGGTGCACAATTGGCAGCCCCATAAGAACCAAAAATAGACCAAAACCTGCAATCTTTAACTTTTTCAATTTGGACGACTTGAGCAACTGAAAAGCTCCGACCGAGGCCAGCACAACCAGCAAAGGAACTACAAATAACATTTGCCGGATTCCACTGTAAAGGTTCGATCCGATGATAATTACATATACCACAGGAAAGACCAACGTAAAAAGAGCGAACAACTCATAAATGAGTTGTTCGCCAACAGGTTTAGTAAACTTATAGGTTAAAAAGGCTATAAAATATATAAACCCCAGAAGCACAAATTCAGGGGTAGATATCCAGATCCAGCGAGGCAGGTAATTCCAGGGCAGCGCAGTACTCCATATCACCTGGCCTTCGAAAATTTGTTTGATACTGATCTTGTAATGCTCCATCACCGAAAGGCTTTCGAGCGGATTGCGAAAAACATTCTGCAAGGCATAGGGCCAGAAAAGCAGTCCCAAAAAATAACCTATGACCACCAAAGCCAAAAACTGGCCCGATAACCTTACAAAACTAGATTTAGTTGAAACGATGTATTTAAGTAAAAAAGGCTTTACAAATATTAGTGCGAGCAGCCCTGCTGCCAGGTAGGCAAAAAGAACCAGTCCGCCTATACGAACCGAGTTCGTAAATGCGATTGCCAGGGCCAGATAAATGGTGGTGCTCCATTTGGGTTGAGGCATCTGTTTTAAAAAGCGAATGATAAACAAAATAGCAACAAGGTAACCGGTAGCAAACGGAATATCTTTGAGATTTCCAAAGGCCTGCCCAAAAAGGCGGGGACTAAGCAACAAACCCAACACCACGATAGTTGAAACCCAGTACGACCCACCCAGTTCTTTTGCCAGTATACCAGCAAAAAAGAGCAGCAGCCAAAAGAAAAATGCACCTGTAAAATGGCGTGTCAAAAATTCATTTTCGATATTGAAAATTCGGTTGATCAGTGCGGTCATATTATCAACCGACTGCCCGTAATATTTTAGGTTAT
>Ga0207717_100135_pt1 | contig 12170 bp, 8 predicted proteins | sample TtanPargueraPR_2_FD_187745 | JGI IMG/M metagenome (GOLD analysis project Ga0207717, IMG submission 187745) | Aerobic enrichment media microbial communities from Bioluminiscent Bay, La Parguera, Puerto Rico - Tt and P2 (2) (SPAdes) | ecosystem: Environmental > Aquatic > Marine > Unclassified ...
AGAACGAGGAACCATATCATAGGAACGCAATTCATCCAAAATAGCGCCCTTAATACGAATCGAGGCATAAGTTTCAAAAGTATACCCCTTGGACACATCAAACCGCTCAATCGCATTAATTAATCCTATAACCCCTACACTCTCCAATTCTTCTAAATCAGCATATGAGGGGAGAGAATCACGCATCTTGGCAACGATAATTTTAACCAGCTTACTATGCTTCAGCAGCATGTCTCTCATCCCCATAGGAGTGATATCCGGGAGATAACCGCCACGCTGTGGAGCTTCGCTGTTTTCGACTGCTAAGTGCTGTTCCATAACTTGAAAATGTGTGTTCTTAGTATAAGCACCACACATGCCAAAACAGAACCTACAGACCAACAGAAACGTTATCACATAACAAACAACAAGTTATGAACCTACATAAATATAACAAAAACAACAACCCCCTAATTAAAAAACCACAACAACAAACTTAAGGAAAAAATTTCCGTAAAAAAAACCCGCATCAACTGATGCGGGTTAAAATAGTAATCGAAACAAAAAAAGGTTTTTATAAAGCCTTGCTCTTAGCTTCTTCAATAGAAGAATAAAAAATCCAATCCTTAGATTCTTCAAAGCCCTTACATTCTTCAGCAACATTGGAATTCCCAACAAGACTGTAAGTTAATGTAAGCTCCTTACAAATACCCATAGAATCAACAAGAAGTTTAATGAAGCTCATATTTACACTCTTAACAGTGTGAACATCAAAAATAACTCGACTGTAACCGTTATCTACAGCTTCAGAGATTTTTGGCTTCAAATAATTATTAACCTCATTCAAAGCTGTAGCACTGCTGCTTTCAGGAACATGAACAATCAAATAATCTTCTTCAAAAGCAAAGTAACGCTCTGAAGTATCCAAGTTGATCGCTTTGGCAATTTTACTTTCCAGATCCTCATAATCAATCGGCTTTGTAATAATACTGGAAAAACCAAATTGCTGCGCTTGCTGCTGTGCATGCAGATCCGTCTTAACAACCAAACCGAATACAGGAACATACTTCGTTTTCATATTGGAACGAAGCAAACGGAAAAGCGTATATGCAGATTCATCAGGAAGAGAAAGACTGATAATAATCAAATCAGGAACAGTCTTCTGACAAAAATCAATTGTCTCACCTGTAGATGAAACACCAAAAACCTGCCAAGTAGGGTTACGGAACCCATTTTTAATCTGCTCAATAATAGCAGGCTTATCCTCCACAACAAGTATATCACAACGATCAGAAAGTGTTTTCTTCTTGTTTGGAGTATCACTAATCGGGCGCAGATCAATAATACGACCCACCTTTTCAGTAAGGACATCCTCCTTAAATGGCTTCACGATGTAATCACGAATACCAAGTTTGGCTATTTTTAGCACCATTTCCCGACCAGCCTCAGCCGTCAGCATAACTACAGGAATATTCTTTAAACCAGGATCTGCTTTCAACTTGGTCAACATTTCCACGCCATCCATAACTGGCATGGTAACATCCAATAAAATTAGATCCGGGGTTTCTTTACTTGCGGCAGCCAAACCTTCAACCCCGTTAGCAGCTTCAAGAAGCTCTACATTATAGGTTTTAAAGGCTTTCTTTACGATAATACGAACTGCGCGGGAGTCGTCTACTGTTAAGATTTTCAATTGCATGGGTCGATTACTACAAATTATTCACCAGGTTTTATTGTCAGATCAGCACTGAATACTCTATCTAAAGTTTTAAAGTCATATATACGTCTAAAAACACCCGAAGGAGTTTCAATTGTGAAATTACGTCCTCGTAATATAGATGGCAATGTCATTCGGCAATCATAACCACTATCACAAAGAGAATTTTTAAAAGTTCCACCTACCATGTTGCCCATTTCCCCTAAAGCATCATTCACCACTTCAACTCCTTCTTCATTAATTTCTTCAAGAGTCATTCCCAAAAAATTTGAAGTAACATCCAGAGCAAGAGATTCCTTAAGGTGAATGTTTAGAACGCCACTCAAAGCTCCAATAAAGCCAACCATACCAACAACAATAGTTTCATCGGATTCCAAAACAGGTGGTGGTGGAGCATCCAAATCATCAAAATCAGCCGTCTGTCCCTCCCTGGAACCAACACACTCAACTGGCCAATCCAACATAACAGAGAAAAACTTCTCAACGGCCTCGGAAACCATTGCTTCAATTTCCGGTTCTTTGAATGGTATAAACTCGTTGCTCATCAATTCATTATGTTAATAATTCTTGGCAAATAAAAATTTCAATTCAATCAAAACAACTTTTTATATGCAAAATCCTTCTTTATAGTAAAACATAGACCCACAAAAGTGCAACTCACGGAATATATTCACCATCAAGCCGATATTGATTAATTTTGTTTCGAAGAGTCCGAGTACTGATATTGAGCAGAGCAGCAGCCTCCACACGCTTACCTTTCGTATGCTCCAATGCTCTCATAATATAATCTTTTTCCAACTCTTCCAAAGTTTTGAAAGACCCCTCACTTAAAGTATTTTCAATAACTTCAGCAGCGGCATCTTTAGGCTCTAGGGCATCACCAGTCTCAAAGTCAAAACTACCCTGGCCACCTACCGGAGCTTCTTCGGCAAGCTCTCCATGAGAAGGTGACTCTCCCTCAACACTCGCAACAGTAGTTCCAGATGAATGCACGGGCAGAAAAAGCCCCAAGGAATCCTTATCAGCCATTTTATTTGGCTCCGCCAATATAACACAACGCTCAATAGTATTTTGCAACTCACGAACATTGCCTGGCCATGTATGCGATAGAAGCAAACTCATGGCATCCTTGGTAAACCCAGGAATTTTAACTCCATGCTTACGTGTGAGCCGCTCTAAAAACGTATTTGCCAACAAAGGAATATCCTCTTTTCTCTCACGCAAAGGCGGATTAACAATAGGAAATACATTTAAACGGTAGAATAAATCCTCACGAAAACGCCCCTCACGAACCTCTTTCATCAAATCACGGTTCGTAGTTGCAATAACACGCACATCTACACTAATAGTACGATTTCCACCTACCCTCTCAAATTCGCGTTCCTGTAAAACACGCAAAAGTTTCGCCTGTAAACGCAAAGGAATCTCACCAATTTCATCAAGCAGAATAGTACCATTGTGCGCCAATTCAAAACGACCTTCACGTCGTTGAGCAGCTCCGGTAAAGGAACCCTTTTCATGTCCAAAAAACTCAGACTCCATCAAAGTCTCACTCATGGCAGCACAATTTACCTTAATAAAAGGCTTCCCTGAACGAGGACTCAGACGATAAAGCTCTCCAGCAACCAATTCCTTACCGGTACCATTTTCACCGGAAATCAAAACGGTAGCATCCGTTGCCGCCACCTTTTTAAGCATTGTACGCAAATGCTTCAATTTAGGGCTATTCCCTACAATATCACTCTTACCTACCTGCTCATTGCTAAAATACTTATTTACCTTTAATAACTGACTATAAGCCTCCGCCTTCTTAAGAATGACTTCGATTTCATCCATTGAACACGGCTTAACAACATAATCAAAAGCGCCCTTACGCATGCATTCAACAGCACTCTCAATACTTCCGTAACCCGTAATAATAACCACGAGAGGGCCATCAGGGTCTTCCGAAACTCTTTCCAACAATTCAGTGCCATCACCATCTGGCAAACGCACATCTACAAACATTAAATCAAACTGATCCTTGGAAAGTAAATTCTCGGCTTCTGAAATCTTGCTGGCAGTTGCCACTGCGTAATGCTTCTTCCGTAACTGCTGCTCAAGCGATTTACGGATAATCATTTCATCATCCAATACTATTATTTTCTCAAAAGCCATATATTAGATCTGAGACGAGGGGGAACTCTCAAAAGAAGATATCAGTAAAAAAAGAATCTCTAATAACAGGAAAATTATGCCGCATTTCCTTACGGTCTAGCAAGCGTTTTTGCCAATTAATAGTCATTTTCCTTAATTTATTTATAAAAAAGGGCAACTTTCATTTAGTTGCCCTTTAGAAACACATCAAAAATTTCAGTCGGTTACATACTCGTAAAAGAACCATCTCCTACATCGATGAGAACCTCAGAAAGTTTTTCCAGCACGTCATCAGAAGGATAATTGGGATCCTCTGCTAATTTACGCCCCAACGCTACAACATCCGGCCTACTTTCAGGCATTTCGTTCAGTTGCCCCATGAGATTCTCATGGGTTTTTACATCCAAACGCATCCCCTCTTCATCACCGGACGGATTTTGATCCTCTCTTTTGCTAACAACTTGCTGCAGGGAGGATACTTGGGTTTGACGTTTTAATGGATCTATATTCACGGATAGGCCTTTCTCAAGTAGAGAGTCGGATAAAAAAGCGATGACTTTAGCAAAAAAGACATTTTTATGAAAAAACTTCTTCCTGCCGAGGAAAAAGCAATATTAACGAGGCGGCAAGGTCGAAAAAGTCATAAAAGCCACATAACGGCTGAATAAACGCGGGCTCATCAAAATTGGCGAAGATGCATCTAGCGGATAAGGACTCGTATCCCTCAACGTCGCATAACGAGTTGCCCCCATTGCAATGCTAGGATCTCCGACATCGAAAGTCGTATCAAAAGCCCACATGGATTCACCACTTAAGCTATTTACCATCTTAGCCCTTATACCAATATTAATAGGCTTATACGCACGGTAACTGGTAAGGTCGATAAAAATAACAGCATCTGCCGCATACTTAACCCTCAGCTTATTAAAGAAACCGGAAGGAAACACACCATAAGTCGCAAATTGCCTTTTTCCAAAAAGATCATTCAATTCTTGTCGAGAAACAGGAACAACTTCTACTAAATTTGTTTTATTTAGCTCATCCGTTAAAGTTAAATCCAAATTATCCAAAAAAGCGGCCGAGGAATCTTGATGCCAAAAAGCTGGTAACAAAACAACCCTCTGAATAGAAGCTGGCAACACAGGTATCCCTGCATGATTCGTAGGTACATAAGAAGGGATACTTGATTGGTTTTCAAAGACTCTCTCCTTTTTGCTACAACCTCCTAAAATAAGGATAAGCACAAAAAAGGAAAAATCCCTTAGAAAGTAATAAAAACGCCGTTCTTGCTTCATAATAAACCTATTATACCCACACAGTGTATCGGAACGATTCATTTTTTCCTTAAACTTTATTTTTTTCATGCAAGATGACAAAGAGCATCATATAACTAGCAGACAAACAGTTACGAAAGACCAAACCATCAATTAATAAAAAAATAAAAAAAATCACTTAAGTTTTTCAAAAAGTGAAAAATTAATCCTCAAGTCGCCTAACCCAGGGTCGTATTATAAGTTGTAACCGCAAGAGCGGATACCAGCCAGAAAGGCTGAACTTTAAATCTCACAACAGAAAGTATAACAATGTCCGACGTAACCTTAACCGCAGCAATTCGCTCGAATCTTCTTTCCCTCAGAAGCACTACTTCTCAGATGGAAACAACTACAGAACGCCTGGCCACAGGTAAAAAAGTTTCCTCTGCTGTAGACAATCCAACCAACTATTTCGCAGCCGAAGGCTACGACGAAAGAGCAGATGGTTTGGAAGCTCGTCTCGATGGAATGGGTGAAGCGATTCAAACAATTAATGCTGCTGATAATGGTATTACTACCCTCAAGGGATTCCTATCCCAGATGAAGGGTGTTGCTAATGACGCTGCAGGCGAAACTGACTCCAGTGCCCGCGCAGACCTTGGTGAACAGTTCAACGAACTGATGAACCAAGCTCAGGGGATGATCGAAGACGCCAGCTATGGTGGCATTAACCTCCTCAACAGTTCTGGTGATGAAGGCGATACAGATACACTCACCGTAGAATTCAACGAAAAAGTTGGGGTATCCTCATTGGATGTAAGTGGTGTAGACATCGAATCAGGTGGCTATACAGGCGGAGCATTTACATCAGCCGCCGGCACAGCTGGAGATGCTACCAAATACGCGTTCACTCTGACAGGATCAGAAGGCACTTCTAGCGTAGTCGGCATCCAAAGCTATGGTGCCACCACGGGATCCGCATTTAATGCCGACTGGACAAAAGATGACTACAAGACCACCCTTGATTCAGTCGTTTCTCAAATTGAAACAATGGAGGATGAACTGTCCACACAGGCAAGTAAACTTGCTAACAACTTGGCAGTTATCACCCAACGAGAAGACTTCACAAATGAACACATCAACATTCTGCAAGAAGGCGCAGACAATCTGACACTTGCTGACATGAATGAAGAAGGTGCAAACCTCTTGTCCCTTCAAACATCTCAGTCTTTGGGTATTCAGTCCCTGTCTTTGGCTTCTCAGCAGGGTCAAGCCGTTCTCCAAATTATTGGTTAAGGCTAATTACGCTGACACACGCACTAAAAAAAGAGTGGAGCTTAAGCTTCACTCTTTTTTTGTGTACAAATGTATAAATAAAACAACTAGACCACACACATAAAGCAAGTCTCCAAAGATCAGCCAGTAGACCCTTGCGGGCACAAGACATCCCCTACCCCCTCAACAATATTATTGTTTATAAAAAAATTACTTAAGAGAAGTCATAGTTGTGCCGATAAATAGGTCTTTTCGATTTATAAACAATTAAAGACCAATGCCTTACAAAATAAAAAATCTTCACTTTTTTTTCTCAAGTCTTCTGCAACTATCCGATTTATAGGTTCGTCGGTAAGAATTACTGGCAGTCAGCGTAAATCCAATAATAAAACCAGAAAGGTAGAATTAAAATGTCAGACGTAACCTTAACCGCAGCAATTCGCTCGAATTTGCTCTCTCTTAAAAAGACAACAACACAGATGGAAACAACAACCGAACGCCTAGCCACAGGCAAAAAGGTTGCATCTGCTGTAGACAATCCAACCAACTATTTTGCAGCCGAAGGCTATAACGAAAGAGCAGATGGTTTGGAAGCTCGTCTCGATGGAATGGGTGAAGCGATTCAAACAATTAATGCTGCTGATAATGGTATTACTACACTCAAGGGATTCCTCTCCCAGATGAAGGGTGTCGCTAACGATGCTTTAGGTGAAACGGACTCCAGCGCTCGTTCAGATCTTGGCGAACAGTTCAACGAACTAATGAACCAAGCCCAGGGAATGATCGAAGACGCCAGCTATGGTGGTATTAACCTTCTCAACAGTTCTGGTGACGAAGGTGATGTCGACACACTTACCGTAGAATTCAACGAAAAAATTGGTGTATCTTCACTGGATGTAACTGGTATTGACATTGAATCAGGTGGCTATTCAAGCGGATCTCAGGCTTTCACATCAGCTGCTGGCTCAATTGGAGATGCTACTAAATATGCATTCACTCTGACAGGTTCAGACGGCACCTCTAGCGTAATAGGCATCCAAAGCTATGGTGGCACCTCCGGATCCGCATATAATGCAGACTGGACAAAAGACGATTACAGAAAAACAATTAATACTGTAGTTAGCCAAATCGAAACAATGGAAGATGAGTTGTCCGCTCAAGCAAGTACTCTAGCAAGTAATCTGGCGGTTATAACTCAACGTGAAGACTTCACAAACGAACATATTAACATCCTGCAGGAAGGTGCCGATAACCTCACACTAGCAGACTTAAATGAAGAAGGAGCAAACCTCCTGTCACTGCAAACGTCCCAGACTCTTGGTATCCAATCCCTGTCTCTGGCCTCACAACAGTCACAAGCAGTGCTTCAGCTCATCGGATAAGGATTCAGAAGCAATCTTCTATCCATTTAAAAGACAACCATCAGAAAGGTGGTTGTCTTTTTGTTTCCTATAAATAGGATTACCCTACCAATAGTATTTGGCAAGTTCCCTGCTGATTTACTCAGAACTTTAATTCCGGAAACAATTACCGTGCAAAAACCAATACCCACCCCACAAAACCTAAAGGTACTAGTTTCACATCATGCAAACCCTAGCTACATGGCTCCGATACAATTCTCGGAAAACCAGGTAAATTGTGGTCCCTTTTTTGAAGATGTTGATATCGAAGGAAGGGCCATCAGCAGAAAAACCCCACCAGGTTCATACGATATAAAAAAAATCGTTGATAGTCTGCCCAAAGAACAAAAACCGGACATGTTCTTTGCTAAAGCAGATGCTACAAGATCAAACCTCCCCTGCAACATAGGAGCACTGGGCATCCCAACCGTTTTAAACCTGGGAGACATGCAACACCAGAAAGCCCCCGTGCAAACACTACTAAAATATGCAGCATCAGAACCCTACTCTGTATATGTTGCAGATCATATGAGGCGGCATCTGCATTACTTCAATGAAATAGGTCTATCTAATGTTTACTGGGCCCCTGGTATCAGTGTCAAAAATTGGAACATCCCTTTCCAAAAAGAAAGAAACATTCCCATAAACTTCGTGGGACAGATGGGTGAATTTCACCCTTATAGAAATTCGATCCTGGGAGAGTTAATGGAAAAGGAAGACATTCCTATAAAAGCAGGTCGTGCGTCACAAGAACAAGCCAGTCAAATATACGCAAGATCGCTCATCAGTTTGAACTTCACCATGAATGGCGACAGCAACCTAAGAATATTTGAAGTCCTCGCAGCAGGAGGATTCTTAATGACTGACAAATTACATGCTCAAGCCGGAATAGAAATACTATTTGATAAAGGCATACACCTCGAACAATTTGAAGGAGTTGATGACTTGTATGATAAGTGTAAATATTATCTAAAACACCCAGCCCAAGCTTTGAAAATTGCATGGCAAGGTTATCAGGAATTTCAAAGGAGCCATTCCACAGCAAGAAAATGTCAGCAAATCATAGATTTAGCCTTTAAAGGTTGGTCAGACAGCAGTTGGAATTCACTGAAAGATAAACGCGCATTGTATTGTAAAAGCACAAATGGAAAAGCATTAATCAACCGCATCTCAAACTTTGAGTATTTTCAACAAAAGCAACTAGAAGGCGAACAAAATACACTTCTTTTCAGCAAATCGGCAAACATAAACCTTACCTGTGATACAGCGGACCTTTTTAGGACAAAGATCTACACAACAAACCATCAAGCAGATGATTTCTTCATTAAAACAGAAGTTAACAATTATATCGAGTATACAAGTCTATCTTCTGCACCCCAAACAGATTACTACATAGCCTCTACAATTGAATTCCAGAAACAAATGAAACATGAATTAAAATCAAACTACATTCTTCTGGAAGATTTTCATCTGCAACCACAAGAAAAGCAGACTCTGGCAACTCAACATTTACGCGAACATGGTTACCTCATTTATAACCAAAAACCAGCTTTATATACAAAAATTTAGTAAGTTTTCACAAAATAAAAAAGCACTCTAAATTGAGTGCCTTTTTATAAAGTTGTTTTTTCACCTAAAAGAACTTGACTATCCCAAAGATTAAAACTCCTCGTTGCTTGAATCTTGATATCAGGCCTCATAATAACTCTTGCTTTTTGATTTAGCATGCTGGCAAAAAACGAGGAGATACTATTTCAAATAGCCACAAAATCCGCTGCCGTAAGGGAAATAAAATCCCAAAAGAAATCAAACGCACTAAGATCAATATCACTATCTGACAACATATTCTTTGTATGGATCAGCAGCATCTGGAGCAATCCAAAAAAAACTCAATACCCAAGGCTCCTTTATACAAAATTCTCTCCAATATGGTCTGCACCTGATAGTCACCATGTGCCTAATGTAACAGATTAAAATGCTAACATTTGGAAAAGTGCCGAACTCCAAATTCCTATGTGGGCGCACCGACTTTGGTCACCTGCTCAAATGGAAGAACTCTTAATTTAAATAGAGGACAGAGAAACTACAGCAGAAATCGTTTCAAAACAGAAGATTACTTTATTTCTTTTCAAATAACCTCTTAAACCAAAGAACTATTAAAAAAACACGGTGGATATAAGCATTTTGCAAACAACGGGCTATTAATAATCTTACAAAAAAAATAGCCCAACAAATTACGCATTCCCTTCCAACTGCAACATATCATAAAACTCATTTTCCATGTTTATGATAGAATTTAACGTAGTAAAATTATAGGCATCTGATTGCCCTTGAAGAGCAAGCCTAGCCCACAATTTCCTATCTCCACTTAGGACATATAACCATCTGGCCAAGTCTTTAACATCTTCACTTTTAAAAACAACACCATTCACACCGTGCCTTATAATCTCCTGTGTTCCTCCAGTTCCACTGGTAACAACACATAATCCCGCGGCCATAGCTTCAATCTGGCTTCGACCAAAAGGCTCCTCAAAAACACTAGGCATAACCATTACATTACACCTGCCATACAATTTAGCCAACTCACTCTTTCCTAAAAAACCAGTAAAAACAATCTGATTCTGATAACCACCATCAGAAGCCATTTTCTTTATGAGGTTAATAAATTCAGGTGTAGTGGTATCGCCTGCAAATTCACATGTGAACGGAACACCAATTCTTTTCAAAAGCCCCAGTGCCTGCATTAAAATATGAGCTCCTTTATAAGGTCTGAGTAAACCTGCAAAGCAAATACGCAATTTATCCAATTTAGGGCTAAAAGGCTTAAAATATGAACCGAGTGCTGCACCAGGATAAATAACAGCGTAGCGTTGAATAGGATACCCTTGATCGGCAATTTTTTCATTTAACCAATGACTGCATCCAGCAAGACAATATAAGCTAGATTTTGGAGTGTCTTCTACCGAAAAACCAGGGATCATATTCCCCAAAACATGCACAATTGGAACTGTCTGATCAGTTAATTTATGCAAAAATGAAGTTCCCATAAAATCAAGGTTTCCCACCAAACAAACATCAGGCTGAAAATGATCTACAGTATCAAGGATATAATTGTGATTATAAATACAGACTTCGTTTATGTAATTGATATCACCATCAACAACGAAACCATCACCTTTCCAGCCACCAAACAATTCCAATTTCCTCTGAATAGAGCCTTCCATTCGCTTATGTTCAGAACTTGCTGTTTTTTCTAAATGCGGTACATCGGCACATAAAATGGCTATGTCATGCCCTCGTTTTATAAGCATATCACAGAATTCCCATACCATAGGACCAAAACCTCCCATCTCCTGCGGTGGGAGCAGATTTGTAACGACAAGGACCTTTAGCTTATATGGCGTAGGCGGAATAGGATTTTCTCCAACCCTATCGCGATAAATATCCAGCAACTGATCATTAAACTCAGGATTAGCTTCAAATTGAAGCATCATATTTTTAAGTTTTTGAGGCAAATCATTTAATCTAAAAGCCTCCTTCAAGCAAATAATCGATTCTACATACCTATTTTGCTTAAAAAGTAATCCTGCATAATCCAAATAGGCTTGATAATTAGAACGATCTAATCCTATTGCCTCCATTAGGAAAAACTCTTGTTTCTCTTCAAGCCCTAGCTCATCAGCTTTGCGGGCATATTGCAGAGCCATACCAGTCGATGTAACACTATCGCCACTTGCTATAAACTCCTCCAATGAACGCGTCTCCAGAAAAACATCAACAGAATTTCCTTTCCCATCAAATTCCTGCTCAAGGAGGATTTTCTCAGGATTACGCTGGTATAAATCACACAATTCACCTGCTTTTTCTGAGCGTAAAAAGCAGTTCTTATAATGTTTATCAGAAACGTATCCTAAACGCTTCACCTTATCCTGTAACGCCTTATCTTCAATTACAACAGCATACCAACTATGATTTAATATGACAGAAATCCAGTCTTCCAACGAACCATTGCCGACAATTAATATATCTACACCTGAAATAGTATCTGCATGAATCTCGTTTGGTAAAGCATCAAACTCATACAAATACAGCCTAGGGAGATCACGAAAATCCAATGAATAGCCTGCTGGGAAGTTCTTAGGTAAATGAACATTTACCCTAAGATTGTTTAAATGCTGTTCTTGTATAAATTCATATACAGGCAAACGTTGGTCTAAATCAGCCCCCTGAACAGCCAAATGCCTCTCATCAAATGATGTCTCATATAGCGGATTAGTAATCCCTCGAAGGGCAAGATCAACCAACTCCATCGCTTTCTTGGCAGGATTGTGATTCTTAAGAATCTCTAACTGTCCTTGTTTACGAATGACTTCACATAATTCAGGATGTTCCGAGTAATATTTAACTTTC
>Ga0207717_100136_pt1 | contig 11491 bp, 8 predicted proteins | sample TtanPargueraPR_2_FD_187745 | JGI IMG/M metagenome (GOLD analysis project Ga0207717, IMG submission 187745) | Aerobic enrichment media microbial communities from Bioluminiscent Bay, La Parguera, Puerto Rico - Tt and P2 (2) (SPAdes) | ecosystem: Environmental > Aquatic > Marine > Unclassified ...
TCACACCCAACCACGTGCACGAGAATCATCCCTGGGTGGAGGACATCCGCCGGTGGGGCGATTACTCCATCTACCGCCCGTTCATCGAGACCCGCCTGATCGGCAGTCCGCGAGACATTGGCCACAGCATCGTCACCGAGGAAGGCTACCCGCTGTACGCGCGCTACTCGAACTGGACGCTGCCGAATCTCAATCTCTCCGATTCCGAAACGCAGCGCGCGATGATGGACGTGTATCGCTACTGGCTGGTCGACCGCCGGTCCGACGGTTTCCGCCTCGACGTGTACTGGGGACCGCAGAATCGCTACGGTGAAAAAACCTGGTGGCGGCCCTTCCGCGAGGAGATCAAAGGCTACAAGCCCGAGGCGTTCATACTCGGTGAAACCGACGGCACGGGAGAGGGCAGCGAAATCAACTACGCGGACGGCGGCGGCGCACTCGACGCCGGCTACGACTGGAACTGGTACGGACAGATCAAGGGCACGCTGGGAAACGGCGCGGTCGGATCCCTCGACGACCGCACACGGAATTATTCCCCGAACGAAAACTACAATCACTACACCGGTCCCAACGCGCATTACTTCCGCTTCATGGAAAACCATGATGAAACGCGCATCGCGGAACTGTTCTCGAGCAACACCGACCGCACCAAACCCGGCGCCGTGGTCATGCTCACCGCCCCGGGCATCCCCATGCTCTACGCGGGACAGGAGGTCGGCTGGAAAGGCCGCCGCAACCGCATCGACTTCGTGGTCGCCCCGCGCCCAGATTTCTTCGACTACTATCGCGAGCTCATCGCGCTGCGAAGCGACTATGCCTCCCTCCGCTCCCCGCGCATCGTGCGGGTGGATAACGGAACACCCGGCGTGTACAGTTTCCTGCGTCCCGAGAGGGATGAAAACATCGTCACCGCGGCCAGCTTCCTCGACCGTCCCGCTGCCGTCACGCTGTCGCTTGAAGAATCCATGCTTGACCTGGGCGAAGCCCTGGAGGAGGGACGCATGTACTATATGAACGACATGCTCGCGGACTCCACGTTCGCCGTCGCCGCGGAAGATCTCGCCGCGTTCACCTTCGACGTCATGCCGTTCCAGTCGCGTGTGTTCGTCTTTTCCGACAGCGCCTTCTACCCGATGGTCACCTCCGTGCATGCGCCTCCCGCGGCAGATGACGGTGCGTACCGGCTCTACCAGAACTATCCGAATCCCGTGCCCGCCGGCGCCGGCACCATGCTTCGCTACCGCCTGGGCGGCGCGCCTGGCAGCGTGCAGAGCGTTTCAGCAGTGGTCTACGACGCTCTCGGACGCGAGGTGCTGCGCACCCCGGTGCTCCAGCGCGCGAGCGGAACACACAGCCAGCCGCTGGAGACCGCCTCGCTGCCCGCCGGTCGCTACCTCCTCCGCATGATCGCAACCGGCGCACGCGGCAGCGTGCAGTGGACCGGCAGCATGGGCTTCACCGTCCTGCGCTAGCGCCGCTTCCCCGCAATGGCGAACGCCCCGGCAGCTCGATGGCAGCCGGGGCGTTGGCGTTTCGTTTCGTATTGATGCGCCGAGATCAGAGCAGCGAATAGCGCAGTCCGAGCGCGATGGCCTGCTTCACCTGCGTGCGGCGTGTCTGGGAAATGTCGTGCACGAGAATCACGTTCAGTGAAGCGACGACATAGTCGTTCACCTTCGCGTTGAGCGTGTTGTCCCAGCGCACATCCCAGACGTCCATCTGGTTGAAAGCGGAGAACAGGTTCAGCTGGGACGTGTAGACGATGTTCTCCATGACGGTGATCTTCACCCCGGTGGCGGATTCGATACCCGTCTGGAAACGGAAGTCTTCGATCTCACCATCCGTGTCCGGATCATCCGCGAAACCGTAGTCCGCCGAGGAGAATGTTTCCTTGAACGCGATACCGAGACGCGTGAAGAAGGTCTCGCCCGTCGAGTAGGTGAAACCGGCGGACTGTATCAGGTACAGCGGATCGAAGGGCCCAGACGCCAGCGTGCGGACCTCCTGACCGTTCTCATCCTCCGACACGGTGTAACCGTCGTCGAACTGCGTGCGCAGCTGATTGGCCACGTAGGGATCGATTTTCCAGCCGATGTTGTGCGAATACACGCTCTCCCAGAACAGCTCGTCCTCGGACTTCTGGAAATCGTCGTCACCGAGCTTGGTCTTGCCGTATGCGATTTTCAGCGTGTTGTTCCATTTCCAGTCGGTCTGCTGATACAGGAACTTGCCGTTCACCAGGAAAGTCCACGCGAGCGTGTTCTCCCCGCCCTGCGTCCAGTTGTGCAGACTCACCTGCGTCAGGTTGAGTCCGGCGACAAGAGTGTTGTTCCAGCCCATGACCGGTTCTTCCTTCTCCTGAGCACGCAGCTGCGGCGCCGCGAGAACGAGAATCGTCACAATAAGGGTAGCTGCGGTCTTCATGCATATCCTCTGATAAATGATGGATGTGTGTTGCCGTTGTGTGGCCGCGCGCCCGGGCAGGGCGACGATGATATGTATTCGGTGGAGCGATGGACAGTCTCCGCGAATAATAACACTATCGGGGGGAAAAAGGTTTACTGATCGAACTGCAGGCGGCGGGTTTTTGTGCGCACGCGTTCGGCGGCGAGACGTTCAAACACGAGGGTGAGCAGCGCGAGGACGAGCAGCGTGATGCCCGTCGCATACGCGGAGGGATAGATGAGGCGCGCGAGCACGTTGATGATGACGGTCATCACGACCGCGGCGACGATGATGCCGATGAAGATTCCCGCTGTGCGCTCTCCCTTGCGCGAGGGACGCGAAAAGGGCAGGTAAGGATTGACCATCACGATGACCTGCAAAATCAGATGCGAGAGCATGCTGAGTATGAACACGTGCAGAAGCACGTGTCGGATGCTTTCGAAATAGAAAAGGAACACGACACCGAGCGCGAGCAGGTACGGGAGGATGAAAAACACAACGAGCACGTCTTTCACTGCCAGCACGATTTTTCCCTTGTCGGAGGGCGTCGCGTGAAATATCCACGAGGCCTGCCAGGCGTCGCTGCGCACGAGTGAGGCCATGAGAAGCACGGGAAAAAACGCCATCGCGAAATACAGGAGGTTCGCCTTTTCCACATGCTCGGCAGGATCGACGAAGGGATCGGCAAGTCCCCCGCCCCCGCTGAGCCCGGCAATCAGGTACAGCACGGTGAGCGGCACGATGGCGAGCACGGACATGCGGAATTTCTGATCGTACTTGAACTGGTTGCGGATCAGGCGTGCGGCGGCGCGACCCTCGTTCCGCCTGAACATGGGCAGGGACATGGTGCGCGAAGGACGGGCGGGCTTCTGATCCTCCGTCGTTTCGTCGAGGCGCGCGATCATCGCCGCGTATTCGAGGGAGAGTTTCTCATAGGCGTAGGTCAGCAGCGTGAACGTCGCGCCCGCGCCGAGCAGTATCGATGCGAATTCCAGCCAGAATCCCCTGCCTTCGAAAATGGAGAGCACGCTCGAAAACCATGTCGGCGGCAGCAGCAGCATCCAGCTCTCCTGCGGAATGTCCACGTCCGTGACCAGGCCCGCGTTGAACAGGGATGAAAAGATCATTCCGCTGCCGTACACGACGAAGGACAGCACCAGCTGCAGATACGAAAACACCCGGCGCAGTTTCTTCGGATGGATGACGCGCAGCAGGTTGACGTACAGAAAGATGATGGCCATCGCCGTGAACACGCCCGCCCCCAGCATGCCGAGCATGGCGGCGACTCCGAGATGGGGCTGAAAGCCGTCACGGAACACGTAGACCAACGAAGGCGCGAGTCCGATGGCGCCGGTGATCACGCCCAGGTAGACGAGCATGTTCGCCATGCGCGAGGCAAAGAAGGTGCGGGAGGAAATGGGCCGGTGGGCGAGGATGTGGTAATCCTCCGGTGCGACGACGATGGACTGAAACTCGACGAGAATGGAGGTCGCCACCGAGAACATGACGATGGTCATCATCGACGTGCCCGAGAAAAACAGGTCGCCGGATTCCAGGATCAGAAAACTGATGACCAGGCCGAGGAAACCGTAGAACACCAGGATCTGCCACAGTCCCGGAAAACGGCGCTTCGATTTCTTTTTCCGGGAGCCGGCGAAAAGTCCCGTGCGGAAATCGATGCGAAGGGATGTGCGCAGCAGCGCGCGAAACTGCCTCGGATCGATATCCAGCCGCGCGAGCAGGCGATCAAGCATCAGACGCGCTCCAGTGCGGCGAGGAAATCGTTGGAAAGGTCACCCGCGTCGCGGATGCCGGTGATGCGCGAGAACGCGTCCTCGAGTGATTTGCTGTCGGTGTCTTCGGTGATGCTGCGCGCCGTGCCCGAGATAATAGTCTGTCCCTTGTCGATGATCACGATGCGCGTGCAGATGCGTTCGACCACTTCGAGAATATGTGAGCAGAAGAAAATCGTCTTTCCCTGTGCGGCCAGCTTTTTGAGCAGTTCCTTGACCACCATGGCGGCGTTGGCGTCGAGGCCGTTGAGCGGTTCGTCGAGAAAGAGCACGTCGGGACGATGGATGAGGGCGGAGGAAATGAGCACTTTCTGCTTCATCCCCTTCGACATCTCCGTCATGCGCTGATCCCGCGCGTGCAGGATACCGAAGACATCGAGCAGGTCGTTGAAGCGGGATTCGGCTAGCTCGGGATCGAGGTGGTAGAGACTGGCCACGAAGTCGAGATACTCCGCCGGTGTCAGGCTTTCGTACATCGCCCCGCTCTCCGGGATGTAGCCGATGCGCTGCTTGACCTGCATCGGGTACTCGATGATGTCGTGGCCGGCGATTTCCGCGGTGCCCTGCGTCGGCTGCAGCATGCCGGTAAGCATTTTCACCGTGGTGCTCTTCCCCGCCCCGTTGGGACCGAGGAAGCCGAGGATTTCCCCCGGCTCCACGGTCAGCGTCAGGTGATCGACGGCGGTGAAGTCGTCGAAGCGTTTTGTCAGATCAAGTGCGCGAATCATCGCAGTCGGTTATTCCCAGTCGCAGCGCAGTATCGTGCCGTTGTGACCGACCACCCACTGCAGTTTCTTGCCGATCGCTTCGACGGACATCAGGCCGACATCCGCCACGCGTGCGAGCTTCGTCCAGGTGCGTCCGCCGTTGTTGCTCAGCAGCACGGTCCCCTCCGGTCCGACGGCCATGCCGTTCAGCTCGTCGGCGAAGTCCACGTCCGCAAGCGGCAGGAACAGATTGGTGCGTCCGCGGCCCCAGGTCTGACCGCCGTCGTCGGTGTAGAGAATGGTGCCGCGCTTGCCGCTGACCCATCCGCTGCGATCGGAAACGAAGCTGATGCCAAGCAGATCCGCATTCGCATCCGCGATGCTCGTCAGATCGATTTTCTCCCATTTCATGCCGTTGTCGCAGGAGCGATACATCGTGCGTCCGTTGCCGACGGCGAGCCAGCAGTTGCCGCCGATATGCTCGACGCTCTGCATGTTGACCTGTTCTGGCATCATCGCGGAGGTCCACGTCATGCCGGCATCCGTCGAGCGCCAGTAATGCCCCTCGTCTCCCACGGCGACGGCCACGTCACCGCCGGCGTCAACGCCGTTGGCTTTGAAATTTTTGTCTTTCTGCACGGTCAGCCAGCTGGCACCGCCATCCGATGTCTGCGCAATGAAGCCGCCGTAGCCGACGACCACGCCGCGGCGCTCGTCGAACATGGCGATGTCGTTGAGCTCGATGGCGTCCGCGACGTCCACGCTGTACCAGGTGTCGCCGTTGTCATGCGTATACTGCACGCTTCCGTCGAATCCGACCGCCCAGCCGCTGCTTCCAAGGAACTCGACCTGGTAGTACGAAGCGCGGGATCCCTTCGAGACGCTGTACCAGCTGTCACCGAAATCGGTCGACCGCAGCAGTGTCCCTTCCACACCGAGCACCACGCCGGTGCCGTAATCGCTGAAGGATACGTCCATGAGATCTTTCTGCGTGCCGGACGGCACTTTCGTCCAGGTCTCGCCGGCGTCAGTGGTCTTGAGGATCACGCCGCCCTTGCCGATGGCCCAGCCGTCATTGGTGCCGACGAAGTACATGGAGATGAGCGTCACGCCCGTGCCGGTTTCGATCATGCGCCAGTCCTCACCACGGTCGGTGGTTTTCAGCATGAGACCGTTGCCGCCGCAGATGAAGCGCACGTTGTCGTTCACGTAGTAAATGTATTCGGGGCTGCCCGGGAGATTGAAGTCCTTCTTCCCCCAGGTCGTGCCGCCGTTGGTGGTTTCGAGAATGAGACCGTTCCAGCCCATCGCCCATCCGCGACGGTCGTCGTCGAAATAGATCGAGCGCAGGAAAAACGGCTCGTCGTAGGACTTGTCGATCCAGGTGTCGCCGCCGTCCGTCGTGTGCAGGATCAGTCCGCCGACGCCGCAGGCCCAGCCGACTTCGCGGCTGAAGAAATTGACCGCGTACACGCGTTTGGTCGTCCGGGTGTTCTGGCGCTGCCAGGTGCGGCCACCGTCCGTGCTGCGCGAGATGATCCCGTCCTCTCCGCAGGCCCAGCCGTATTCGCTGTCGATGAAGCTCTGATCGTGGAAGGAAATCGTCGTATTGCTCTCTGTCAGATCCCAGGTCTCCCCGTCGTCGGTCGAACGGATGATGCGGCCCTGGTCACCGACGATGATAATGTGGTCGGCCTCCGGGCGCTGAATGCTGTTGTTCGTCACACCGTGCGGCAGGGGATTCTTCCAGGTCCACGTCTGCGCCTGCATGGTGAATGCGCACAAAACGAGCAGTGCCATGGCGGCCAGGATGCTTCTGCGGGCGGAGGCGGGAGCAATACGATCTCTCATGATCAATGTCCTCAGATTATTTGGGCTACTGGATCAGAACAGGGTAAAAAATACAGCCCTTGATCCGAAAATGAAAGCGATGCGGGCGCGAAGCGGAGATTTCACATTGTGCGCATGCGGGCGTATTTTGCGTTATTGAACCAGAGGGTAATGAAATCTTGCACAGTGACCGTTTTTTCATCCTGCTTTCGACTCTCCTCCTGCTGCTGATCGCGGCGCCTGCGTGCGACCGTCAGCACGGGGCGGACGACACGCCCGTCGTGGTGACCAGCATCGCGCCGCTCGGGGACTGGGTGCGCGCCGTCGGCGGAGACGCCGTCCGCGTGGAAGTGCTCGTTCCGCGCAACGCCAGTCCCCACACCTTTGAGCTGCGGCCCCGGCAGCTTCGTGACGCCGGCAGCGCCGCGCTGATCGTGTTCATGGGTGCAGGACTCGAATTCTGGGCGGAAGACCTCCTGGCGAATGCCAATCCGGATGCTGCCGTCCTGCGCCTCAGCGAGGGCGCGCAGCTGCTGCAGACAGGCGAAGAGCACACGCATGATCATGGTGACGGACACAGCCACGCGGAAGGAAATCCCCACCTGTGGCTGGATCCGCTTTTCGCCGCCGACGCGGCCGGACGCATCACCGAAGCACTCGTGAAAATTCTCCCCGGGCGGGAGGACGCCCTGCGCAACCGCGCCGCGGCCTGGAAGGACTCCCTGCGCGCCCTGGACGCACGTATCCGCACCGCGCGTGCCGCGTGGTCGCAGCGGCTGTTCGTGGAAGATCACAGTTCCTGGGTGTATTTCGCCGCGCGCTACGATCTCGAGCAGGCCGGCGTCATCGAGGCGACACCGGGACGGGAAATTTCCGCGCGCGAGCTCGGCGCCCTCATCACGCGCATGCGGGAGAAACAGGTGCGCGCCATTTTCGCGGACGCGCGCAAATCCTCACGCGCTGCCGATGTGCTCGCGGAAGCCACCGGCGCCTCCGTCGCTCGCCTCGACCCGATCGGCAGTGAAAGCACCGCGCTTCGATATCTGGACCTGATGCGTTATAATGTCAGGGAAATGACCCGTATCCTTCGATGAGCATGTCAGCTGCCATAGAATTCCGCGGCGTGTCCGTGCGCTACGATCACCTGCCCGCCCTCGAGAACATCAGCGTCTCCGTTCCGTCGGGCAGCTTCTGGGGCATCATCGGTCCGAACGGCTCGGGGAAAAGCACCTTCGTGAAAACCGCGCTCGGACTGCTCACGCCCTACGAAGGCGACGTGCGCACCCTGGGACGCGTCCCCGCCGATCTCGGATCACTCCGCGCGCGCATCGGCTATGTGCCGCAGTACGCGCAGCTCGACTTTTCCTTTCCCCTGCAGGTCATCGATGTCGTCGCCATGGGACTGTACGGCGAAATCGGACTGTTCCGCCGCCTCACCCGATCGCATCGCGAACGCGCCTACCGCGCGCTCGACCGCGTGCAGATGCGGGAATTCGCGGACCGGCAGATCAGCGCGCTCTCCGGCGGGCAGCGACAGCGCGTGCTCATCGCGCGCGCCCTGGTGGTCAATCCCTCCCTGCTCATACTCGACGAGCCCACCGCGGCGCTCGATCACGGCTCCGCCGAGGGACTGTACGACTGGGTCAACCGACTGCACGAGGAGGACGGCATGACCATCATCCTCGTCACGCATGACATCGGTGTGGTGAGCCAGTATGTCGATTCCATCGCCTGCCTCAACCGCAGCCTCGTTGCGCACGGCCGTCCTCGCGACGTGCTCAGCGGCGATTCCCTCGAGGAGATGTACGGCTGCGGCGCCATGCTTTTCGGTCACGGCGACGTGCCGCACATGGTCGTGTCCGCAAAAGACGCGGGGAAGAAATAGCGATGGATTTTCTGCAGCACACCTTCATGCAGCGCGCGCTGATCGAGGCCGTTCTCGTCGGGGGCATCTGCGCCGTCATCGGCGTGTACGTCGTGCTGAACGGACTCTCCTTCATCGGTGCCGGCATTTCCCATTCGACTTTCGCGGGTGTGGGCATCGGGCTGCTGCTCGGCGTCGAGCCCGTGCTGACCGCGCTGCTGTTCGCCGTGCTCGTCGCACTGAGCATCGGGGCCGTCAGCGAAAAAAGCCGGCTGCGTCACGACACCGCCGTCGGCATTTTCTTCGCCGCGACGATGGCGCTTGGTGTTCTGCTCATAGGACTGATGAAGGACCGCTACGTGGACGTTCTCGGATACCTGTTCGGCAACATTCTCGCCCTCACTGCGGCAGACGTGTGGATGAGCCTGGTGATGGCGGCGATCACCGGCGGCATCATCCTCGCGCTCTACAAGGAATTCCTCGCTCTCAGTTTCGATGCCGAAGTCGCGTCGGTCATGGGACTCCCCGTCCGCAAACTGCATTACCTGCTGCTGGTGCTGATCGCTCTCACCGTCGTGCTGAGCGTCAAGTCCGTCGGTGTGGTGCTCGTTTCCGCCCTCATTGTCACCCCCGCAGCCGCCGCATGGCAGCTGACGGTGAATTTCCGGCGCATGATGCTGCTCTCCCTCTTCTTCGGCATCGCCTCCTCCGTCGCCGGTCTCCTGCTATCGTGGTACGTGGACATCCCGTCCGGCGCGGGCATCGTCCTGACCGCGACCGTGGTCTTCTTCGTCGCCTGGGCCGTCTCGCCCCGGCGCCGCAGTCCCTCTCCTCCCGCGCTGCGCTGAGCGGCGCTACGAATAAATCAGCGGAAGCAATATGATGATGGCGCCGATGCCGAAGCGCTTGATGCCGGAACTCCTGTATTCGGCGGGAGTTTTCTTGGCGAGCGAACTCACCATGCGGTCACGGTAAAACGGCATGAAATGGAACGGCAAGATGATTTCGAAGAGAATGACCATCGCGTACAACACGATCTGTCCGACCGACGCCGTCTCCATCACGAAATGCAATATCAGCAGCATGAACGCGAGCGTCGTGAAGGAAAAACTGAGCAGTTCGAAGGCGCCCGGTTTTCCGCTCTTGTAAAACGCAATCTCCGCATCGCGATAGGCCTCGGGTGTGATGACCGCGCGGAGGGCGCTGCCGAGATACATGATGAGAAAGGCTGTCATCGTGAGAAGTTCGAAGGTCTGCATTGGAATTCCGCCCGTTGGTACAACTGCGCCGGAAATATACTCAATAGATGCCATACCGCCAGCATCGCGCGACGCACAGCCCGCTCTTCCATGGCCGCAGTTGAACGGTGTGTGCCCGCGGCGATATATTTCCTTTTTGCACCGCCTTTCACAACCACCCGGGGATACGCGCATGCGCTTTGCTCACACCGTCCGAATTCTCATCCTGTCTTTCATGCTCACTCTCGCCGCGCACAGCGCAGCGGCGCAGTCCGGCGGCACCAGGCTGCTGCGTTTCCCGGACGTGCACGGCGACCGCGTTGCCTTCGTGTATGCCGGTGACATTTTCGTGGCGTCGACGAGCGGTGGCACGGCGCGGCAGCTGACCGCGCATGAGGGGCAGGAACTGTTTCCGAAATTCTCCCCGGACGGAAAGTGGATCGCTTATTCCGCCGAATACAGCGGCACGCGGCAGGTCTACGTCATGCCGAGCGAGGGCGGAACGCCCCGTCAGCTCACTTATCACAACGACGTGGGCAGCATGCCGCCGCGCGGCGGCTTTGACCACCAGGTGCTGGGATGGACGCCGGACGGCAGCAGCATCCTTTTCCGCGCAAACCGCCTGCCCTGGGGCGTGCGCATGGGGCGTTTCTACACCGTCCCCGTGCAGGGCGGACTGGAAACGCCGCTGCCCATCCCAGAAGGCGGCACCGGCAGCTACGCGCCGGACGGCAGGCGCATGGTGTACACACCGATTTCACGCGAATGGCGCACGTGGAAGCGCACGCGCGGCGGACGCGCGCAGGACATCTGGCTCTTCGATTTCGAAGCAGTCCGCGCGGAGCGTCTCACCGACCACGTGATGACGGACAATCAGCCGATGTGGATAGGTGAAACGGTGTACTTCACGTCCGACCGCGCACACACGCTCAACATCTTTTCCCTCGATCCGGTGAGCAGGGAAATCCAACAGGTGACCACGCATGCAGACTACGACGTGCTCTGGCCCTCGGCCGGCGGCAGCAGCATCGTGTACGAGTGCGGCGGCTGGCTGTGGCTGCTCGATACCGGCAGCGGGGAAAACCGCAAACTCGCTATCACGGTCGCAGTCGACGGCCGGCAGAGCCTGCCCGTTTTCAAGAACGTAAGCGGCAACATCACGTCGTCCGCCATCTCGCCGGGCGGGAAACGCGCCCTGTTCGACGCCCGGGGTGATCTCTATACCGTGCCGGCCGCGCACGGCGCCATACGGAATCTCACCGGCACGCAGGGTGTCCGCGAGCATTCCCCCGCATGGTCGCCCGACGGAGCATCCATCGCCTACGTCAGCGACGCAAGCGGGGAATACGAGCTGTGGATGCGTCCCGCTGACGGCAGCGGGGATGCGCGCCAGCTCACCAGCGGCAACGCGACGTGGATGTTTCCGCCGCGCTGGTCGCCGGACAGCCGGCATATTGCGTATGCGGACGTCACCCACGGACTGCGCGTGCTGGATGTCGAGAGCGGCGGCATCGAGGACGTCGCCCGCGGACGCCGCAGCGCGATCACGCATTACCGCTGGTCCCCCGACAGCCGCTGGATCGTGTATTCCGACGCGGCACCGTCGGACATGGG
>Ga0207717_100137_pt1 | contig 11490 bp, 8 predicted proteins | sample TtanPargueraPR_2_FD_187745 | JGI IMG/M metagenome (GOLD analysis project Ga0207717, IMG submission 187745) | Aerobic enrichment media microbial communities from Bioluminiscent Bay, La Parguera, Puerto Rico - Tt and P2 (2) (SPAdes) | ecosystem: Environmental > Aquatic > Marine > Unclassified ...
ATTTTGTAACTGATGGCATCGAAGTAAGCTTGTGCCGAATCGGTAAAAATGCTTGAATAAACCAGTTTGATAGCTGTTTCGAGTTGCCTGTATCGCACCATCAGATCCTCGTGATTGTTGGGCAGCAGGTATGTGGCATAAACACCGGAGAAAGGCTGCAAAAGTGAGTCTTCAAACAAACCTGAAGAACGCACTGCCAATGGTCGATCCATTACTTTGAGGTATTCGATCAGTTTTTGGCGAATGGGCTCATCAAACTCCGAATCGATAAAATGTTTTCGAATGGCATCGTAATCATTCAGCGAATAAATATCGTCGTACAGGTTGTTCATCTCAACGAACTTATCGAACTCGAGCGCACCGATAATGGCAGTTGCCGGAATCCGGATGTTCATTTCGGGAATCAACTTTTTGAAATCAATATTTTCGATGAAATTGCAGATAAAGGCGATACCCCTACCCTTTCCACCCAGCGATCCTTTGGCCATTCTAACGATAAAACGATTGGAACTGACAAACTCAGGATCAAAGTTGACAATCGTGCCGCGCAACTTTTCAAAGCGTACTGATTTAAACACGTCCAGGCAAAACTGACGTAACAGCTCGGGCGATTCAAAATCCGACATCTGTAACGGGCGCAGCTGTTCGGCCATGTTGATCTCGCCGCGGGCCATCAACCAGGTCGAGAACGAATTGCGACTCCCATGGTATTGCAGCGCTCCGTCAGGAATATCCTTGAACTTTTCCTGGAATTCTTTGATATTGTGCGCTTCGGTAATGGGCAGTCCATCGATGCCTTTGAACACAAAATTTCCAAATCCAAGCCTGCGATAAAGGAAATTCAGAATATCCATCGACAGGCTTTCGGAATTTTTGTTGATAAAATCGGCTCCGATTTCACGGGCACGCTGGGCGTTTGTAATATCGTGCGACTGCAGCAAAAGCGGTATCGGAAATTTTCGTGTATTGCTTGTATATTTTAGCAATTCTATGCCGGCATCCTCGTCATCAATGCCTCCTTTCTCAAATTTAACATCCGAGATTACGCAAAGCATATATCGCCGGTAACTGTCGATAAATCGCACCGCGTCTTCGTAGGTATCCACTAAAATCACTTTCGGACGGGCCCGCATCCTGAGGATCTTGTGTAACTCGTCCTTGGCATCTTCCTTCACCAACACCTGTGTCTGTGTCATCACCGTTGTGTACAAAACTGGTAAGTAACGCGAATAATACTGGATGCTGTCTTCCACCAGCAGTATCACACGAACGTTCCCGTTCTGGGTGTCGCGGGCTACGTTTTTTATGTCCTCGATGTACTTGATCATGGCCATAAAAACATTGGAGTTTCCGTTCCACACAAAGATGCGATCGATAAAATTCAGCTTTCGCTTTTCGGTCTGGAAATAGCGCAAATCGGCATTGTTATTTACCAGCAAAAGCAGTGGGACGCGGGGCCGCATTTCGCGGATGGCCCTTGCGGTGGCAATTGGTGAATCCTTATCCACACCGACCATAACAATGATCAGGTCGAAATCGCGGTGCTCGAGCGTAAGCAGTGCATCCTCCTTGGTGTGAACACTTGTAAAGCGCGGTGCCGCATACAAATTCAACTGCAGGTATTCGCCAAAGATCTTATCGCTGAACTGCCCTTCGCGGACAATGGAATAAGAATCGTACAAGGTTGCGATCAACAGCACTTCCTTTACCTTGGTCGGCATAAGTTCCTGGAAAATATCGCGGTCGGTCTTTCGCTTCTTATAAATGTTGGCCAATGAAATGCTGTCGATGTCCATGTTTCGCTATTTAGCTTTTGAAGTTAGGTAAATTTTAGATTTTGCTGAAGGCAGGACACAAAAAATCCCGACCCATCTTCCGTTGGATCGGGATTCATATTTTTTAAAATTTTAATCCAGTTTATGGATCACCAGTCCTGAGCGAAGTTTAGGTTCGAACCAGGTGGTTTTTGGCGGCATTATGTTTCCGCTGTCAGCAATATTTATGAGTTGTTGCATAGATACCGGGTAAAGTGCAAAGGCAGCCTTCATTTCGCCGGAATCTACGCGACGTTTCAATTCGCCCAATCCACGGATCCCTCCCACAAAATCGATACGTTTTGAAGTTCGCAGGTCTTCGATGCCCAAAATCGGCTCGAGTACCTGTTTCGAAAGAATAGTAACATCCAGGATCCCGATCGGATCGTTATCGTCAAAAGTTCCTTCCTTGGCTGAAAGTTTATACCAGTTTCCACCCAAATACAGGCTGAACTCATGCAACAATTGTGGTTTGTAAATTTCTGGCCCCATGTTTTCCACATCGAAACCTTTGGAAAGTTCGGCCAGAAAATCGATTTCGGAAAGACCGTTCAAATCGCTTACAACACGATTGTAGTCGATGATCTGCAACTGGTTGTCGGGAAAATGGACCGCCATAAAAAAGTTGTATTCCTCGTTACCGGTGTGGTTCGGATTCTGTGCTGTTTTTTCGAGTCCGATACGGGCAGCAGCTGCTGTCCGGTGATGACCATCGGCTACGTAGGTGAACGGAACTTTTTCTGCAAAAAGTTCTTCGAGTTGTTTGTTGATAGCCGGCTTGTCAATGGTCCAGAAATGATGCCCAAAGCCATCTTCAGCCGTAAAATCGTAAACCGGCTTTTGATTTTTTACAATGTCCTCAACAATGGCATCAATTTCGGCAACAGCTTTGTAAGCAAAAAATACCGGTTCGATATTGGCATCGAGGTAACGTGTGAGTACCATACGATCTTCCTCTTTTTCGGGCCGGGTAAGCTCGTGCTTTTTTATGATCCCGTTTTCGTAGTCGGCGCACGCAGCAGCACCCACAATTCCGTATTGCGTTACACCATTCATGGTCTGGGCGTAGATGTAATATTTCGGGTCAGCATCCTGTTTCAACCAACCCTTTTCCTGGAAAGCCCTGAAATTATCAACCGCTTTACTGTACACAATATCGGAATGAACATCGTCCACTTCCGGCAATTCGATCTCTGCTTTGGTAATACGAAGCAGCGATTTTTCCTTTCCCTTCGCCATTTCAGCAGCCTCGGCCGAATTCATTACGTCGTAAGGAAGGCAGGCAAGTTCTTCAACAATATCCTGCGGTGGCCGTAGGCCTTTGAATGGTTTAATTATTGCCATTATTTGTTTTTTGAGATTTTAGACAATTCAAATTTGAAAGCTTCAAAAATAATTATCCGTAGCTTGAATCCAACAATTTCGATGCTAGTTACTTATTCACCTGGTGTGTAGTATCTCCTTTTTCAAAAAAGTCGACAATCTGATGAGCCGCAGCCAGTCCTGCATTCAGGTTGGCTTCGGCCGTTTGAGCACCGGCTTTCTTAGGCGTAAAAAAATATCGCCCTTCAAACTTTTCTTCGAATTCTGTAGCACAATCCGGAGTGAGATCTGAAATGTATTTAATTCTCGGTTTTTCTTCCATAATCCGCACAAGATCGGGTTCGTTGATTACTTCTTTGCGCGCAGTATTCACCAGAATGCTGCCGTCCTTAAGGTGCTGAAGTACCTCGTAACTAACCGATTTAATGTGCTCGCCACGCGCCGGAACATGTATGGAAACAATGTCGCTTTTCTCATACAACTGTTCCAACGAGTTGGTGACTTTCAACCCGATGGCTGCTGCCGCTCCTTTACTGAAGCGCGTATAAACGATCACTTTCATTCCCATAGCCCGGGCAATCCGGAAAACATTACGGGCAACATATCCAAAACCGTGTAAGCCAAGTGTACGGCCACGCATTTCGCCACCGGGTTTTCCGGAGAACAATTCGCGCAAACCAAAAATTGCCATTCCGATGGCTAATTCAGCTACAGCATTGGAATTTTGTCCCGGGGTATTCATCACCACTATGTTTTTCTCACGAGCTGTTTCCAGGTCAACGTTATCATAACCGGCTCCGGCACGAACCACAATTTTTAATTTCTTGGCTGCTCCCAGCACTTCGGCATCAAACTTATCGCTGCGAATTATGGCTGCATCGGCATCGGCAATAGCTTCGAGCAGTTCCTGTTTTGATGTGTATTTTTCGAGCACATTCAGCTCATAGTCCACTTTCCCGACTATTTTCCTGATTTTTTTTACTGCAACGGGGGCAAACGGCTTTTCGGTGGCAATTAAGATTCTTCTCATCTGAAAGGTAGTTTTATCGATTTTTCCGATTTAGTATAAACTTGTTATAAATGACTGGCAGTATCCTGAAACTGCCAATGAAAAAAATGCAGGACTTTCACCCTGCATTTCTTTGAATAGTTGTTCTATTTTGTTTTCTCAAATTCCTGCATGGTATCAATCAATGCCTTAACACTGTCGACCGGCATGGCATTGTAAATTGAAGCCCTGAAACCACCGACCGAACGGTGTCCTTTGATTCCGACCATTCCTTTTGAAGTGGCAAATTCCAGAAATCCTGCTTCCAGCTCTGCAAATTCAGGAGTCATTACAAAGGTTACGTTCATCAACGAACGATCTTCTTTATTTGGGACAGTACACTGAAACAACTTGTTTCGATCGATCTCGTCGTAAAGCAAAGCAGCTTTCTCGATGTTTATTTTTTCGATCGCTTCAACTCCACCCAGTTCCTTTAACCATTTAAGTGTTTGCAAGCTCGAAAAAACGGGTAAGGTTGCCGGTGTATTGAACATCGATCCTTTATCGATGTGGGTGCGGTAATCGAGCATGGTCGGGATTGGACGATCCACTTTGCCTAATGCTCCGTCTCTAACAATAACCAGCGTGGCTCCCGATGGTCCCAGGTTTTTCTGTGCGCCTGCATAAACCAAATCGAATTTCGAAACATCGAAAGGACGTGAGAAAATATCCGACGACATATCGGCTACCAACGGAAGTCCGACTTCGGGAACCGGAATCTGTGTTCCGTAAATGGTGTTGTTGCTGGTGTAGTGAAAATAACTGGCATCGGCAGGTACCTCGTAATCTTTTGGAATAAAATTATAATTGGCATCCGCAGACGAAGCCACTTCAACCACTTCTCCAAAATACGTTGCTTCCTTAATGGCCTTTTTCGACCAGGCACCAGTGTTTAGGTAAGCCGATTTTTTATCCATTAAATTGTAGGGAGCCATTAAAAACTGGGTGCTTGCACCTCCCTGCAGGAACAGTACCGAATATCCATCGGGTACTTTCAGGAGTTCTTTTACCAGTGCTACTGCTTCGTCCATTACAGCCACAAATTCTTTGCTGCGATGCGAAACTTCCATAACTGAAAGGCCTGTACCCGCAAAATTCATAGCCGCTTCAGCTGTTTTTTGTTTTGTGAATTCCGGCAGAATTGATGGTCCTGCATAAAAATTGTGCTTCTTCATAAATTCGACAATTAAGGTGAATAATTTTAAAATCCTTTCTTGTAAACACCTCTTCAAAGTTCAGGATTTACCGGTGTTTAGCAGATGAGAAAAATCAAGTTTATATCTAATTTTTTGAGTTTTAAAACATTGATATACAACACAGCCTGAATTGACAGATATCATTTCCTCTGTCACGAACAGGATAACCCTAAAAAATCAACCTGTTATTTTCCTCAAATTTATTGGATATTGAGCAGAATCAATCCTTCAGACCTAAATAATCAATCGTTTTCGATACGGATTTAAAACGAATTTAATTTGCAGGGTTAATCCTCAGGAATAAAAAGAAACATATATCCAGAATCTGAATCGATATTGAACCTACTCACCTTCTCAGCTCTCCTTATTTGATGGATCGAAAAAGATGAATGCTGTGTGTTATTTAGAGTTACAAATTCAGGATTGATATCACTCCCCGAATTTACCAGCCAAACTTTAAAATCCGGAACCTGTTAGTTTTCAGCATCTTTTTCAAACACTTTTTTAAAGTTAAACGACTCATTTTTCATGGCGCGCTTTTCCCGCTTTTCAGCTTTCCTTTCTTTTGCACTTTTTTTGGGCGCCTTTTTCACATTCCGCTGTGTTTCGTGAAATTTTGACATGGCTTTAAAATTTAAATTAAACGACTTGCTCGACAACAGTCAACTCTGCAAAATTACACTGAAAATAAATGTGTTATTTCGTTTTAAACGAAAATATTTTCGTTCATTTTTGTCAATTCCTTTCAGCCCCAATAGCTAATGAATAGCATTTTTATTGCAATAAAAAAGGCCACCTCCAGTTGCAAGTGACCTCGTGAATTTCTTATTCGTTTTATTGTACTAAATGAAAGGTAATTTGACGATTTCAGCTGGAATAGATTTGTTCCTGATCTTCACAAAAATTCCTGTTCCGAATGCAGAATATTCTTTGGCTACATAACCCATTCCAATGCCCTTATTCAATACCGGCGACATGGTTCCAGAAGTTACATTTCCAATGGTTGCTCCTTCAGCATTCACAAGTTCGTAACCTTTCCTCGGAATTCCACGATCGTTCAGAACGAAACCGCGTAAACGCCGCGTAATCCCTTCGTTTTTCTGCATGGTTAGAAACTCGCGATCGACAAACTGACGGCCATTATTGAATTTAGTGATCCAGCCCAGTCCGGCCTCTATTGGCGAGGTTGTATCGTCGATATCGTTGCCATACAAACAGTAGCCCATTTCAAGACGCAAGGTATCTCGCGCAGCAAGTCCGATTGGTTTGATCCCCACATCTTTACCCGCATCGAAAATGGCATGCCATATTTTTTCTGCCACGTCGTTATTAAAATAAAGTTCGAACCCACCTGCCCCGGTGTAACCTGTTGCCGAGATGATCACATCTTCGACACCTGCAAAACGATCTGTAGTAAAAGTGTAGAATTTGATTTCGGAAAGATTTACATCGGTAAGTTTTTGGAGCACTTCGAGTGCACGCGGTCCCTGTATTGCCAGCTGACTGATTCGGTCTGAAGCGTTTTCAAGCTCCGCTCCCACTTCTTCGTTTTGCTGTACAATCCAGTTCCAGTCTTTTTCAATATTGGCAGCATTAACAACCAGCATGTATTTTTCGGGTTCGTAGCCATAAACCAGCAGATCATCAACAATTCCGCCTTTGCCATTGGGCAAGCAACTGTATTGCGCCTGACCAGGTGTTAAGTTCCGCGGATCGTTCGAGTTGATTTTAGCAACCAGGTCGAGTGCTTTTGGCCCTTTCACCCAGAACTCACCCATGTGTGATACATCAAAAACACCTACGCCCTCGCGAACGGTCATGTGCTCGTCTTTAACGCCACTGTATTCGATCGGCATTTCGTAACCGGCAAATTCCACCATTTTTGCTCCGAGGCTTTTGTGTATCTTGTTGAATGCTGTCGTCTTCATGTTTTCCTCCAATATTTTAAGTGCAAAGCTATTGATTCGGCACATTACCCAATATGAAATTTATCATTCATTGATTGAAAAAATTCCCTCAATATTTTGCAAATTTGTCCGAAAATACAAAAATGAGCGCTGGCTTTCAATACATCGACACCAAACAGGTTGAAGAAATCTCGGGAGGTGACAAAGACTTCCTGAAAGAACTGGTGGATATTTTTATGGATCAGATCCCGGAGTTTGTGGAAAAAATAACAACTGCTTTTGAGGTTGAGAACTGGCTTTTACTGGCACGTGAAGCGCATACTGCAAAATCGTCGGCAATGACTTTTGGCATGAAAGACACCGCAGATTTACTAAAAAAGCTGCAACTGGAATGTGAAGCCGAAAACCTTACTAATGTTCCCGACATGGTCAGGCGGGTAATTCACGAATTGAAAGCAGCCATTCCTGAACTTCAAACACTTAAAAAATCACTTTAACTTTTAAACCACAATGCTGAACGAAACCATTGGGTGGGTGGGCAACATCTTGTTTGCCATTTGCGGAATTCCACAGGTAGTAAAAACCTTCCGTACAAAAAGTGCCAACGATTTGAGCATACTGTTTTTGTGGCTTTGGTTGTTAGGCGAAGTACTGACCTTTATTTACATCCTGATTGGTGATTGGGAAACGGGCATTGCCCATTTCCCTCTCTACTTCAATTACATTGCAAATATTTTTATGGCCTGTTATTTAATTTGGGCCAAATACGCTTACCCCAAAAAATATTCGGTGCAGGATGGTATTCCCAATCAGATATAACTGCAAATTCTGTGGCTTTCCAACTTTTTTGAAACGAAATCCTCTCTTTATTCGAAATGACAATGCCGATTAATTCTGAAATACCAGATGATCGTTTTCAGTGTCAACAACAATGGGTTTACTTTTATCTACCTGTCCTGCCAGTATTCGTTTCGAGAGTTCGTTCAGCACATTTCTTTGCAGTATCCTCTTAACCGGTCTTGCACCAAAGTGCGGATCGAATCCGGCTGATGCAAGCAGATCAACGGCCGCAGTTGTTATTTCAATTTTCAGTTCGCTGCCCGACAAACGTTTAACAACCTGGTTGAACTGTAGTTTTACTATCTCCCTGATATCATCTTTCGACAGTGGCGTGAATACGATCGTTTCGTCAATACGGTTCAAAAACTCGGGACGGATGGTTTTCCGCAATAATTCCAGTAACTGGTATTGCGTTTTTTCCAGCATCGCCGCTTCGTTTTCCGATCCCATGCTTTCGTAGTTTTCCTGGATAATGTGTGAACCCAGGTTCGAAGTCATAATAATGATCGTATTCTTAAAGTTCACGGTTCTTCCCTTGTTATCGGTCAGTCGGCCGTCATCAAGAACTTGCAGCAGCACATTAAAAACGTCGGGATTCGCTTTTTCTATTTCATCAAATAATACGACAGAATAGGGTTTGTGGCGAACGGCTTCAGTCAGCTGACCACCTTCGTCATATCCTACATATCCCGGAGGCGAACCGATCAGGCGGGTCACCGAAAATTTTTCCTGGTATTCCGACATATCGATACGGGTGATCATATTCTCATCGTTGAAAAGGTATTCGGCCAGGGCTTTTGCCAGCTCGGTTTTACCCACGCCGGTGGTTCCCAGGAAAATGAACGAACCAATCGGCCGTTTTTCGTCCTGCAACCCTGCACGGCTTCGGCGCACTGCATCGGAAACAGCCACGATCGCTTCATCCTGGCCAACCACTCGTTTGTGTAATTCTTCTTCCATATGCAGCAATTTTTCGCGCTCGCTCTGCAACATTTTTGCCACCGGAATTCCGGTCCACCGGGCAACCACTTCGGCAATGTCTTCGGTGTCAACTTCTTCCTTTATCAGGTTTTCGCCCTTTTTCATTTCCTCGAGTTCGTGCTGCAATTTTTCAATGGCAGCTTCAGCTTCCTTTACCTTACCGTAACGCAGCTCTGCCACACGACCATAATCGCCCTGGCGTTCGGCCTGTTCGGCTTCGAATTTATAAGTATCAATTTCCTCTTTCCTTTGTTGAATTTTTTCGATTACCGATTTTTCTGACTGCCATTTGGCGCGCAGCCTCGATTGCTCTTCTTTCAGGTTTGAAATTTCTTCGCTCAACTGTTGCAGTTTTTTCTTGTCGTTTTCGCGTTTTATGGCTTCACGCTCAATCTCCAACTGCTTTACACGACGTTCAATCTCGTCGAGTTCTTCCGGAACAGAGTCGATCTCCAACCTTAATTTAGCCGCTGCCTCGTCCATTAAATCGATGGCTTTATCGGGCAAAAACCGATCGGAAATATAACGCTGCGAAAGTTCAACAGCAGATATTATAGCATCGTCCTTTATCTGTACTTTATGATGATTTTCGTACTTCTCTTTTATCCCCCTTAGAATGGAGATAGCACTTAATGTATCCGGTTCATCCACATGCACCACCTGGAATCGACGTTCCAGTGCCTTATCTTTCTCAAAGTACTTCTGATACTCGCTTAAGGTAGTTGCCCCTATTGCTCGTAATTCTCCCCTTGCCAGCGCAGGTTTCAGGATATTGGCAGCATCCATTGCGCCTTCGCTTTTACCGGCACCAACAAGTGTATGTATCTCGTCGATGAAAAGAATCACCTCATCATTCGATTGAACAACTTCGTTGACAACTGCTTTCAGGCGTTCTTCAAATTCACCTTTATATTTCGCGCCTGCAATTAAAGCTCCCATGTCGAGTGAAAATACCTGTTTTGTTTTTAAGTTTTCAGGTACATCTCCGCGTACAATACGATGTGCCAGACCTTCTGCAATAGCTGTTTTACCGGTTCCGGGTTCGCCCAAAAGAATGGGATTATTTTTGGTTCGTCGCGAAAGGATCTGTAAAATACGACGAATCTCGTCGTCGCGTCCAATTACCGGATCGAGTTTACCATTTCTGGCCCGTTCATTCAGATTAATGGCAAAACGATTGAGTGAATTGAATTTGTCTTCAGCGGTCTGACTATCGACCTTCGATCCTTTTCGCAATTCTTCGATGGCAAGTTTTAGTTCCTTTTTGGCAATACCGCTGTCTTTCATCAATTGGCTTGTATTGTCCTTCACTTCGAGCAGACCCATTAAAATGTGCTCGACCGAAACATACTGGTCGCCCATATCCCGGGCCAGAGCGAGTGCTTTTTGTAATGCCTGGTTAGCACCCGAAGAAAGATACTGCTCCCCACCCGAAACTTTCGGATAAGATTCAACAATCTTATTTAGCGCCTGCTGAAAAACCGAGGTATTCACGCCAAGTTTTTTAAGCAAAAAGCCGGTAATATTTTCGGCTGAGTGCAACAACCCGCGCAACAGGTGTCCAGTTTCAACAGCCTGTTGGTTATTGCCCTGTGCAATTTGAAAAGCCTGCTGAATGGCTTCCTGCGATTTTATGGTAAAATTATTCAAATTCATAGTGTGTCTCCTTTCTCATTTTCGGGATTCACAGCCACAAAAAACAAACCACAACTAACTGACAGACAGTCTGTCATGGCATTAACAAATAAACAGGAAAGATTTTCAGAAATAGGGTAAAGGAAGGAAAATCTGGCAGTATAAAAACAAAAAAACAGAGATGATCAACATCACCCCTGTTTCCTAACCTAACCAAATCTATTCTCTATGAAAAAACACTAAAACTATTCAAATTTCTACATCAAAAATAAGGCGGAATTTCGTTAACGCGTATCAATGGAAGTTAAAGAATGTTAATGGTTAATTTTCAATTCAATAATGAATATCCTGGTTGCCTTTTATAACGTAGATTTACGGAAAAATTGGCTGGAAATAATTATCTGTCTGAAAAGCTTAATTATTTCGAATTAACGAATATAATATTCAGATTCTGAAAAATTCAAAGCCCTGATTTATTATCGTTTTAAGGTATGCAAAATGCACCTTTTTTGACAACATTATTTAACTCTAAATTACAGCCACTTAAGCCCCGAAAAACTTTCAATATTTAAAAAATAAATATACTTTAGCACCCCGTTTTCAAAAACGATTCTAATTCTAATAAATAACTAAAAAATACATTTTATGGCAAAGCATGTATATACCTTCGGAGCAGGAAAAGCAGAGGGTAAAGCAGACATGAAAAACCTCCTAGGAGGTAAAGGTGCAAACCTGGCTGAGATGAA
>Ga0207717_100138_pt1 | contig 11304 bp, 12 predicted proteins | sample TtanPargueraPR_2_FD_187745 | JGI IMG/M metagenome (GOLD analysis project Ga0207717, IMG submission 187745) | Aerobic enrichment media microbial communities from Bioluminiscent Bay, La Parguera, Puerto Rico - Tt and P2 (2) (SPAdes) | ecosystem: Environmental > Aquatic > Marine > Unclassified ...
GAACTGGTAGTGAAACACGGAAAATAGCCCGTGAAATGGCGAAAACAGGCCAGGATACCTTTTATATTACGATTCCAAGTGACATGCCTAACGGAAAAGTAATGAACGTAATCCGCAAAGCATTGGATAATCAAAAATGCGACATTGTTGAGAACAAAGATGGAACCATCACGGGAATCCACACTACAGTAGAGGGCAGCTCTAGAGTTATCTTCAAAATCAATCAAAACAAGATTGTAATGAAATGTGACTGCCACAACTCAGGAGAATCCTATGTGCCATTAAGAATGGTTCGTAATATCGAAAAGGATATTCAAACCTTTCTCTATACTTCTTAGAAGATATTAAGACAAAAGATGCTGTCTTTGTATTTGACTATTGACACCTATATGCCGTTTATTGGCGGCGTATAACACCTGTCATGTCCTGCATTCCTAAAGAAGTCATACGCCATCGATCTCTGGTGAGCATATTGCTGTTAGTTACTTTATTCAGCTTTATCGTCTCACTATTAGTTGGCCCAGTAACCCTAAGCCCAACTCGACTCTTCGGAGCTCTATTTCAGCATACGGATGAAATGGTTCGCCTAGTGTTTTGGCAAATACGGCTTCCAAGGGCATTACTAGCTGTTTTAGTGGGCTTTAGCTTGGGAATTACTGGAGCCGTAATGCAAGGGTTCATGAGAAATCCATTAGCTGATCCGGGCGTATTAGGCGTTACTGGAGGAGCCAGTATGGGAGCTGTTGTTGCCTTTTATTTTGGGTTCTCAGAAATGTTTGCCTACGCGCTTCCAATCGGAGGCATCCTGGGCGGGTTCCTTATAATCAGTTTGGTAATGCTTGCGGCAGGAAAAAGAGCAACCACACAAACTCTCATTTTAGCCGGAATAGCATTTTCTTCTTTAGCTGGAGCGGTCACATCACTCATTCTAAACTTTTCTCCCAATCCACATGCCGCAATGGATATCATTTTTTGGCTTTTGGGATCACTCAATGACCGCAATATGGGGCACGTATATCTGACGCTTCCCTTAATGCTTCCGGGCTGGCTCTTACTTTTATACTGCGAACGAGCCTTAAGAGCATTGTCACTAGGTGAAGAAACAGCCGCCTCAATGGGATTTCCCATCCGCAGGGTTCGCCGCTGCATTATTCTAGGTTCTTCACTGGCCGTTGGCCCTGCCATAGCCGTCTCCGGCTCCATAGGATTTGTGGGATTAATAATCCCCCACCTGTTGAGACCTCTAGTTGGGGGTGATCCGGGAAGGCTTCTTATTGTAAGCGGCTTTGGTGGAGCTATTTTACTAACCTGGTCAGATATAATCGTTCGCTTGATGCCTTTCTATACAGAACTGAAACTCGGAGTAGTAACATCCCTACTGGGTGCCCCCTTCTTTCTTTATCTTCTTTATAAGCTGCAAAAGGAGACTCCAGTATGAGCAACCCCCTTCTGCAAATAGAAAGCCTGAATGTTTTCAGGAATAATCGTCAGATCTTGCATTCAGTAAATCTAAACGCTTATCGCGGCGAAGTCCTTGGTTTGGTAGGCCCAAACGGATGTGGGAAATCCACCTTGCTGAAAACTATAATTGGTTTACTAAAGGCTGAAAAAGGTAGCAAAATCACTTTTTCACAAAAGAAATTATCTGATTATCACCGTATAGAATTAGCACAACGCATTGGCTACATGGCTCAGGAAAACGATTGTCAATGGGCACTAACCGTTCAACGAGTAGTAGCACTTGGTCGTATGCCTCATCAAAATAGCTGGGTACATCTTCAGGAAAACGACTGGGAAAAAGTCTACTGGGCAATGCAAGCTGTCGGCATTGAAGACTTGGCAAACAGAAAAATAACACACCTTTCCGGAGGAGAACGCAGACGTGTTCTCTTAGCACGAGTCTTGGCGGGCGAACCGGAATTGTTGCTGGTTGATGAGCCAACTTCCGGCCTTGATCCATTTCATCAATTAAAACTCTTGCAGCTATTCCAAGAACAGGCACAGAAAAATTTATGCATTATTATAGTGCTTCATGATTTGACACAGGCATCACGATTTTGTAATCGTGCTGTTCTGCTGAAAAATGGAAAAGTCTTGGCAGAAAATACCCCTCAAAAAGTATTTACCCCCTCAAATCTACAGCAGGGATACTCCATAGCTGCAAAATATATGTCCAAAACAAATAAGGAAACGATCGTTCCCTGGACCTGTTGTCAATAGTTTGATGTCAAAAAAAGAAGCAAAAGAACACGCACACAACTTACGAAAAGGAAAAGAACAAAATCTCTTTTTACTGCACACAGGCAAAGGAAAAGGGAAAACCAGTGCCGCAATGAATATGGTATACCGCCACTTGGCTCACGGGTATTCAGTTGCGGTCGTTCAATTTGTAAAAAAAGCAGGTGATTTTAACGACGGAGATCGTAAAATGCTTATGCATTTAAAAGCCCTTGGCATGGATGTGGAAATTGAGACATTGGGACAGGGCTTTACGTGGAATACTCAAGATCCCGAAAATGATAGAAAAGCTGCTCTTAATGCCTTGGAGAAGGCCAATGAATTCCTTCAAAGCGGAAAGTATAAACTTGTACTACTCGACGAATTGCATATTTCGTTGAGTAAAGACCAACTTAAAACAGATGAAGTTTTGCCTATCATAAAAGGAAGAAATTCTTTTACCCATATAGTCACTACTGGACGTAATGCCCCCAAAGAGTTAATAGACGAGGCAGATCTAGTCACAGAAATGAAGTTGGTTAAACATCATATTTCGAAGAAAATCCCAGCTCAGCAAGGGATTGAGTTCTAGAAAATAGGGAGGTTCATGGCGTTGCTTTTCTCTTGATAATATGTGAGTTCCAAATAGCATTAACAACAATATTGAAAACTCGCCATGAACCTACCCCATAGAATTTTTCTCCCAGCTTTTTTAGCTTTTTTTCTAACAGTATCGGTTTTCTCGCTGCAGGCTGAGACAGCCATCAGTGAAAACAATTCCGCAATAGCTCAACAAACGAACAAACCTCAGGAAAATATTCCACTTTTCCATCTTAATGAAAAAGACTGGGGAGATGTATCTCAGGCACTCCTTTTTCTTTATATAGCATCCACTCTCGTAGAAGCTGGTTTGGGTGTCGTTTTTCGTTGGCGAGTTTGGATAAGGTTTTTGGATGAAAAAGGCTTCAAAATCCCGTTAGTAATACTCTTCTCTTTCTGGCTCGTAGAGTGCTCGAATTATGATCCGGTAGGAGTCATATTGAAAGCGCTTGATGTAGGAGAACAAATTACAAATCCCACGACAAATCAGCTTGTATTTAAAGGAATGAATGGATTATGCACTCAAATCCTTTCCACTCTAATAATAGCAGGCGGTAGTGCAGGAATCATTACAATATATAAGAAATTAAGACTCCGTGAAGGAGAAAGAGACAACGAGGAAAAGAAGAACAAGGAACGCAGCAAACGTCGTTTCAAACTTATCAAAATTACTCGTAAAAATGCTGCTCCAGATGCAACAATTCAGGTTCTTCTTGATGATGAAATGATAGGAACCATCCTTGCAGACAAAAGCTCCTATGCCGCATTTGCAGGCTACGAAGTAACCAAAGGCGAACATAAATTAGCCCTAAAAGGAGAAGATAATAACGGAAAGCCTATCGAGCATGAAATCGTTTCAAACTTCCAGATAGCCCCCGGTGCAATCATTCATTTCGAAGGAACCCTTTAAGGCATTATACGGAAAAAAGTAGAAGCCATACGTTTTAGAAGATTCAACTTCATACGTTTCATCATCCAAGTCTCAGCAACTCGCTTACTCAGAAATCCCATTGTGGGAAAGCTGTGCTGGAGAAACATAATTTTGTGCATGCGCATCTTTTGTTGAACAGCCAACGCCCACTCGTTTATCATTTCTCCAGAACCTTCACCAACAATTACTGCTCCAAAAATCTTACCAAAGGCATTCGTAAATACTTTAACAAATCCTTCAGGGATCTCTTCGGCAATAGCGGCTCCATAATCAGCATAATTCACTTGAATAGCCTCGTATTTGATCCCCTTCCGTTTGAGTTCTGCTTCCGTCAGACCAACAGATGAAACTTGAGGGGTGCTAAACATGGTTGCCGGAACCACGTATTTTCTGAAGTCCATACGCATGGGCTTAGCCATCATGCTATTCATCAAGGCAATCATTCCCTGATGCATGGCCGCATGCGAGAAGAGATAATAACCATTACAATCACCTACGGCGTAAACATTTTTGGCTGAAGTCTGTAGATGTTTATTAACAATAATTCCCTTGGGAGAATATTTAATACCTGCATTTTCAAGTTTTAATGCTGAAAAATCCATAGAGCGCCCGGAAGCAGCCAAAATCTCATCAGCCTCAAGAACCACGCCACCATTTGTTTCCAGGCGAATTCTTCCATTTTCACGGCTAACCTTTTTACCCGTATCACCTGTAACCAAATTTACTCCCTCGCGCTTCAGTGCTTCTTCTACGATAATGGCAGCATCCTGATCCATCTTAGACAGAATATGCGGACTGCGCTGCAGCATACTGACCTTTGTCCCCAAGCGAACAAACGCCTGCGCCATTTCCACCGCAATTGCTCCCCCACCAAGCACAATCATGCTTTCAGGAATTTTTTCCAAGGTAAACAGATTCTCATTGGTCAAAGGATTAACTTCCTTCAAGCCAGGAATCGGGAGAATAGCCGGCTTGGTTCCAGTGCAAATAAAAATACGCTTTGCCGTGAGCTTCTTATTACCTACCTGAACGGTATGATTGTCGACAAATTCGGCCGCCCCCTGCTCTAAAAAGAGGTTTACCTTATCAAAAATCTTCAATGTTTTCTTTTCATTGATAAATTTCAGATCTCCTTGAATTTTATCAAAAAGCCCTTTCTGAGGAACTGGTAAATCGAGAGATGAAAGCTGCATCTTGGGTAATTCTGAGACCTGGTGACGAAACTGAGCCATTCGCAAGATCGCTTTACTTGGAATACACCCACAATTCATACATTCGCCACCAATCTTATGTTTTTCAACAGCAGCTACTTTAAGCCCCATTTCAGAAGCCATTACGGACACAGCCATCCCGGCAGGCCCTAAACCAATAGAAATTAAATCGTAATCGTATTTCATGAGTTCATCATCTCTACTGCTTTTTCGCATTCCATGTACACATGTTCTTTCTCCAAGACTGCCATCAGGGCAATAACAAGCGTTGGTCTACAAATAAAATAGCAACGCTGCGCTCCATTCTTACGAAAATCAACTAAGCCGGCACTTTTAAGTGCCAATAGGTGCTGAGATAAATTGGGTTGCGACAACGCTTTACCAGCAATATGCGTCATGGTTTCCTGAACACAGCATGGCCCTCCCAACAAATGCTTGAGGATTTGCAGTCTGACAGGATGCGCACAGTATTTGAGCATTTTTGCGCTATCGTCCCAATCAATCATGTTAAATATTCCTCCAGTAAATCTGCAGCCAATGCAACACACCCAGGGCAATCCAGTTGGTTTATTTGGCGGATAGGTCGACAACACGAATCTCCAGCAACTTCGGCAAATCTCTGCCTCATTTCCTGACGACAATTTTCCGGAGCTAAACTAAGGGCAGCGTATAAAGCACCACAGGTTCCTCCGGAAGCTCTTCCACCTCCATATGCGATAGCTGAATCAATCGTCGCCTCAGAGATATCGCAGCTTTCCTGAAAGCCACGATAAATTGCTTGAGCGCAACTACGTGCGAGAGGTGTTCTAAAAACTTTTTGGGCAATTGCTGAAGACATAATATTTGTTTCTACACACACAAGTACCCCAACAGTTCATTTAATCAAGTCTTTATATAAAGTTTTTATTATATTACCTTAAAATAGAATGCAGAGCTGTCTTCAAATCATTGTGAATCCAACCAAATCCAGCTCGTTTAAGTTTTCCCGGAAGAACATTCATATCATCTAAAAGAAGTTCTTCGCCCATTTGTCCATACAGTAACTTAACAACATATTGAGGTACAGGCATAATTGCCTTCGCTCCAAGAGATTCCGCCAGTAATGTAGCAAACTGTTCCTGAGGAACAGGCTTAGGAGATACCGCATTTACAGGCCCCACCAAGCTATCATTCTCTATGCAAAACTGAAGAATACGCACAAGATCAATCAATGTAATCCAGTTTACATGTTGCTTACCACTGCCAAAAGTTCCTCCAAGACTTCGCTTAAAAACTGGTAACATTTTGGCTAAAGCACCACCTCTAGGATCTAAAACCATCCCTAAACGCAGGTGTATGGTTCTCACGCCACATGCAATTGCAGGTTCGCAAGCAGCTTCCCATTCTTGAACCACTTCAGCCAGAAATCCGCTGCCCAAAGGAGATTCTTCATCATGAGGTTCTCCATCATTTATATAGCAACTGGCTCCTGACGCACAAATAAACAACTCCGGTTTTCGTTCCATTTTTGAAATACACTCAGCAAGAAGATGAGTGCCTTCAATACGACTTTCACGAATAAGTTGTTTACGAGCCTTAGTCCATCTCCCTGAGGAAATATTCTCTCCGGCTAAATGAACAACAATATCTACCCCATCCAACGCATGATCCGGAAAAAAACCACTTCCCGGATTCCAGGCAATATCCTGTTTTTTGTGTGGGACACGCGTCAAATTATGAGCAGACCATCCCCAATTCTCAATTGAGGACATAAACGGACTTCCAATAAAACCACTCCCACCAGTCAGTAAAACCTTTCTATAACTTAATTGCCTATCATTGGGTTTTTGATCTATTTCCATTTTCCCTCTTCCCCTTTATCATATAATAACCATTTAGCGCCTGATCCCTCGCTTGTTGATGAGGAACCAGTATATGAGGATATGTTTCCCCAAGTATAATATTTGCATCTTTTAAAACCTGAGTAGGAGCCTCAGAAGGACAGTGAATCCACTTATCCGGCAATGCTTTCAACTCAGGGACATATTTTCTTATAAAATCTCCCGACGGATCAAAGGTCATGGATTGGCGATATGGATTAAATACCCGAAAGTATGGAGAAGCATCACAGCCACATCCAGCAACCCACTGCCAACCAAACCCATTGCAGGCAATATCCGCATCTAATAAAGTATTCATAAACCAGCGGTAACCATGCCTCCAATCTTGGATTAAATCCTTAACGAGAAATGAACCGACCAACATCCTTAAGCGATTATGCATCCACCCTGTTTTCCATAATTGCCTCATAGCAGCATCTACTAACGGATATCCGGTCTGCCCCTTCCTCCATGCAAGCAACATCTTTCTATCCTCACTCCAGGGATACCGTTCAAAATCATTGTCCAAAGAACATATTGGAAGCTGTGGAAAATGATGCAGGATATAGTATGCGAACTCACGCCAAATCAACTGCCTGATGAAGACCTCTTTAATCTCATCCTCCAAAGAACTTTTTTGAATCGCATTATAAACCTCCCTTGGACCTAGTTGACCTATATGCAAATACGGAGACAGCCGAGAAGTACCTTGGATTGCGGGGAAATCCCTATCTTCTGCATATCTAATCAACGCATTCTCAATAAAACGATTTAAAGCATCCTCTGCACCTTCTCTGGTAGCGTTCCAATTGGAAATGACATCTTTCCCCCAAGGTTCTACCAAATCCAGATCATCAATGGATTCACTTTCAGGCCAGTTCAATGGAACAGAACAATCAAAATCAGGTAAATCCTCAAAAACTTTAAGCGTCGATCTCAATGCCTTATAATAAGGGGTAAACACTTTGTAAGGTTCACCTTTTTTATTCATTACTGAGTCTGGATTACTCAACAAACAGGAATCTAAAGAAAATACGTCTATACCTAATTTTCTTAGTAGTTTTTTAATTCTGTCCTCTTCTTCATAGGAGCCTGCGTCATAGGATTTGTTCCAAAAAACAGCTTTTATGTTAAGCTTAGAAATAAGTTCCTGAAAAACCTCTTCAGGATTTCCTCGCTCTACAACTAAATGAGATTTTATTTTTCCCAGTTGAAGCTTCAAATCCGTCAATGCCTCGTGAAGCCATAGCTGGGCACACTCTCCTTCTGAAAGGTCATCCCATATATAGAGGGGTATAACTGGAAGGTGGTGTTTTAATGCCAAAGAAACAGCTTTATTATCGCAGAGTCTTAAATCTCTCCGAAACCAAAGAAGGACACATGGCGCATTTGATTTCATGCAACAAATTAATCAATATTCATTATTTTTCCAGCTTTAGAACCAGTTAACAGCCATATAGCTTATTTGATAAAGAAAAGGCCTTACAAAAAAGAAAGAGCCGCCCAAAATAAATTGGACAGCTCTATAAAACATAATGTTAAAATGATTTTCTAATCGGTCTCAGTAGGCAAAGAAAGTACTTCATTTCGGATAGTTTCAGCAAGTGGAGTACTTAAGTAACGCTCACTAGGGCTGGCTGCAATTGCAACAATGTTTTTGCCTGCCATATCTTTTCTACTAGCCAGTTGAAGCGCCGCCCAGACCGTTGCTCCAGAGGATATCCCAACAGATAAACCATCCGTAACACTTAACTTCCTAGACGTTTCAAAAGACGCATCATTACTTACTTGAACCACCTCATCAATAATACTGGTATTGAGGTTCTTAGGAATAAAACCAGCTCCAATTCCCTGAATTTTGTGGGGACCCGGTTTACCACCGGAAATAACAGGGCTTGCTTCAGGTTCTACTGCAACAGCACGCACATCTCTGCGGGATTTTAGAACTTCAGAGGTTCCCGAAAGGGTTCCGCCTGTTCCCACCCCGGCAATAAAGACATCTACATTACCATCGAGATCCTTCCAAATCTCTTCCGCTGTAGTAACCTTATGAATAGCTGGGTTGGCTGGATTCTCAAACTGCTGAGGCATAAATCCGCGATCACCATATTTGGCCACGAGCTGATGAGCTTTGGCAATAGCTCCCGGCATACCTTTAGGTCCGGGAGTCAGCACAATTTCTGCTCCAAGCATGCGTAATAGAACACGACGTTCGAGAGACATGGTCTCAGGCATCGTCAAAATACATTTGTATCCTTTAGCGGCACAGACAAATGCCAAAGCAATTCCAGTGTTACCACTGGTCGGTTCTATGATAACAGAACCTGGACCAATCTTTCCTTCAGCCTCTGCCGCCTCAATCATAGCCTTACCAATACGATCTTTAACACTGGCAAGTGGGTTAAAGAACTCACATTTGACGTACACATTGGCAGTCAAACCTTCCGTAATGTTATTCAGCTTGATAAGCGGAGTATTGCCGACTGTATCGACGATGTTATTTGCGAGCATAATATTCTCCTTTGATGTAAAATCGTTTATTCTTTAGTATATTAGGTAGAATACTAAATTATTCCAGTCAGAAAATCATTTTTTCTTAATTAAAATACTAAAAGACAAAAAAACATCAACTGCCAAAGCCATTGATGTTTCTTAAATAAAGATACTTAGAGAAGAAATTACCTTCTTCTATTATTTCTTGGTCCGTAACTGCGGATAGGAGCATTTGTCTTACGGGCAGCGTTACGCAAACGGTAAACAATACGAGCTTTTTCCAAATCGTTTGTATTCATTTCCATTTTAACAAGATCCCCTACTGTGATCTTAATAAAGTGCTTACGCAACTTTCCGGAAATATGTGCCAGCACTTGGTGGCCGTTGGCCAATTCTACACGAAACATAGTTCCGGGTAGCACTGCTACAATTTTTCCTTCTACTTCTACCGTTTTTTCGTCTGCCATATTATATAAGTACTTAATATCTAAGTGTTGAGAGGGGCTAAAATGCGTCTTTTCCCCAAAACATGCAAGCTCAAATACTGTAGATTACACTGTCTTGGCACTATCGGATATGCATATCATTCCTTGACCTTCATACAACTCTCTCAACAATCTTTCATTAATGACAAAACGCATCCAAGGGGGTATGGAATGCCCATTTGAGAAAATTCACCCATCTGAACTAAACAGAGACGATCGCTATTATATGTCCCAAGCCTATAATTGTGCTTTGGATGCCTGGAAGGAGGATGAGGTTCCTATCGGTGCTGTTGTCGTTCATAATGGAGAAATCATCGCAAAAGCCCATAATCGCGTAGAGGGGACTAAAGATCCTACAGCACACGCTGAAATTCTAGCCATCACTGCTGCCAGCACTGCGCTGGAAGATTGGCGGCTGAATGAAACGACTCTCTACGTAACCAAAGAACCCTGCCCTATGTGCAGTGGTGCTCTCCTGATGTCTCGCGTAGGTCGTGTAGTGTATGCTCTAGCTGATGATAAGATGGGATGCCTTGGAGGAGCCACAGATTTAAACTCTCTGGAAAGAGTAAATCATCACATGGAAATAACCATCGGTGTAATGGAAGAAGAATGCAGAGAACTTATTCAAGTGTACTTCAGAATGAAACGGGATAAGAGCAAAGAAGAAAAATCCCAAACTGAAATAGAAAAATAGAATTGTCTTTATTCTGAAGCAGCAAACGAAAGGCTGGAACAGAACGTCAGAAGTGCTGTAAAACTATGGCAAGAAAGCGCGGCACCCCCTTCGATCAATGCGGTCTTAAAACGAGACAGCATTAAAGAACCATCCTACCAAGGTAAATACGACCAGTAGGAAAGCAAAAAGCATCAGTAAAAGTCGTGGCTTCATAACCTGTTTGAGCATCATAAATTCAGGTAAGCTTGCCGCTACGGTACTAAGCATAAATGCCAGCGTGGTTCCAATAGGTAGTCCTTTATTCAGGAGACTTTCAGCAACGGGTATCATACCACTGGCATTAATATACAAAGGTATTCCCACCAAAACAGAAAGTGGCACACTCCACCATTGCCCACTACCCAAATTTTCTGTGACAACATCCTGTGGGACATATCCATGCAAAATTGCTCCCAGTCCAACACCAATAAAAACCCACTTCCATATTCTGCCCAAAATACTAAAGAGTTCTTCCTTGGCAAAAGCATGCTTTTCAGAAAATCCTCTGGGAGCAAAGGATTCTTCAACAACTTCCCCATCCGAATCCATTGAAGCAACAGTTTTCACCAGAGGAGTAAGCCAGCGTTCAGCACCAATAGCATCAAAAAAGACTCCTCCAATAAAACCGGCCAGGATTCCAACTCCAGCATAAGCCAACATAAAAGGAACTCCCAACAAGCTGCCCAGTAGAACAAAGGCAACCTCGTTAACGATAGGAGAAGTAATGAGAAATGCCATAGTTATCCCCACTGGGATACGAGCCTGGGTAAACCCTAAAAACAATGGAATA
>Ga0207717_100139_pt1 | contig 11269 bp, 9 predicted proteins | sample TtanPargueraPR_2_FD_187745 | JGI IMG/M metagenome (GOLD analysis project Ga0207717, IMG submission 187745) | Aerobic enrichment media microbial communities from Bioluminiscent Bay, La Parguera, Puerto Rico - Tt and P2 (2) (SPAdes) | ecosystem: Environmental > Aquatic > Marine > Unclassified ...
TAGGGAAGTTGCAGGTGGATGGTTCTTCCAACTACATTGCGATTACACCGCCATCCAGAGATGATATCCATTATAACGAACTTCTACAGTTCCTACGCAGTAATGATTTTAAAAATGAACCTTCTAATGGGCGTTGGTGGCTTAGGGATAGACATAAGACTCTCAATTTTCTCGCATTATACCAAGACACTTTAAAGGTAAAATTTGGAGCGCATTTTACCGAGAACTTTAAGCAAAGAACACAGGGAATTCGGTTTGCAAAATTTACCTGCAAGACGGAGGACATTAATGGTGAGTTTTCTGTGCAAATGCAACTGGATGCTGGAAGTGCTCCAGAACAAACGATTCGCAGGAATCTGCAAACAGGGTGTAACTATGTCATCAACGAGGATGAAGTGGTTCTATTTGCTCCTGATACGGTTCAGAAGGCGCAGAATGCCCAGAGATCGCTTTCCGGAGATCCAAACAGACCCTTTACGGTTACTTTTCGTAAAAAACTCAAGAGTGCATCTCTGAGAGATGCTGAAGAAATTCTTGATCCCGTTGTTGAGCGATTGGAAACACCGGAAACCTGGAAAGCACGCAGTGGTGCTTTAAGCGAGATAGGACAGCTTCACCCGGCTCCAATTCGAAAACAACTGGATGACTCACTTCGCAGTTACCAGCGAATAGGAGTTGCTTGGCTCTGGCATCTTTTCAGAAATGATTTAGGTGGCCTTTTGGCGGACGAAATGGGCCTTGGTAAAACCATTCAAGCTCTTGGTTTGGTTTCTTCAGTTCATTCTCAGCAAAAAGGCACGACGTTAGTTGTATGCCCTGCCAGTTTGGTGGAAAATTGGCGACGTGAGGCTATGAAGTGGACACCACACTTGAAGGTATTTGCACATCACCGTGAGCAACGTTTACAAAATCAGGAGGCATTGGAGCAAGTAGACATTGTGGTGACTTCCTATAGCACAATGACACGTGATGTGGAGCTCCTTGATGGTTTTGAGTTTAATCTTATTTTGGCAGACGAAGCTCAGCATATTAAGAACCGTAGAACTCAGGCCGCACGCACCTTGAGACTTTTACAGGCTAAAGGGCGTTTCATGCTGACTGGTACTCCTGTAGAGAACTCAGTGGATGATCTTCGCTCTTTGTTTGATTTTATTATGCCAGGTTATCTTTCCAGAATGCCGGATGGGGTTCGAGGAGAGGAAAAAGCCTGGTTTGACCAACGGCATCTCAGTCAGGCCGCACCATATATTTTACGGCGTAATAAAGCGAGTGTGGCTCCTGAATTACCTGAAAAGATGGAGCAGACCATTTACTGCGATCTTACCAGTGCGCAGCAACGCCTTTACCAGGATATTCGTCAGAAGACGGAGCAGGATTTACTCAGTATGGAAGTGGCTGGAGCTTCAGCAGGGAAGTTGCGTTTTTCTGTTTTGGCTCAATTGTTGCGTTTGCGTCAGGTATGTTCTGAGCCGCGTTTGATTCGTGAGCAACTGCAAGCTGCGGATTCCACCAAATTGGCTGTATTGGAAGAAATTCTGAATGAGGCCGAGGACGATGGTCACAGAATCTTGCTGTTTTCGCAGTTTACCAGTGTCTTGGCCTATTTACGCAAGTGGTTGGAAGAGCGTGGCACGAGATATTGCTACTTGGATGGTAAAACCAGAAACCGTTTGCAGGTGTGTGATCAGTTTAACGGGGATGATCGCATTCCTATTTTCCTTATTTCTCTCAAAGCGGGTGGAACAGGTTTGAACCTCACAGGAGCCGATACCGTGGTGCATTATGACCCTTGGTGGAATCCTGCCGCCGAAGCACAGGCAACCGATCGTGCTCACCGTATAGGACAAACAAAAAGGTAAATGTGATGAAGCTCATTACAACGGGAACGGTGGAAGAAAAGGTGTTGGAACTTCAACAAACCAAATCAGAACTTCTACAAAATCTTTTTGATGAAAGTGGTGAGCGAACAGCAAAGGTGAGCCTAGAGGACATGAAATCACTTCTCAGTGAAAGGTGATGAAAAAATTAAAAAAACGGATTGACGACATCCGTTTTCAATGTCTTTATGTGCGCTTTCCCAAAGGAAAAACAACGGCGAGATAGCTCAGTTGGTAGAGCAGGGGATTGAAAATCCCTGTGTCCCCGGTTCAAATCCGGGTCTCGCCACCACTCTTTAAATTAGCCTGAGATTGACTCAGGTTTTTTTGTGTCTTCACATTTTCTATAACCTAAAAAGAATAACCTGGTAGGGTTTAATAGGGCATAAAAAAAAGCCCCACGTCCGAAGACGAAGGGCTTTGAAAATATAACAGGTTAAGGTTTAGCCATTACAGCAGCCACCTGAGCTGGCAAGTTCAGCATCTTCCTTTTCTTTACGTTCAGCGAGGTCTTCTTCCATTGTTTTTAGGAGTTTACCGCTAATTGGGTAGAAGAGGATGATTACTATAGAGAGGATACCTACTGCAGCAGGGATGATACTCATCATATCTTTCAAACTGCCGATAACTTCAGCATTCTGTACTTTATTGGCAACGAAACCAAAGAGTTGGAGCATCCAGCCAACGAAGAAGGCTGCCAAAGCCCAGCCACCCTTTTGAGACATGGTAGAAGCGGAGAATACTAAGCCCGTAGCACGGCGACCATTTTTCCACTGTGAGTAGTCAGCCGTATCAGCATACATTACCCAAAGTAGAGCCGTTACGGAACCACCACCGATGGAACCTACAATTTGCAGGAGCATCATTGGAATAACGGCTTCAGGGCCTAGGAAGTAGAAGAATGCAGTGCTTACTACAGAAATCCCCATCAAAACGACAAAGGATGTCTTCTGCCCTAGGAACTTTACAATGAACGGTAGCATTAATACCCCGATCAAAGATGCAGCCTGTCCTACTGTATTATAGTAAGAAATGAGATCTTCAAAAATATAGAGCTTTGTTCCTGTTACTGGCAGCCAGAGTTGCTGCTCTCCAACAAAATATTTGAAATAGTGAGCTGCTACCGTGGAACGGATAGCTGTGAAGAGCACATAGCTCATAGTGGTAAGCAGAAGAATGATCCAAGGCTTATTGCGAACCAGATCCTTAAGGTCCTGCTTGATGTTTGTTTTCTGGTTAACAGGAGGTTTAACACGTTCCTTGGTTCCAAAGAAAGTAATGAGCCAGAAGAGAACGACTAAGACACCAATGATGGCAAATGCAATTGACCAACCATGTTGTTGTGCATTCAGGTAAGCTTCTGGGTTTGTATCCTTCATTGCAGGATCAACCTTACCAAGCTTCAAGGTCATTGGCATCAAGAAGGCGGATGTGAGAATGCCAGCGCCAAATGCAAACATGAACTTAATGGAGGAAACAGTCGTGCGGTCTACTGGGTTTGGAGAGATAACGCCTAGAAGAGCTGTATATGGAATATTAATGGCTGTGTAGAATACCATTAAAGGAATGTATGTGCAGTAGGCCCATGCTATGCGACCCCCAGCACTCATTTCAGGCGTTGTAAAGGTTAACCAGCCAAAGAGAGCCAAAGGAATACACATCCAAACAAAGTAAGGGCGGAACTTACCCCAGCGTGTGTTTGTGCGGTCGGCAACGATACCCATAAATGGATCGTTAAAACCGTCAAAACAACGGGAAATGAGCAACATTGTTCCTACAGCGCCAGCAGTAATACCAAAAATATCGGTATAGAAGTAGAGCATGTAGTTCATGAATGTACTCCAGTAAAGACAGGAGGCCAAATCACCAAAGCCGTATGAGAGTTTTTCTCCAAACGGGATGGTAATCATTTTTTTAGATTGCGATCCAGACATAGCTTAATCTTGGGGGTTGTTGAGTGTGAAGCAAAGTTTGCTTGTGGGATTGCCTCAGTATTGGTGGGTATTTACCAAACTTGGCACAGAGTTGTATTATTTAAGAACAGTTTGGAACAGGAGTTCCTTGTTATGGTTTAAGGTTAAACCGTGTGTAAAATGAGTATATACAGTGTCTAGCTGACTTGACAACTGCAGAACTGCTGAAAAAGAGTGGGATTTGTTATGCACGAGTAACTTTCTCTGGGTATTCAGTTACATAAAAAGCTCTAAATTTTTGAGAAAACTGCTTCCCGTGAATAATGTCATAGCGTTCATCTTCTGTAAGATCTGAAGAGCATATTTTACTTAAGTGACTCATACGTGTTCGTAAACACTTAAGCTGTATTTGATTATAATGTACTAGATCTGTTGGACAGAAACGATCATATTCTTCCAGCTCAATCTTGGAACGAAAGCCTAATACTCTCAGGAGTAGATCGCCGTCATGATGCTTTGGCTGATATTGTTTCATTTCTACTCCTTGTTTCTTTCCGAACTTTCTTTGACTATTTATTGTGTTGCAGGTTTTGCTCGGCGAATTCTTTGGTGACTTCTCTCATATCTTTCCAATCACCATTTCCATCATGAGACGTCCAGCTCCAGAAATAGCTGCCGAAGTAACCCTTTTCAAGGGCTTTATTAAGCATTTCTTTTGTTGTGTAAGAAATACTGGGATCCACGTGGGAGGACATGGTCATGCCGCGTGTTTCACCAATCATTACTGGTTTATCCAACCCGAGTTGTTCGGGTGTATAGAGATATGGGTCAAAGAGTTGGTGCAACATCCAACCATATACATGAACCTGATAAAAATCGAGGTGAGCATCTGGATCATTATATGTTGCTTGCAAAGCTTCATCACTCCACCAGTTTCCGGTAGTTTTGGGAAGTGTGGTGCTGTTGAACTTTAAGCAGGCAGAACCCGTGGTTACTGGTTTTTTGCCATTTTTATGAATGGCTGCAGCTATACGTGCATGAAAACGTTGAACGCGATTTTTAGGCATTCCGAGGTTTTCTTGCATCCATTCCGGTTCATTGCAGATTTCCCAGGCAAAGAGAGCAGGGTGCGAATCAGCCGCTTTCACCATTGGTATTAAAGCATTATCTATATAGGAGGTCAGATAATCGTCATCTAAAATGAGTTTTTGTTGTGTTCCGGCATGTGGACCTTCTTTGGCGGTATTATCCTTTACCATATCGAAGGACCAAAGAGCAGGCATCACTAGGATATCATATTTTTCTGCCAGATCCAACATACCAAGAAAGTCCTTCATAAAACCATCAGGTAGTCCCGTAACCATACCTGTTTCATCAAATAGTGGGTTGGCTCTTCCATCGCAGTGTATCCAGAAACGTACGCTGTTAACACCGTGCTCATGCATATCCTTAAATATGCTGTTGAAGCGTTCCTGGGAATCCTTGTGGTATCCAAAATCTTTACCGAAATCTACCCATGCCATGTTCATTCCGTTGAGCCAAACAGGCTTATGATCAATAAAGAGATCACTTACTGCTTTTTGATTAACAATAGACTCCGCTTTTGATGGGGTGGCCATTTCTATAGATTCTTCTTTGGCTGTATTCTCGGAGGTCTGACATCCGACAAGCGAAACGGACAAAATTGCAGCGAGGATAGATACAGGTAGCTTCATAAGTTTATGTGGTTTTATTAAGTGATAGAATTAGAAACAGGGTAGCTTAGATTTGTATAAACTCAAAAGAATGAATTTACGCAAGTAACGTTGTAATGAATAAAACGCCTAGCAGATTTTATATGAAATATAAAGTGTAAAAACCATTCAACTTAACGAATCTTTTTATAGTTATATTTTTTGATATAAATGATTTAGGAAATTCTATTCATCTGTTTGAATTTTGAATAAATCGATTTTTCGTACATATAAAAGCAGTCTGGAGTCACTTTTTTTTGGGGGGCGACTAATTTATCTCGTATTTGGTCTAAAAAACCACTTTTCCTATTAGTTATGAAGCTTCGTTCCCTTATCTATTCCCTACCCATTATTGGCTTATCTTTATGCCTCACCACGGCTTGTACAAACGATGAAAGTGCAAGTATGTCTGATAGTAATGACTTTGTTCAGGTTGAAGGCGATGCTTTTGTTCTGAACGGGACTGAATATCGCTATTTTGGAGTCAATTATTGGTATGCGGCATACCTTGGTGCAAATGTCGAAAAAGATGGCCAGGAACGTTTAATTCGTGAATTGGATAAGCTTCAATCTATTGGCGTAACTAATTTGCGTATTTGTGGCGCATCTGAAAAAAGCATTATTACAACACTGAAGCCTTCGTTCCAAACAGAACCTGGTGTTTATAATGAAGAGTTGTTAAAGGGGCTTGATTTTGCCTTGGCCGAAATGTCCAAAAGAGGGATGAAAGCTGTTGTTTATTTAAACAATACATGGCGTTGGTCAGGGGGAATGGCTCAATATCAGCATTGGACAGACAATTTGGAGTTCAAACTGGAGGAGGATGACTGGCATGGTTTTAATGCCAATATGGCTAAGTTCTTTACAAATAAAAAGGCGAATGACTTGTATTATAAATACATCAATATGTTGGTGAATCGTGTAAATACAGTTACCGGAATTGCCTATAAGGATGATCCTACCATTATGAGTTGGCAGATATGTAATGAACCACGTCCTGGGAGTTGGGAAACGGTTCAGGAGGTATCTCCAGCGTATATTCAGTGGATTAAGGATACGGCTGAATATATCCATGGGTTGGATGCAAACCATCTTATTTCTACAGGTAGTGAGGGGATATGGGGATGTAATGGTGCTGAAGATACATATCGTACCAGCCAGTCCTATGTAGATTATTTAACAGTTCACCTGTGGCCATATAACTGGAGTTGGTACGATCCCAAGGATGAAGCGAATACTGCTGAAGCCGGAATACAAAAATCATTGGATTATATTAAGGAGCATATTGTTATTGCCAAAGAAATGGATCAACCCGTGGTTCTCGAAGAGTTTGGTCTGCCTCGTGATGGTGGTAGTTATGATCCTGCATCCACAACAATTTTGCGTGATCAGTTCTACCAAAAGGTGGCAAATTTGATGGAGCTTCCAGGAGATCAGGGGCTTGATGGTATCAATGTCTGGTCTTTTAGTGGTGAAGGTAAGCCAGTAGATACAAAAGGAAAAGAATGGGTTTCCGGTGATCCATTCACTGGCGACAATCCTGTGGAACCACAAGGAATGAACGCGATCTTTAATGATGATACATCCACGTTGAACATTATCCGCGAAGCCAATGAAGTAGTGGCTCCCAAAGAATAGTAGATGAATGATTGTCCACGCGTAGCACTTATTTTTAAAACTCGTCTTGAGGAGAATATAACGATTCTCAATGCGATAGCACGCTATGACCGTTATCACGAAAAGTGGTCGGCCTATGTGGATGATATGGCTGTTGCCCAGCGTGACCCTGACTGGCTATTTAAACAATCATGGGATGGGGTTCTCTGTAAGCATTCCGCTCCTGATTTGTTTCAGCGTTGTCTGGAAAAGGGGATTCCCTGTGTCGATTTAAGTGATGACGATGTTATTACTGAAGGAGTTCCTAAAATTACACCCGACAATGTTGCCGTAGGCCATAAGGGCGCAGAGCATTTCATAGAGCGTGGATATCAGCATTTTGCCTTTTGTGGTTTCAGTAACGAAAGCTGGTCTCTCGCACGCCAACGAGGGTTTGAGGAAGGGCTTCGACTTGGAGGACATAGGTGTTCCGTTTATGAATGTTCATACCCTAAAATAAGTGATCCTGAATGGGATTTGCATGAAACCGCACAAATTGCGGAGTGGATACAAACACAGAAACACCCTTTATGTGTGATGGCTTGTAACGATTTACGTGGTTTGCAAGTATTACAGGCATGTAGAGATTCTGGGTTACAAGTTCCAGAGGATGTGGCTGTGCTGGGAACCAATAATGAAACCATTCGCTGTGAATTATCGCATCCGCAATTGAGCAGTATTCCTTTGAATGCAGATTTTTACGGTCGCGAAGCCGCTCGTATTCTCAGTGATATGATAGCAGGTATAAAACCGGAGAGCATGCATGTATTAGTTGATCCGCTGGAAGTTGTGACCAGACGATCAACGGATATTTTGGCGATAGAAAACAAGGTGATTGCAGGCTCCTTACACATCATCCATGAGCGTGCTTGTCAGGGATTAGTTGTAGATGACCTTGTGCGTGAGGTACACGTTTCACGCAGTTTGTTGGAGCGTCAATTTCGCAAATATTTGGGCAAATCACCGCAGGCAGAGATTCGCAATGTACAGTTGCAAAAGATAAAGCAGCTTTTATCGGAAACCGACTATACTCTAGCTTATATCGCTGAATTGACAGGATTTGAGCATCCCGAATACATGAGCGTCATGTTTAAACGAACCACCAGGTTGACTCCCAAGCAATACAGGCAGAAGTTCTCTAAGGTTTAAATCTGTCAGGATTGATATATTAGCTAAAACAGTTAGGAATGGTGGCTATGATTAATGTCGATTTGGTTGATTCTTTTTGTATGTCTCTCTCTGGTTCTCGAAAGGAATACAAGGAAGAGTGGGAGGTTTTTCGGTATCTCTTGGAAGGTAAGATGTTCCTTATGGTGGGGCATAATAAAGAAGGGACTGAGATTCTAACTTTAAAAGGATCTCCAGAAGAAAACAGGGAAATTAGAGAGCGGTTCCCAGAAGTAGAGCCAGGTTACTATATGAATAAGGAGCACTGGATCTCTATTCCGCTGAAAACCAATCTAACTCAGGAGCAGGTTTACCAGTGTCTACAAAAAGCCTATGGGCTGGTCTTAGCATCTTTTTCTAAAAAGAAACAAAAAGAACTTCTCGGAGAAGTTAAATAAACACAAATTTTGTGCAAAGGATCTCATTCATAAATTAGATATTTTAGCATATACTGTATTTCATACTTATAACTGTAACTCCCAAACCACTTTATCAGGAGAATATCACCGTGAGTAACATTAAAACACCAAATTCAGTAAGCATACCAAATATCCCTTGGGAAGATCGTCCCGAAGGTTGCACCGACGCTATGTGGCGTTTCAGCGCTAATCCAGTTATTGGATGGAATCCTATTCCTTGTGCTGCCCGTATTTATAACAGTGCTGTAATTGCTCACGAAGGTGAGTTTGTGGGCGTTTTCCGTTGTGACTACAAAAACGGTCGTCCTCAATTGCATTTTGGACGTAGCAAGGATGCAATCAATTGGGATATCGAGCACGATAAGATTGCTTTCGTGAACGAAGCAGGTGAACCAACAGAAAACTCTTACGCTTACGATCCACGTTTGTGCAAAATCGAAGATACTTTCTACATCACATGGTGTGATGATTTTCCAGGAGCTTCTATTGGAATGGCTCGCACAAAAGATTTTAAGACCTTCGTGAAAATGGAAAACCCATTGATGCCATTCAATCGTAATGGTGTGCTTTTCCCACGTAAGGTAAATGGTGAATATTTGCTTTTGAGTCGTCCGAGTGACAGTGGTCACACACCATTTGGAGACATCATCCTCAGCCATAGTAAAGATATGACTTACTGGGGTAAGCACCGTCTCGTAATGAGCAAGGGTGGCTCTGGTTGGTGGCAGGGAACAAAGATTGGTGCGGGCGCTGTTCCGATTGAAACCGAAGAAGGCTGGTTGCTTATTTACCACGGTGTAAGCGGAACCTGCAATGGCTTCGTTTACAGCATTGGTGCAGCTTTGTTGGATCTGGAAGACCCATCCAAGGTTCTCTATCGCACCCGTGATTACTTGATCACTCCTGAGAAGGAATACGAAACGACTGGCTTTGTTCCAAATGTATGTTTCCCATGTGCAGCGTTGCACGATGGCGACACAGGCCGCATAGCACTTTATTATGGTGCCGCTGATACTTATTCAGCCGTGGCTTTTGCACAGATTGATGATCTAATTGCCTATATGAAGGCGAATTCTGAAGTCTAATTGTAACCCTTTAAAGCTTGGCATCGCGTGTGTGTATGTTTCAATCAACGCGATGCCAAGCTCCCTTGCCGGAGCAAGGCTCCAAGGCAACTATTCCGACGCCTTGTCTGACTAACTACTATATAGAGTGCATATGTAACCTTCTTTTGGGGGAGGGGGCATTGTATGATTGAAGGATTACACCATGTTGGTATTTGAACCTATTTACAAAGAACGTGTATGGGGCGGGCAGCGCTTTGCTGATGCATTGAAGCGTCCGACCGATCGTACAAAGCACATTGGCGAAAGCTGGGAAATCGTGGATCGTCCCGAAGCTCAGTCTGTGATCGTCGATGGTGAATACAAAGGCATGACTATCCGTGAAGTGCTGGAAAAGCACGGTAAGGAAGTTATGGGACCTAAGTATGAAGGCCAACCTTTCCCAATTTTGGTAAAGTGGCTGGATAGTGATGACCGCTTGTCTTTGCAGGTACACCCACCTGCCGCAATCGCTCCAGAGCTGAACGGTGAGCCAAAGACCGAAAATTGGTACATCGTAGAAGCTGACGATAATGCGGCTGTTTTGGCTGGTCTGAAAGCTGGCACCACAAAGGAGATGTTGGAACAGTCACTCAAGGACAACAACATGCAGGACTATGTATGCCGCTTACCTGTAAAACCGGGTGATTCTCTCTTTGTAGAAAGTGGTCGTTTACACGCAATTGACGCAGGTAACTTGATTCTGGAAATCCAGCAAAATTCCGATACAACTTACCGCACCTATGACTGGGGGCGTGTAGGACTGGATGGCAAACCACGTGAGTTGCACATCGAAGAATCCTTGAAGTGTATTGATTACAATGACTTTGAGCCAGAACTTCTAAAAACAGGCAACGAACCCGCTCAATTGGTCACGTCTCCTATCTTTAATCTGCGTAAGATTGTCCTCAAAAAGGGAGAGACCGTTACCTTTGGCAAGGAGAGTGGACCAAAAATTATTAGCGTGACTAAAGGAAAAGTCGCAGAGGAACTTTCCACACGCTTTTATCATTTTGGAACGAATGCATTGCTTCCTTACAACAAGGGAATAACCCTTAATGCATACGAAGATACAGAACTTCTGATTACAGAAGATTTTGTAGGTTAATTTTATTCCGATTATATACTTATACCATTAGAAAAGCCTGAATCGTTTACGATTCGGGCTTTTTTAGACCTTTGCTAAAAGGGCTTCCAGAAATGCACTGGCACTACAGCGGAAGGCATGTGTTACGCTATCGGATATCTGAGTCGGATGGGGGTTTACCTCGTAAGTGGGTTTACCATGCCCAAGAGCCATTAAAACTGGTTCATAAATATAGGGGAAGACACTGCTGGTGCCGATACTGATTACCAAATCAAAGCCGCGTGTGTTTTCAAAGCGTAGTAGATTCACTTTGT
>Ga0207717_100140_pt1 | contig 11212 bp, 9 predicted proteins | sample TtanPargueraPR_2_FD_187745 | JGI IMG/M metagenome (GOLD analysis project Ga0207717, IMG submission 187745) | Aerobic enrichment media microbial communities from Bioluminiscent Bay, La Parguera, Puerto Rico - Tt and P2 (2) (SPAdes) | ecosystem: Environmental > Aquatic > Marine > Unclassified ...
CCACGTTGCCGCGGATTTCTGTCCACACCGCACAAGGGAAACGCTTTTTCAGTTGTGCTCTGCGCCGCGGGCTACTCGTTGCAATCACCGCGGGTGTTTCCACTCCTTCGCGTAAAACAAGCATATCGCGGGCATCCTCACGCGGCATACAGCCGACAAGGCTCAACCCTTCAGGCATTTCGGAAGGCAAATCCTTGGCACTGTGTACCGCCAAATCGGCTTCTCCGTTCAGGAGCGCTTCTTCCAGTTCTTTGGTAAAAAGCCCTTTACCACCACGTTTTTCCAGAGACCAAGCGGTTTGCTTGTCACCAGTGGTCACCATTTCCTGAATCTCCACCTGAGTATTAGGAAATGTGCTCAAAATAGTTTCTCGAGCCAGATATGTTTGCGCCATCGCCAACTTACTGCGACGCGTTGCTATACGAATGCAATTCATGAATGGGATGCAGAGTTGAATCGTGTATTTTTAGGTAAGGCTGCCTTCATGGCAACGCAATTACATAAAACTCTATATTCTTACCGTTAAAAAAAGAAAATCACGGAACGGGATTAACCCATTCCGTGATTTGGTAAAGAAATAAAAGCAAAATCGCCTTATTTGGAGTAGGAAGCCTGAGCGCCCTTGATGTCCTTCTTCTTAACCCAAGGCATCATGCTGCGCAGGTAGTCACCCGTTTCTTCGATCTGGTGCTTTGCTTCTTCTTCCTGCATTTTCTTGTAGTTGCCGTAGCCAGCGTCTGCTTCAGCCTTCCAGTTCTTGGCAAAGGTGCCGTCCTGGATGTCTGTAAGAACTGCCTTCATAGCCTTTTTGGTTTCAGCAGTGATCACACGTGGACCGCTTACATAGTCACCATATTCAGCAGTTTCGGAAATGGAGAAACGCATACCGGAAAGGCCGGACTCAACAATGAGGTCAACGATGAGTTTCATTTCGTGACAGCATTCAAAGTAGGCCATTTCTGGCTGATAACCTGCTTCTACAAGAGTTTCGAAACCGGACTTGATGAGTGCGCTAACACCACCACAGAGAACTGCCTGTTCGCCGAAGAGGTCGGTTTCTGTTTCTTCCTTGAAAGTAGTTTGAATAACTCCGGCACGTGTAGCACCGATACCCTTTGCCCATGCAAGAGCAAGCTTCTTGGCATTTTCGCCAGCTTCACCGTAAAGCGCAATCAGAGCAGGAACGCCCTTGCCTTCGAGGTATTGGCTGCGAACAATGTGACCAGGACCCTTAGGAGCAACCATGATTACGTCTACATTCTTAGGAGCTTCGATGAAGCCGTAGTGAATACATAAACCGTGGATGAAAACGAGGGTCTTGCCTTCTGTGAGGTAAGGAGCGATGTCCTTCTCATAGATTGCAGGCTGTTTCATGTCAGGCACGGCCAACATAATTGCGTCGGCCTTCTGAACAGCCTCAGCGGTTGGGTAAACTTCAAAACCAAGTTCCTTGGCAACAGGAATGGACTTACTACCTTCGTAAAGACCAATAATCACATTAACGCCACTCTCCTTCAGGTTCAGTGCGTGTGCGTGGCCTTGGCTACCAAAACCAACGATGGCAATTGTTTTGTCAGATAGGAAACCGAGATCGGCATCCTTACATGTATAGATTGTTGCGGGCATTTTAGTATTTTCCAGGGTTTTTATAATTCAAGCTTCCGATTGCGTTCGAGAGCTACTGCACCGGATCGAGCCAAGGCTTTGATGCCAAATGGTTCCAGCATGGCAAGGAAGGCGTCGATCTTGTTCAGATTACCTGTCATTTCGATGATAACACTACAAAGTGATACATCTACGATTTTCGCACGGAAAATTTCACAGATCTGGAGGATCTCCGTGCGCTGAGGTCCTTCACACTTTACTTTGCAGACCAAAAGTTCTCTGGCCACAAAGGTTTCGCTTGCGAGATCACGCACTTCAATCACTTCCACGAGCTTGTTCAACTGTTTAATGCACTGATCCAACTGCTGGGAATTTTCCATAACAGTCACAGTAATGCGGGAAAATTTAGGGTCATGTGTCGGGCCAACATTGAGAGAATCAATATTGAAACCACGGCCACTGAACATTCCTGTAACTCGGGTAAGAACACCGAACTTGTTTTCGACCAAAACAGATATTGTGTGACGCATTTTCGTGTAGTGTTAGAGATGATGTGATTGTAACCCTACGGAAAGGATTACAAAGCAAGGATGTTTGAATGAACTTTTAGAGGCATTAAGTCAACCCTTATCGGGCAAAAAGGAAACTGAACAAGCGTCCTAAACACCTGTATAACAACATTAAAACCACACAAAGAGCACCTTATAAACTCAAGATCAAGAACTGGTGCTTATATATTTTTTATATCAGTTTACCGAATCACAATTTTGTAATTTCCAGATTTAAGATTTACGGCAAATCCTTCTTCCTCAGTTTTAAATTCCATGAGTTTCTCAGACATTCTCCAAATACTGATTTTTCTACTCCCTGAAAAACGGTATTCCGCTTCGGCTCCCTCAGGAACATTTAAAATGATTTCAGAAAAACCACGAGACGCTTTCTTAACAGACAAGTTAATACCTCCCTGTGGAACAGGGAGCTTATAACGAAAAGAATCCAAGCCTGCTATCTGAGGACTGACCAAAAAACATTTAAAACCTGGCTCCAAGGGTTCAATCCCAGCAATATAGCGTGCAATGATATTTGCAGGAGCTGCACCCCAGGCATGGTTCCAATCCAGATTCGGTTTCAGGGATGGGTCCCAAGCTTCCATCGTGATAGTAGAACCCACCTTTTTCATCATGTTGAGCCAGGAACGGGTATCACTCGATGTCATAAGCCCAACAGCATAGTCAGCTTCACCCGCTTTAAAAAGAGCTTCCAGAAGAAATTGAGCCCCATAAACGCTACATACCAAACCTTTGTTTTTGATATACTTCACCACTCTCGGAATACGCTCCTGTGGAACTAAATCGAACGCCAACGGGAAGAAATTCGCATGGGATGCCGAATGAGTGCTTGGATTGCCGTCAGCGTCCAAACCGTCGATATAGACACCGAGTTCCTCATTCCAGAGTTTTTCATTAAAGGCTTTATAGGTAGTCTTAGCTAAACGGGAAAATTCTTCGGCTTCATTCTGTTTCCCCAAATGCTCTGCCATTTTTTGCAGCAACACTAAAGAATGGTAATAATAGGCAGTGACAACCGTATTTGTGACCACCGTCATATCATAGCCATCACGCTCTAAATCAGGCCAATCGACAATATCGCGCATGGGGGCTGACCAGTCAAAAGGCACTCCTTGGAAAAGATCATCGGGTGTTCGACGATCCAACATAGCACGTTCTTTAAGAACTTCGTAATGCTTACGGATAAAGGAATCATCACCCGACCACATATAGTCGTTCCATGCCATCATCACCATATGGAACTGCCATTCAGTAGGCCATGTAGGGTGATCCAACAAGTACTCCATCGTATGACGAGCCGTTTCGTAATCCGCATCCACACAATAGTGGCTCAACTGATTAATCAACGCATCCGCTTCATAGGGCTTCCGCTCACGATCTCCATCTACATACATACCAAAAGCAGAAGTTGCTTTGATAGAATACTTACAGAAATTCCATACCTTATTGAGATCCTCATTGGAGGAATCGAACGTAGAAGCCTCTTCATTAAAAGGCACATGATAAACTTTACGCTGGATGCAAGATTCATCAAAATTCTTTGAAGCATTATCTATCTGCACATAGCGAAACGGCATAACCTCTCCTGCTCCTTTGGGGTGAGTCATCCAACCTTCTTTCAAAAACCAAGGTGGAGACCAACTCAATTTAGGAGAAACCAATTTCCCTTCTACCAAAGCTACTTCATGAGACTGGTAACGGATGTTTTCGTTTTCACTTTGAACAACCTCAGGCCCGTCTGCCATTTCTCCCATTTTTACAGTGATAGTGGTTCCATCACTTCCTTCAGGGGCGATGATTCCTACATTCCCAAAGGCATCTTTGCCAAAGTCAACAAACCAGGAGCCATTCCCTAAATTGATTGCTTCCACAGGTTTTTGAACCTCAGAAACAGTAGAGGTTCTCACATATTCTTCTGCAAAAACAGCTTGAGTAAGAGATATAAAGAGACAGACAAAGAAAAAGAAAGGGCGTAACAGATTCATAAGTAAAGGGGTAAATGAGATCTGTTTTTTACATCGAAGCGAACGAGCTTTCAAGACACAAAAAAACCGAAAGCGTATTGCTTTCGGTTTTCTTTAAAAAGTCTAAAAATGGTGGGCGCTACAGGACTCGAACCTGTGACATCCTGCTTGTAAGGCAGACGCTCTAACCAACTGAGCTAAGCGCCCCACTCTACACAGATGTGAGATCAGACAAATTGAATTTAAGGTTGAAAATGGTGGGCGCTACAGGACTCGAACCTGTGACATCCTGCTTGTAAGGCAGACGCTCTAACCAACTGAGCTAAGCGCCCATTTTCACCTAAGCCTCAATCGGCCTCGGATCGTATCGGTGATCTCCTCAAAAGAGGAAGACGCAGATACAACTAAGATTTCAGGGATTGTCCACACAAAAATCACAAAAAATGCTTTTTTCTGTAAACAACCCCTTCATCTAGAAAGTTATTTCTCCAGTAGACCTTTTTCGTGAAGCAGTTCAGCAATTTGCACTGCATTCAAAGCAGCGCCCTTCCAGAGTTGATCCCCAACTACCCAGAAAGCCAAACCGTTGTCGAACATGGTGTCCCTACGAATACGGCCTACGGCACAATCTTCCTTACCGGAGAAATCCTTCGGCATTGGATACACATTGTTTGCAGGGTCATCGCAAATGCCTACGCCTGGAAAAGCTTCAATCACTTCACGAGCACGAGCAACGTCTACCGGTTTTTCAAATTCGGCATTGATGCTTACACTATGGGCGCGGAATACGGGCACACGCACGCAAGTGCAAGTTACCTTGATGTCAGGAAGCTCCATAATCTTGCAGCTTTCATTGAGCATCTTCATTTCCTCCTTGGTGTAACCGTTGTCGAGGAACTTATCGATGTGAGGAATCAAATTGAAAGCAATCTGGTGTTGGAAAGCATCTACCACCAGATCTTCGCCCTCAACATAGGCTTTGCTCTGGTTTTCCAATTCCTGCATACCATATACGCCTGCACCTGATGTCGCCTGATAGGAACTGGCAGCAAATCGCTTGAGTCCAAATTCTTTATGCAATGGGTACAAGCCCATCAAAGTAATTGCTGTGGTACAGTTCGGGTTGGCAATGATACCCTTGTGTGCTTCAGCAGCATGTGGATTTACTTCTGGAACGATGAGAGGCACGTTCGGGTCCATGCGGAACGCGGAACTATTGTCGATGGCGATACATCCACGCTTGGCGGCTTCCGGGCAAAGGGCTTCGGAAATACTACCACCTGCACTAAAGATGGCGGCATCCAAACCTTCGAAAGCTTCTGGAGTTGCTTCAATTACGGTCCATTTCTCATCCTTATAGGTTACGGTTTTCCCTGCGGAGCGAGCTGAAGCCATAGCTACGATTTCACATGGGAATTGGCGTTCACGCAAAAGGCGAATGAGTTCTTGCCCCACTGCCCCGGTTACACCTACAATGCCTATTTTATATGTCATGGATAATGTTTAGTGTTTTGGGTGATATTTTTTCAGAGAGATGCAAAAATCTTTGCATAAAGCCCACTGAGAATGTGCTTCATGTAAGTATTGGCGAGCATAAATTAACGCATTATTGCAATGGCACGCCAGTTAAAAGTTATTCTATATCAACAAGTCGCCGAAACCCAAGTTGCATTGAAAACTCACTTGGAAGCCCTTGGGGGCTTCACAAAATTGCCGACAAAATTGGCGATAGCGAAAACAAGGATATGGTTTTTGTGGGTCGCAAAGCTACAGGAATCCTTTACCGGGACTACCCGTTGGACGATCCACAGCGCTGCCTTGTTGTGGGTAGAATTATGCGCTTACAGGGGCTCGACCCAGAATTAAACCTCGGAGGCGACCATGACAGCTACAACCGCTATATTTATATACATGGAACGAACCATGAGGATAAAATAGGAACCCCACTGACGCACGGCTGTGTTGCCCTGACAAATGACAAAATGGTTGAGCTATTCAACTCCGTTCCTCAAGACTCCCTTGTCTGGATTACGAAAGAGTAAGCTCTTTTTCGCATCCCAAAGCCTCAATGTAGCCACCAACAGATTTCAGGCTTGGGAGAACATCTTCTGACTTATCGATTAATTCGTCTGTCGGCTGAAGAATGTCAGGTATCATCAAAACAGGAATTTTTGCGGCATAAGCAGCGCGAATTCCATTTGGAGAATCCTCTAAAGCCATACACTCGCTTGCTTTTAAGCCAAGATTTTTAAGAGCCAATTTATAAACATCCGGAGCAGGCTTTCCTTTAGCCACTTGATCCGCAGTTGCTACAGATTCAAAACGATCCCATGCATTTATTTTCTTCAGTTTGATCTCAGCAAGCGGCATAGCCGTAGACGTAGCAACTACCTTACGAATATTTTTGGACTCAAGGTAGTCAAAAAGTTCATACAACCCCTCTTTTACAGGCAAAGGCCCTTCTTGGACTCTTTTCAAATAATTGGCAGACCAAACAGGAAACACCTTTTCAAATGGAAAATCTTCTCCCATTTCCTCTTTCACAATATGAACGCTTTCAGTCGTAGAACGGCCAATTAACTTTTTATAGACTCTGAGAGGAAAACTCAGATTAAAGGTTTCTGCGGTTTGGCAAATAACCTCAAAAGCCAGGCGTTCGGTATCGATCATAAGACCGTCCATATCGAAAATTACTGCTGAAGGATAGGAATGCATACCTGAAAATGTAAGTGCTTTTGCTCTAAGTAAAGCTACTATCAGGCCGAAATGTCCCAAATAGATTACAGACAGGTAACTTTTCACCCCAAGTAGGCCGTTTTTTACTTCACCTCAGCGCAACGAATTGTAATGTAAGCCCCTTACGTCAACTTATAGGCAATTGAACTTGCCCTCTCAAGCCATGATGACCTCAACTGAAATACGCCAAAGTTTCCTCGATTTCTTCAACAGTAAAGGCCACGAAGTAGTTGCCAGCGCCAGCCTGATGCCAACTGCGCCCAACCTGTTGTTCACCAATGCAGGGATGAACCAATTTGTACCGTATTTCCTCGGTGAAAGAACCCCTACCAGCCGTCGTTTGACCGATACGCAAAAATGTATCCGTGCCGGTGGTAAGCACAATGACCTTGATGACGTAGGGTATGACACATATCACCACACATTCTTCGAAATGTTGGGCAACTGGTCCATTGGAGACTACTTTAAGAAGGAAGCGTTGGAATGGTCTTGGGAATTATTGACTCAAGTTTGGGTTTTCCCAAAGAACGCCTCTATGCCACCGTATATAAACCAGGTGAAGGTGATCCATCCGATTTTGACAAGGAAGCTTACGACGTATGGGCTTCCATCTTTGAAAAGGCAGGTCTTGATCCTAAAAAACACATTCACTTCGGCGGCAAAAAGGATAATTTCTGGATGATGGGTGACACAGGTCCTTGCGGTCCTTGCTCCGAAATCCACATGGATCTCCGTGCCGAAAATACTGACGGCTCTCTGGTAAATGCAGACAGCCCTTGGTGCATTGAGCTGTGGAACGACGTGTTCATCCAATTCAATGCCAAGGAAGACGGAACTTTTGAGCCTCTAAAGGAAAAACACGTGGATACAGGTATGGGCTTTGAGCGCATAGCAGGCATAAAAGCCACCACCAAGGATTTTACTGATTTCAGCAAAGCTCCAAGCAATTACGACAGCGACCTCTTCGGCGATATTTTCCAGGTAATCACCGACATGTGTGGCGTAAAATATCAGGCTACCCTTCCACAAGATCGCAAAAGCTTGAGCGAAACGGAAATGAACGATGTTGTTTTCCGTGTTTTGGCTGACCACATCCGTACCCTTTCCTGTGCCATTGCCGATGGTATTCTCCCCGGAAACGATGGCCGCAACTATGTGCTACGCCGCATTCTTCGTCGTGCAGTCATGTATGGTCGCCGCCTAAACCTAAAGGAAGGCTTCTTTACTAAGCTGGTTGCACCAACTGTAGCCAAATTGGGTGGTATATTTCCTGAACTAAAGGAACAGGAAGAAGTAATCACCAAGGTAATCCACAGCGAGGAAAGTGCTTTCGACCGCACAATTGACCGCGGGATGCACCTCCTGGAAAACATCTTTAATCAAAACCCTGAACAGATTTCAGGTAGTGACGCTTTCGCCCTTTACGACACTTACGGTTTCCCACTCGACTTAACTCAGATTATTGCTGAGGAACGTGGGTTGACCGTTGACGTGGATGGTTTCAATGTCGAAATGGAACAGCAACGCGAACGTGCCCGTGCTGCCCAGAAGAAGGAAATTATCGACGTAGTAGATGCCGATACAGCCAAAGCCACCCCATTTAAGGGATATGAACTGGATAACTGCTCTACCTTTGAAACTACCATTGAAGACGTGGTAAAAACAGAAGATAAAACCTTCTCAGTCTTTGCTGAAACACCATTTTATGCAGAAATGGGTGGTCAGGTTGGTGACACTGGTCTCTTAGTCGTCAATGGGAACAACTACCATATCTTAAATACCATCAAGGATGGTGCAGGCCGTTATTTGCACGAACTCAGTAAAGAGGCTGAATTGAAAAGCGGCGATAAAGCAACGGTAACAGTTGATATCAACCGCCGTAAATCTATCCAACGCAACCACAGCGCAACACATATACTCCACCACGCTCTGCGCGAGGTTCTAGGCACACATGTGCGTCAGGCGGGTTCTTTGGTAACTCCTGATCGTTTGCGTTTTGACTTTTCCCACTTCGAAGCACCCAGCAAGGTACAACTGGCTAAAATTGAAGCCATTGCCAACAATCTCATCCTGCAAAACGATCCAGTTAAGTCGTATGAAGTTCCATTCGATGATAAACCTGAAGACTGTATCGCATTTTTCGGTGAAAAATACGGCGATGTGGTTCGCGTAGTGGACATGGGTGGCTGGTCTAAGGAACTTTGCGGTGGTACACACGTAACGGCTACAGGTGAAATTGGTTTGCTCAAAGTTGTCAGCGAATCGGCTATATCCGCAGGCACACGCCGTATAGAAGCCGTTGTGGGTGAATCTGCATACGCTATGGTTGTTGAACAGTATGACTTACTACACGACGTTGCAGGACGCCTTTCCTGCAAACCTGAAGAAGTTGGGCAACGCTTGGATGTTCATCTAGAGCAACAAAAAAAGCTAGAACGAGAACTAAAGACACTTCGTCAAAAAGGTGCGGCTAATCAGGCAGAAGAACTTGTTGGCAAAGCGACCGCCATCGGTAATCTAAAAGTTATTGCCAAAGTTGTTTCCGCTGCAGATCCTAATGCCATGCGTGGACTTGCCGTTCAAATAAGCAAAGCTCTGGGCGAAGGTGTCATCGTGCTCGCAGGCACTTTTGGCCCCAAAGGAAGCCTACTTTGCATGTGTTCCCCTGAGGCCATCAAGGCCGGGCATAAGGCTGGTGATATAGTCCGCGATCTCACGGGCAAACTCGGTGGTCGCGGCGGCGGTAAGCCTGATTTCGCAATGGGCGGATTCGGCGATGCCTCACAACTCAAAGCCATATTGGACACTTTTACCAAGGAACTTTCCTAATATATGCAACAAGAATTGGATAGCACACAACGCAAAACACTGCGTGGGGTTGCAATGCGCCTGAAAGCCGAAATATTTGTCGGCAAAGCAGGCGTTACACCTCCCCTCATTAATCAAATGAAACAAGCCCTAAGCCAGCACGAGTTGGTAAAGGTAAAGTTCAGTGCACGCCCAAAAGCAGAAAAAGAAATGCTCTGCAATACACTTGCAGTGGATACAGAAAGCTGCCTCTGCGGTATGGTGGGGCACTCAGCCAGTTTCTTTAAGCAAAACCTTGATCCAGAGAAACAGGTAATCGAATTTTAAGACTTGGTTTCTACCTCGTCCTTAAATTTACGATAAAGCCCACGGAATTGGTGATAGGAAAGCCCAAGAGCTTTTGCAGCATCCCCTTGATGATACTGTGTCTTTTGCAAGGCGGCTTTTAGGGCATTCAGCTCAAAATCATGAACGGCATCAGTAAGGCTCTGCCCTTCCTTAAGTTCATATGGGTTGGATGCAACAGGAGCAGAAGTGACGACTTCTTTGGAAGGTTCAGCCAAAGCCTTTGGCTGCTCGCCTCTTTTTTGAGCGTCCAACGCAGAGCCACTGCCATCCAAAAGGACATCCCAGGGACACTTAAAGGGATCTAGCTCTATTTCCTCAATTAAAGGAGAAGAACTGCGGTAAACAGCACGCTCAACTACATTTTTCAGCTCACGAATATTACCGGGCCACTTATATTCCATAAGCAAATTAATGGCGTCGGGATGAAACTCAGGAATATCAGGTCTTCCAAGTTCCTGAGCCATACGGGTGGCAAAATGTTGAGCCAGAAGCAAAATATCGTCCTCGCGATAACGCAAAGGTGGCAAAAACAATACCTCAAAAGAAAGTCTATCCAGCAAATCGCGCTTGAATTTACCCGATTTTGAAAGTTGAGCCAGATCCGCATTCGTTGCCCCTATAATACGGGTATCCACACGAATAGATTCACTACCTCCTACGCGCTCAAAACAACGATATTCAACAACACGAAGGATTTTTTCCTGAATAACCATCGGAATCAGACCAATTTCATCAAGAAAAAGGGTTCCTCCCTTAGCTGCCTCAAAACGACCATGACGACGCTTGTTAGCTCCGGTAAAAGATCCAGACTCATGCCCAAAAAGCTCAGATTCCAATACTGAGGGAGACAAAGCCGAACAATTCAAAGCAACAAAAGGCCCATCCCATCTTTCTGAAAGATAATGCAGGCGTGAAGAAGCCAACTCTTTACCCGTGCCACGTTCACCAACAATCAATACAGGACGATCCACTTTAGCCACACGGGAAAGATTTTGTTGAAATTCAAGAAAAGCTTCCGATTGACCTAAGGCCTCCGGCAAAGGGTTGTGATCAGGTTCTCTGTAAGGCATAGAAATAAGTGTGGTGATTTTTACCAAACATCGGTTTTATTAACCCCAAAAGCAACCCCTAAATAAACCGCAACTATCAAAACAACCATTAAACACTATATACCAATAACTT
>Ga0207717_100142_pt1 | contig 11201 bp, 9 predicted proteins | sample TtanPargueraPR_2_FD_187745 | JGI IMG/M metagenome (GOLD analysis project Ga0207717, IMG submission 187745) | Aerobic enrichment media microbial communities from Bioluminiscent Bay, La Parguera, Puerto Rico - Tt and P2 (2) (SPAdes) | ecosystem: Environmental > Aquatic > Marine > Unclassified ...
TTTGTATGTTTACAAAGGGTTGTGGCCAACTGTAATTTTGTTTATAGTTTACACGGTTCTGGCTGTTCTGGGCTACATGGAATGGAAAAAGGATTTATTAAAAGGAAATAATTGAAAAACCGACCAAATATAGTAGCAATTACAGGTGCCGAATCAACCGGGAAGAGTACCCTTTCAGAAGCACTTTCGAAACATTACGGAGTGCCTTTTCAGCCGGAATATGCCCGCAACTATATTCGTGATCTTCATCGAAAATATACTTATCAGGATGTAGAGATCATCGCCCAAAAACAATTAGAACAGTATAATCAACTTGTTAACAGAAGTGCAGCCCTGGTAATTCTCGATACCTGGTTGTTGATCACAAAAGTCTGGTTCGAAGTAGTCTTTCAACGTGCACCGGGATGGATAGAACACGCAATTGAAGAAAATAAGATAGATCTTTTTTTGGTATGCGATATCGATCTGCCTTGGATGGCCGACGATGTGCGTGAGAATGGTGGAGAAAATCGGGTCTGGTTGCAAAAGCGCTACATCGAAGAGATAGAAAAACACAACTTCGCCTATCGCATTGTGAACGGTACTGGAGCTAATCGAACAAGAAATGCCATTTCTTTCATCGAGGAGTTGCGTGAATAATTCAACAAAAACATTATTATTTCGTTTCTTACAGTGTATTGTTAACCGATTGTATTTAGCTTTGTTTCAGACAAAAAATTATGACCATACTGGAATTTGATAAAAGAATAACCGATACCGTTGAGCAACTCAGTAATCCTGAATCCTACAAGCTGGTTTGCCACGAACACCTGAAAGGTGAGCCTTTGCCTTCGAATAAGAATATTGGAACGATTATCGATCTGGTTCGTGAGATCCTTTTCCCGGGCTATTTTGGTACCACTACCCTTCGGGGCGGTACTACAAAGCATTACATGGGCGTATACGTCGATGAACTTTTTCAATTGCTTAGTGGAGAAATTTTAGCCGGCATGTGTTTCGATTGCGAAGATGATTCTGTAAATAAAGTGGAAAAACACAAGGCACGGGCTGAAAATAGTACCATCGCGTTGATTGAATTCCTTCCTGAATTAAGGGGTTTATTGGTAAAAGACGTAGAAGCCACTTTTTTAAACGATCCGGCTGCCAAAAATTTTGGAGAAGTAATATTTAGTTATCCAGGTATAAGGGCCATTACAAATTATAGGCTTGCACACAAGTTGCTGCAGTTGCAGGTCCCACTGATACCGAGAATCATTTCTGAAATGGCTCATAGCGAAACAGGAATCGATATCCACCCGCGGGCTCAAATTGGCGAAAGCTTTACCATCGACCATGGAACCGGTGTGGTGATTGGATCGACTTCAATTATTGGGAAGAGTGTTAAGATCTATCAGGGAGTGACATTGGGTGCTAAAAGTTTCCCGTTGGACGAAAAGGGCAACCCAATAAAAGGTATCCCACGCCACCCGATTGTGGAAGACGATGTAGTAATATATGCCGGTGCCACAATTCTTGGTCGTGTTACAGTTGGAAAGGGTTCGGTTATTGGCGGTAATGTTTGGGTTACCAAAGATCTGCCGCCCAATTCACGTGTCGTCCAAAAACGTGCTAAAGACCTGCCATTTACTGACGGAGCCGGAATTTAAATAAAACCATTTTTCAATTGAAAGATTATCAACTCATTGCAAAAACCTTTGCCGGTCTGGAAGATGTACTGGCTAAAGAAATAAAAAATATTGGTGGCAAGAATGTGCGTCGTGGGAAAAGAGCCGTTTTCTTTGAAGGCGATTTGGAAATTATCTACAAATCGAATTACCAACTGCGAACAGCAATTCGTATCCTGAAAGAAATCGAACGCTTTCAATTTAAGAATGTGGATCAGTTTTACCTGAGATGTAAAAAGATCGACTGGACAAAATACCTGGCTTTGGAGCAGCATTTCAGGATCGAGAGCGTCATTGTCAATTCCCGCGATTTCAGAAATTCGATGTTTACATCACTTAAAGTGAAGGACGCTATTGCCGATCATTTTCGGAAAAAGTTTGGCAAACGCCCCAACGTGGAAACGGACGTACCGGATATAATAATCAACGTACACATTTTTGAAAACAGTTGTACCCTTTCTGTTGACAGTTCCGGAGAATCGCTCCACAAACGAGGATATCGTGTTAAACAGGGCGAGGCACCTTTGAGCGAAATCCTGGCAGCCGGAATGATCCTCATGGCAGGTTGGTATGGAAATTCCGATTTTATGGATCCTATGTGCGGTTCAGGAACACTGCCAATCGAAGCCGCTATGATCGCTTATAACATTCCGCCGGCAAAATTCAGAAAAGAATTTGCTTTCCAGAAGTGGAACGATTACGACCAGCTTTTATGGGATAAAGTCAGCGAACCCCAGCCCCAGAGAGATTTCCGTCATAACATTTATGCCTCCGATGTAAATGCCGGTAATTTACTGAATGCTCAAACCAATGCCCGTCGTGCACTTGTCTTCAATAAGATTAAGTTCCTGAAATCTGATTTCAAAGATTTACAAACAGATTTTAACAATGGAACGATAATTACAAATCCTCCCTACGGAGAACGCTTAAAAGAAGTTAATCTGAACGGGCTTTATGAAATGATCGGAGAAAGGCTGAAACACCAGTACACAGGCAGCGAAGCATGGATCTTAAGCGCAGCTTTTGAGAGTATGAAGTACATTGGTTTAAAGCCAAACAGTAAAATGGATTTGATGAATGGCGCTTTGAAATGCAAGTTTAATCAGTACGAATTATTTCATGGAAAAAGAAGAGATTAAATGACTACCCCACTAAACACACCAAAAGGGAATTAAAACGCGTCCCGTCTTAACCCCCTGTACTAACAACTTAATTGGTTCTGTATATAGGCTATTCTTCTTCGAAGTCAAAAACGTCTTTTGGACGAGTTTTAGGTTTTGAATCAACGCCACCTTTTATGGTGTTCATTTCTGCGTTGCTTAAAACATCAAAGCTCAGGTTTTTGAAAGTATTTTCTGTTGTTTGTCCCTGTACCTTTTTCATCGTAATATAGATTGATTCGTTAAACTTTATAAATACACATTCACTTATATATTCTGAAAACAGTAAAAAGGTAACCCCCTATATTTGAAAAAAATTAAAAAACTTTAAATTTGGTATCGAAAATCAATCAAAATGAAGGCCAGATCTGGGATCTTAATATTTATTATTCTTTCACTTATTCCGGCTTTCTTATCTGGTCAAATCAAAGATTCTACCTGGTACAGGAATCGATCCAATGAACTTGCAAGAATCGGAATGCAACTAAACAGGGAAGGCAGAAACATTGAATCTCTGGATACTTTTAAACTGGTTCTAGACTATCGTATAAAAGGCTATGGTGATGAAGACTATATGTTAGGTGCTGCGTATTCCGCAGTTGGAGTTGGTTATTTCAATCTAGGTCAAAATGATATCGCTCTTAAGAATTACAAACTTGCAGAAAAAAACTATCTACTACGTGATCATCCAAACATAACATCTCTTGCCCGTTTATATCGTAATATTGGAAATGTATATCGTGCAAAACTAGATTATAATAATGCTCTGGACTATGCAATGCAGGCCTTAAATGCGTATGAAATGGATGATCCGATCGATGAAACTGGAATTGCTGGGGCAAAATATGCCATTGGAGAACTATATTTTTTACTTGAAGACTATTCAAAGGCAAAAGAAATTTTTAATAATACGTATCCAACAACTGATACCCTCACAAATATTTATCTCAGCAATCTCATGGCAAATATTGAAGAAAGAGTTGACAATACCGATGAAGCTAGGTATTTCTTTTTAAATACTATAAGTCTGAATAAAAAATTCTATGGCAATAATCATTTAGAGCTTGCGATTGCATATATGAACTATGCGTCCTTTTTGTCTGAGCAGAAAGAATATAGTGAAGGAATATCGACTTTAGACAAAGCCTATAAAATTATTCAGCAAATTCAACCATCCAAAGGGATAGAACTCTCTGATTATTACGAATACAAAGGTGATCTGATAAAATCGAAACCCATCGCGACTGAGAATATTACTTCGTTCCGCCAGCAAAAAAAGCAAAACCTGGATGAAGCTATCGATTTCTACAATGAAAGTTTGTACGCATTATATACCGGAGAAGGAGAAGTAAAACTTGATAAACTAACGATTGACAATTGCTTATCGTTTACAGATTGCATGATCTTACTTAAGACGATGGCTGATACTTACGGAGAAATGGCATTGCTCGACAAAGAAGAAAAAGACAATTTTTATGAAGAATCGCTTGAAGAAGCTTTGCGTTATTACAAAGTGATTGGTGGTTTAATTCAACGGGCACGAATGGAAATTTCGAGCGATGAAAGCAAGATTCAACTGACTCAACTCGAATATTCAACTTTTGAAAAAACGATTGAGACTGCCTATCTCGTTTACGCTCTCAACCAGGAAGAGGATTACCTGGAATTGGCTTTCGAGAATTCGGAACAGTTAAAAAGCAGCGCTGTATTCGACAGAATTTCAAATGATCTGGCGCAGGAGAATAGTTTGATACCTGACAGTTTAATTGAGTTGGAAAATAAACTCAACAATATCATCTCTATATACAACGAAAAGGCTTACGAGGAAAGCAGTCTGGAAGAACCTGATTCAACATTGCTCCAGGAATACAACGACAAAGTTTTCGATGCTACACGGCAACGCGACGAACTAAACCGTTACCTGGAAGAAAACTACTCTGATTATTACGACCTGAAGTATTCGAAAGCCATGCTAACGGTTAGCGAGATACAGAATGGTCTGGACAAGAAAGAAGCCGTGCTGGAATATGTGCTGAACGAAACCGATTCAATAGCTGACCTTTATACATTCGTTATTACCAAAGACAGCAAGCTTTTTAACCATCAGTTCGTTACACCAAAGATGAAAAACTCGATGGAGTACATTTTCAACTTCATGACTACACCGAATTACCTGTTCACTCAGAATGAGGACTCCAAACAGTTTTGTCTGTCGGCAAACGACATGTACTCGCTTTTAATTCAGCCCTTTGACGAAGTAATTCAAAATAAAAACCTCACAATTATTCCTGACGGTAAACTCAACTACATTGCTTTTGATGGTTTATTGAAAAATATCCCGGATACTGGTCAGATGATCGATTTTTCTAAACTTGATTACCTCGTCAGAGATTTCAACGTGAACTACGCGAACTCTGTGAATATTCTGATGAAACACCGGTCTTCGAGAAGTAATCTCAGAAATCGCATTCTGGCATTTGCTCCGGAATATCATTCAGAAAAATTTGAACTGTCGAATGCTTCGTACACTTTAATGCCACTGCCTGGCGTACAAAAAGAGGTAGATGCCATCTCCGAAACGGTGGCCACAGATATTTATCGGGGTAATTTGGCTACAGAAGAGAAATTCCGGGAGTTGAGTTCGCACTATGATATTCTTCATCTGGCCATGCACGCTTATATTAACGATTCGCTGCCGGCTTATTCACGTTTGGCATTTGCTCCTGTAAAAAATGAAGAAGATCTTCAAAAAGATGGCTGGTTAAATACTGCTGATGTTTACAACCTCGATCTCCAGCAAGCAAGGCTTACTGTACTAAGTGCCTGCAATACAGGTGTTGGGAAGATGCAGAAAGGTGAAGGTTTAATGAGTCTGGCACGAGGATTTCTTTATGCAGGTTGTCCGTCTATCGTCATGTCGTTGTGGGAAGTGGAAGACAATGCAGGAACCCAGATCATGACCTCGTTCTATAAAAACCTGAAGCATGGCAAAACCAAAGATGAAGCACTCCGCGAAGCTAAAATAGAATACCTGGAGAACGCCAATTCACGTCTTGCGCATCCCCACTACTGGATGAGTTTTAAATCTATCGGCGACAATTCCCCGGTTTATACAAGCAATGATATTTATTTCTTTGCCTTACTTATAATACTTATTGCCGGCTTCTCAATCGACCAGGGATTAAGAATGAAAAAAGCCCGCCGAAAAAGGCAGGCTTCCTGAATGTGTATTACGAATCAATCTATTTTCCTGAATGTGTCTTTCGTTTTTTGATCCTGTTTAACTGATGGTGAATGTGTATCTATAAACCGAATCAATCCAATACGATTTTATTTTACTTGAGTTTATATCTTAATTTACGCAGTACAGCCTTGGCATCTTTTTCATAATGACCTTTTCTGTCTATTACTGCAAGTAACTCCTGCTTGGCTTTTGCTTTCTGATTCAATTTCAGATAACACAGTGATCGATACCACTCAGCTTCCTCAACAAACAGGTTATTTCCATGATCGATCACTTTGGTATAATCTGCAATTGCATTATCCCAGTTTTCAAGGTTCTGATTACTCAAAGCCAGGTAGAAATTCTTAACAAATGCTTCATTATCTGCAACAGAAGTACTTTCTAAAATGTTAATAGCGTTCTCAAAATTCTCCTGTTGATATGCAATTCTGGCAGTTTGAATACCGTCGTGTACGGTGGTTGCAGAACGCTCAGAAGCCCATGTTGGATTTTCAAAGTAATTATTATACGTTTTATCGATTGACTGCATCCCTGTGTTCAATACACCGATTAATCCAACCAGTACAATGATCATCGCAACACTGTTCCTCCAGAAACGAGTTGAATGCAGATCGAATCGTGGCATAACAATCGATTTAACTTCATTTTCTTCCGAGGACTTCCTGGCGTTTGCAAGACCTGCCCTTAGCGTTTGCACGTCTTTTTCTCCAATCGCTTTATTTATTTGCTCACGGAGTGCCACTTCGGCCATCAGATCTGTATTTTCTTTTAGCTCAGCGCTGAACTCTTCCAGCAGGTCTTCTTCAAGCATTCCATCAATAAAGTCTTCAATGCTTTTCTCGCTGACATTCCATGATGTTTCGGTTGCAATGATATTTTTCATTTCATCCCTCAACTTCATGATATCGGTTTCTTCCAGCGCAATTTCTATATCTTTATGCAGGCCAACTTCATCGAGTAAGGCACTATTCTGTTTCAGTTCTGCTTCAAATTCGGCAAGTATCTCATCGCCCATCTCGCCATTCAGATATTCGTCAATTTCTTCCGCTGAATACTGCGGTTCAACGCTTTTGGCTACTTGCTGTAAAGTGTCGCGGAGGTTCAGGATATCAGTTTCAAGAACGGCTTCTTCAAGGCCTTCAAGCCCTTCCATATCAAATCCGTTCAATTCTTCCTCCAGTTCACCGGCATCCGAACCATTGCGTTGTTCTTCGTAGAAACGATGAACATTCTCGTTCGAAGTTTTTTCGTGTTGGTAAACGTGAACTTTCGGGAGTGATTCAAAGCTGTTGATCAACTCTTCAAAAGTCAATTCATCTTTGAGTTCTTCAATTTCCGTCAATTCTTCGAGTAACGCGAATGAACCGTTAGATGGGTTTTCTACTAAGTTTTCCTGGTGGATTTCTTCGAGGGTTCCTTTGAGGTCAAGAACATCCAGTTCCAAAACGGCATCCTGAATGTCTTTGTGAAGTTTTACTTCTTCTCTAAGTTCTTCGTTTGTGGCTAACTCTCGTTCAAATTCTTTTTTTTCTTTTGCGTCCAGTAAATTGAGACAGTAGTCTTCAATGCGTCCAAAAAATTCTGCTTTAGGTGTCATCTTCAAGTATCTTTTTAAATTCTGTATCTTGCTTTATGCGCTTGATAAGCAGTTCTTTACACTTGTATTTTCGGGTTTTTGCATACTTTTCTGTTTTGTAACCCATGATTTTTGCAATTTCTTTAAGCGATACTTTTTCAAAGAATAACTGTAACAATTTCTGGCAATCAGAACTAAGGGTTTTAAAATGCTTCTGATATAAACCGTATTTTTCGTTCTTATCTACCAATTCAACCAGGTTATCGTCGTAAAGGTCTTCCTGGTAGGGTAACGAATCGTTCAGTTTTTCTCTTTCTATTCGCCTTTTCTCAAGTTGCTTTAACCATAGAAATCTGCAAACCGAAAATAAATAACCTTGAAAAGAACTTTTTTCGAAAATTAAATCGTTTTCTTTTAATTTTCTATAAATTACGATTATTGCTTCCTGAAATACATCACTGGCATCATCTTCACTTCCTTGGTTTTTCTTAATAAAATAATTTACTTTATAGTAGTACTGTTTGTATATGTACTGTAAAATTAAATTATCATGTCTTAAGATTCCTTTCAGGATTTGCGCATCCGTATAACTTATCATGTTCTACTATATTATTCGATTAAAGGGCAAAAGGTAACCCTCAATTTAAAATTATTCTATTCACAAGGTTATTAACAACATGCCAGTTTCAAAGCAATTTCGCTTATTAACAACACTTTACATTAATTGCTAAAGATAGAAATTATATTAAGAAGAAGAAAAATATTGAAAAATTATTGTGTCCGGGAATAAAAACAAAAAGGACGGGTTCAACAACCCATCCTTTTCTCATTAAACTAACTAACCTAACTAAACCTAAACTTATGAAAATAAACGTACTGCAAAGATAAGTGCGCGAGCCTGATGAATCAAAGAAAAGTTGTTAAATCATGTTAAAGATTATAATATCTTAACATGGATTTTTCATTGCGCCACAAAAGTGTATTCAATGGTTCCTGACTGGGGCTGCGGAGCGGTGTTATCGCTGTTAAAGAGTGTTCTTGAGGCCGCTTCTTGTGCGTAAAGGAAAATCTGCTTGTCACGTATCAAATTATTCTCACGGGCCGTTGCCTGAATTACCTCACCATCTCGGTTGACTTTTATATCCACAATTACGGTTCCGCCACCCTGTGCTAAATAAACAGGTACTGGTAATCGCACATGGTAACGATTTTCCAGATAATATTTTATGTTGCTTTCTCCTGCGTATATCACATTTTTAATAGAATCGCGGTCCATACCTTCAGTGGTTTCGACTGGCATATCGATATCGCTTAAATCGACAACTTCCTTCGAAAGGTTGTTGTCAACACTCGATCGAAGTTGACGAGCCTCCTCCAATTCCTTCATATATTCACTATCGAAAAACTCGTCGGTGGAGGTAGTGGTATTTTCTGTGGCTGATTGATTGGATGCCACATTACTTCGGTTCAGTTGATCTGAACCGGGAATTTCTTCACCCTGATCTTGTTGCAATTCTTCTTCCGGTAATTCGGGTTCTGGAATATTATTCGGAAATTCGATGATGATGGCTTCTTCCTTCACATTTCCTTTCATATCGACATCGGCAAGCAGGAATGCCGAAAAAAGCAAAATATGAAATACCAGCGTTCCCATAACGCCGTAAATATTTCGCTTGTATATCCTGTACCATTTCCGCACGAAACAAAAATATAAAATTAACTTCGATAAAGTTGACAAATCAGTCAGGTCGGAGGATGAGATTGCAAATATGGCGCTTCATTCTATTCAGGTGTACGAAACCCAAAAAGGTGCTCATTCTAAATGGCACCTTTCAATGTATCCTTTGGTGATTTTATTATTTTGTTGCAACAAGCATAGCCCTGAAATAACCAATAGATTCTGCAATTCCCATAAACGGATCATCCATATTTCGTTCGTGTTCCAGGCTAACAACACCTGTGTAATTCACTTTCCTCAGCATTTTTACAAGTGCCGGAAAATCGATGATGCCCCGCCCAACTTCGACAGAATAACCAAGTTTAGTATCGCCGGTAACATCTTTCAGGTGCATATCGAAAACACGCGTATGGTATTTTTTAAGATCGGCTACAGGATCTTTCCCGTTCCGTGTATCGTGCCCAATGTCGAGACACATTCCAATTCGCGGGTCTAAATCTTTTGTTTTATTCCAAACAACTTCGGCGTCCTGGTAAATTTCCTGGTCTGGTCCATGGAGGTGAATGGCAAAAGTAAAACCGAATTCTTTTACTTTTTGCTCGACGTAAGGAAGCAATTCATAATTCGGAACACCGACAATCAGATTTACTCCTACTCTTTTCGCATATTCGAAATATTTATCGACATCTTCCTTTGAACGCATGTAAAGCGGTCCTACCCCATAACCGGTAACGCCGTAAGAAGCACATTCTTTGTGAAATGCGGCAATTTCTTCATCTGTACTTTCAACAGGTAAGTGAAAATCTTTAATGCACAGGTAATGTACATCGCAGCGTTGCATGGTTTTTAAGGTTGTTTCAAGATCGAATTTTACGAAAGTATAGCCTGCCATACCCAGTTTAAAAGCTTCTTTGGTATCTGGTGCGGGCTGCGGGTCAGGTCTTTCTTGCGCAATAACCATCAGTCCAATGATCAATCCGACAAAAAGTAAAAGTGATTTCTTCATTCTATTTGATTTATTTCATTCTACAACGTTCAAAGGTAGTAAAAACTGTCCTCGACACTTTTATATCCCTTAGAAAAGAACCAGGAAACAAGTTTAAGGTTCGGTTCAAAACCAACTGAGATACCTCTATATAGTTTGCCAGCGTGTGGTCATTTTATAAAAATCAGTGTATTCTTCCATATGCTGCAAGTCTTCACGCAGTAGTAAGTCTTCGTTCATTTTTCTCAACTCATCACAAGCTTTATTTTTTTCGTGATTTTTTTCTTTAAAGAATAATTTCTTTATTTGACTCTCAAAACATCTTAATAAAAATACTATACGTTTCATGGTCGAATAATTTTAGTTATTTAATTATCGAATCGTTTAGGCGTCTTAATAGGACTGCTGCAAAAGCACTCATCGAAGTATTTTCTATTATAATATCACCTGGAAGATCGAGATTGGTCAATGTAAAATTCCAAATTGCTTTAATTCCGCAATCCACCAATTCTTCTGCTACCCACTGAGCTACATTATTTGGCGTGGTTAGTATTGCAATCTTCACCTTAAGCCGATCAGCCAGACTGAATATTTTACCATACTCCAGCACATGTATACCACCAATCTGTGTCCCCACTTTATCTTTATCAACATCGAAAGCTGCTATTATTTTAAGGCCTAATGTCTGACTTTCCTGGTAAGCCATTAAGGCCGAACCCAGATTCCCGGCTCCAATTAAAAAGGCTTCATTGGGCTTATTAAACCCCAGATAGTTTTCAATTACCTGACACAGTTCGTAAACATTGTATCCCACTTTGGGTTTCCCTTTGATTCCGGTTACTGACAGATCTTTGACTACTTGTGTTGGATCGCACTTCAGTTCTTTGCCAATGG
>Ga0207717_100143_pt1 | contig 11154 bp, 5 predicted proteins | sample TtanPargueraPR_2_FD_187745 | JGI IMG/M metagenome (GOLD analysis project Ga0207717, IMG submission 187745) | Aerobic enrichment media microbial communities from Bioluminiscent Bay, La Parguera, Puerto Rico - Tt and P2 (2) (SPAdes) | ecosystem: Environmental > Aquatic > Marine > Unclassified ...
TATTTTGAAGTGCCGTGTCACAGCCTGACTGGAAGTGTAATCGAACCACCGGATGATGATTACGATCCTGATGGAGACAATATTGTAGTGAACCCGGTTCCGATTACCGGCCCGCGCAACGGTACCCTCGTACTGTACGACGATGGCCACTTCGAATACGAGCCGTTTGTTGACTTCACTACAGGAGTGGACAGCTTCCAGTATGAAATCTGGGATGAGCCGAGAATTGATCCTGTACTGTACGATACAGCCTGGGTTTACATAACCCGCGTTCCGGACAACGATTGTGACGGTGTAGCTGATGCAATTGACATCGACGACGATAACGACGGTATCCGTGATAACATAGAAAATGGAGGTTTCTGGCCGGAGGATCCAGGAGCAGAACTGATTGATTCTGATCAGGACGGAATACCTGATTACCTGGATATCGATTCAGATAACGATGGAATCGTGGATAATATTGAAGGACAGGATGAACACAATTACATTGAGCCTGACGGATGGCGCGATGATAACAACAACGGATGGGATGATCGTTATGACAACGAAGAAGGTGGATATCCATTCGACCTCAACCTGACAGATACCGATGGTGACGGCGTACCTGATTACCTCGATTCTGACTCGGACAACGACCACGTGCTTGACTTTATTGAAGGTAACGATGACAATGCCGACGGTATTCCGGATTATATCCGTTTCTACAGCGACCTCGATCGCGACGGTTTGGATGATGCTTACGACTGGATTGATGGATGGGGAATCCCAGATCTGGTCGATAACGAAACCGGTAGTACAGCACCGTTACAAGACTTCGACGGAGACGGATGGCGCGACTGGCGCGATGTGAATGACGAAGATGATGAATACCTGACCCAGAACGAGGATATAAACGGTGACGGCGATTACAGTAACGACGACCTCGACCTTGACGGTCATCCGGAATACCTGGATACCGAGCTTGAATGCGAACTCTTCATTCCTGAAGGATTCTCTCCGAACGACGACGGTGTACACGATTTCTTCCAGATCCTGTGTATCTATCCACGCTACCCGGATGCGAAGTTGATGATCTTCAACCGTAACGGTAACCTGTTGTGGGAAAAAGAACACTACGGTAACTTCGATTACTGGGGCTGGAACGATGCCTGGTGGTGGGGTACTTCCGATAACAAACTCACCATCGGAAGATCGGGTGGATTGCCGGCAGGTAACTACATTTATGTGCTATTGTTGAACGATGGCCTGGGAGGCGTACGCAACGGAACCGTTATGATCGCTTACTAGCACGGAAAAAACTACTTTAAAATTTTCAGCTTATATATTAAAGCGAGTTGAGTGCCGGATCCGGCACTCAACTTTTATGGAATGAATTTTGTTTATGTTCTGAAATCAAACAACCTGCAGCATGCGACTTATTCTTGTCCTCGTTTTCTCTCTTTCTATTGCACCGCTGATGGCGCAGGATCCTGCAGATTTTATACGAAGCGAAGAAACAATCCCTTACCAGAAAGTTTACCTGCATACCGATCGTGAATTTTATTTTATCGGCGATACCCTGTGGTTTTCTGCTTATATTTTAGATGCAGCTACACATCGACCAATCGATACCGACTGCAATCTTATCATCGATTTAATCGATGAAGACGGGGAATTCGTTAAACATATTTTGTTTGAGGCATTTAAGGGGCATTGTCCCGGTTACCTCGACCTGGGATTTGAGCAGGTCAAAGAGGGAAATTATTTGCTTCGGGCCTACACCGATTACCAGTCACCTTTTGGTGATGAGATGTTTTTTGCCAAAACAATAAACCTACTTGAGGTGAAGAACAGTTACGGACTGGAAGAGACAGAAAGTAACGCGACTTCAACCAACATCAATGTTGGTTTTTTCCCTGAAGGGGGTTTTTTGATCGAAAACACAATCAATCAACTTGCTTTTCAGGTTACCAACGAGGATGGAGCAGCCATTGATGTGAGCGGGGATCTGATGGATGAATCAGGAAATCGTGTAATGCATTTCGAAAGTTTGTACCGGGGAATGGGTAAGTTATTGCTCATCCCGGCACCCGGCAAAAAATATACGATTCGATTGGACGGTTACGATACTGTTTTTGATTTGCCTGAGATTAGAACTGAAGGTGCCAAACTGATGCTGGCTCGCCAAACCAATTCATACATAAACCTTAATATTGTTACTCACCGGAATAAAGCGCCTCAAATTTATTTTATTGGTGTTTTCCATCGTGGAGAAGGAATTGCTTTTGTAAAGGTCAATGCCACCGATCTGAATAAGACCATCAGCATAGATGAGCAATACTTTTTGCCCGGCATCAATCGACTGATGTTACTGAACGAAAAGCTGGAGCCGCTTTCTGAACGACTTGTTTTTATGCAGGACGGAGATCTTCAGGAAATTGGAATTAAATTGAACGCATCAAGTTTCGTTACCCGCGACAAGGTTGAGATGGAGCTTCAGGTGCCCGAAGAATTTCCTTTTAATGAAATTGCAAGGCTCTCGCTGGCAGTGGTCAACGAAAACACCGAAAACGCATCAGGGCGTTCGCAGGATATTCGATCTTATTTGCTGGCCGACTCTGAACTGAGAGGATACATAAAATCGCCACTCGATTATTTCAGAGAGGATGAAACAATCTCTTCCGAGCAAAAACTGGATCTGCTTATGCTCACCCACGGTTGGCGGAATTATACCTGGAACAACCTTCGTAAAAAGGATGTGGAGATTGAACCGGAAAATAAATTTGGGTTGACGATAAGTGGGAAGGTATTTAAACCGAACAACAAAAAGGTGATTCCGAATGCAGAAGTTTCCATGAGTCTCGGAACGGAGAACGGTGGTTTTCTAAGTTTTAGCAATGCCGACCTGAATGGCTACTTTGAGTTCGGTAACCTGCATTTTTACGACACGGCTTTGGTGTTTGTGCAGGGGAAAAATCTGCGTGACAGGACAAATACTGTTACGATGATGAATGATCAACCTGAACCACCCTTATTGGGAGATACTGGCAGAAAATACCTGAAAGATCATTCGGATATTCCGCTTGCTGCTTACCGCATGAAATACCTGAATGAACTTGCCCTTGACGAATTCGATCCGGACAGGAGAACCAGGCTGCTCAAACCTGTCGACATTGTTGGAACGAAACCTGAAGAAGAGAAAGACGAACACTTCAGGATATATTCCAATCCAAATTATTCGTTAAAAGTGGACGAATCAAATTATCACTACTCGAATGTCTTTCAATTCCTGGTGGGACGGGTGCCGGGCGTACAGGTAATCGGAGATAACGTGACAATCAGAGGCATTAGTTCAATAATGGGATCAAATGAACCACTGTATCTCATCGATGGCATGCCCGTTGACAAAGAGTTTGTATCCGTTTTATCCATGTCGGAAATTGACAAAGTGGAAGTTTTAAGAGGAACAGAAGCGGCCATTTTTGGAATGCGTGGAGGGAATGGAGTAATTTCGATTTTAACACGCACCGTAACTTCATCGCCCGATGTACAACGTGCCATTCCCGGCACAGTGATCAGAAGAATCAATGGATTTTCTGCTTATCGCGATTTCTTTTCACCGGTTTACAGTGCGGAGAATATCGATGCAGCGGCGCCCGATTACCGCACCACTTTGTACTGGAACCCACTGATTGAATTGAAAGCCACAGGCGATATTCTCACTTTTTTTACCTGCGATAATCTTTCGAAATACAAAATTTACATTGAAGGAATTACATCCGAAGGTCGAATCTGTCTTGGGGAAGCTGAGTTCCTGGTTGATCAGCTGCGGGAAGATTAGGCAAGCGCCTGCTCAATATCGGAGATCAAATCAGCCACATTCTCTATTCCTACCGACAAACGCATCATGGTATCGCGGATACCTGCTTCGGCACGTTCAGGTTCCGTAAACTCGGCGTAGATAGTCGATTCAGGATGAATGATCAGTGTTTTGTTGTCGTTCAGGTTGGTAGCTCTTCGAATAATCTTTAGTTTATTCATAAAAGCATAGCAGGCAGTTTTCGTTTCCAGGTCAAAACTCATTATGGTTCCCGGAACACTGTTAAAGTATTTTTGAGCCCGAGCATACCCGGGATCATTCTTCAAACCGGGGTAATTCACCCGTTTTACCTTTGGGTGGTTTTCAAGGAATTCGCCCAATGCAAGGCAGTTTTGAAAGCATTTTTCAACACGCAGTTCCAGGATATCAAGCCCCTGTATCTGGAAGCGGGCGGTTTGCGGGGCCATGCTTCCGCCGGTATTCCTATAGATGTTCTTTTTTATTTTGACTACCAGTGCATTCTTCTGAAATTTCTCTGTGTAGGCCGAAAGATTTGGATTCAGTTGCCAGTCGTAGTTTCCATGATCGATAATAGCGCCGCCAAACGAAGTTGCACCACCCGAAATGTATTTGGTGGTGGAGATTACTTCAATATTGACCCCAAAATTGCCGGCACTGAAAACATTTGGAGGTGTGATGGTACTGTCGGCAATAAGGAGAATATTGTGTTTTTGTGCAAGCCCGGCCAGCATTTCTATTTCTGCAATCTCAAGCTGCGGATTGGTTACCGTTTCAAAATAAATGGCACGTGTATTCTTATCAATTCGTTTTTCTATTACCTTTTCTTCACGAAGATCTGAAAATCGGGTTTCCAAACCGAACTCCGTCAGTGTTTGACTGAACAGTGCATAGGTATGTCCGAATAAACGTTTGTCCGCGATGATGTTATCGCCCGAACGGGTGATTGCCATAATTGTGTTGGATATGGCTGCCATTCCCGAACTCACGGCAACCACTCCGTTACTATCGGTGAGCGCCTTGAGTTTTTGTTCGAAATATTCTACGGTTGGGTTAGACGAACGCGAGTAGACATGTGCGATGTATTCCCCTTTAAAATTGGCTTCGATCTGTTCTGCTGAGTCGAATTCAAAAGCCACGGCTTCGTACAACGGCATCTGAAGAGCTTTGTGTGGATCGTCTTTTGGATAAGGAACATTAAGTGCTTTTGTTGTAAATCCGGTTTTAGGCATGGTATTGTTTTTTACGGAAACAACTGTAAAACATAAAAAGTTTTGGAATGAAAAATGAAAATGGTATGGAATTTGTTTTAATACTGCCAGTTTTAGATTAATAGTTAAACAGCATTTTTTGAATTGATTAAACCATGGCGCCCCCCGTCATGGTTTTTATTTTATCATTGGGCTGCTGTCTAAATCTCAGATTTAAAGAGCCTTAAATTTATTTTCTATTCGTTCCTGATTAAAATCATTTATATTTTTATCATAAAAATTGTAATGCTGGAATAATCTTTGTAACCAATATCACGGTTTTAAATTGTCAATTAGAACCATTTATAGTAAATACGACCATGGCGCCCCCGCGCCATGGTTTTATCATTTTAGCTTCCTTCTCAATATTTCAGACTTGAATATCCACAGAAAATAATTATATTAATTTTCGGAGTGTTTATAGGCGATTACATATCTTTATAAAAAAACAGCAATGAAGAAATATTTACCAAAACTTGTGCAGGATGATCCATGGTTGGAACCATATTCAGGAGTGATTTCTGATCGAATGATTGTAGCTGAACGTAAAGAAAAAGAACTGACTGGTGGAAAATCGCTCAACGATTTTGCTTCGGGCTATTTATATTTTGGTCTGCATAAAACCACCCGTGGATGGGTAATGCGGGAATGGGCGCCCAATGCCACACACATTTTCCTGGTAGGTAGCTTCAACGACTGGCAGGAACTGGCCGAATATTCTTTCACTCATGTGGAGCATGGAGTTTGGGTACTCGAATTGCCAGAGGATGGACTACAGCACAATGACCTTTATGCACTGCACGTGCACTGGGCTGTAGATCATGGGAAACGCATTCCGGCCTGGGCAAAAAGAGTTGTGCAGGACGAAGAATCAAAGATGTTTAATGCCCAGGTATGGAACCCGGAAGAACCTTACAAATGGAAACACCCTGATTTTGAACGTACACAGGAACCACCTCTGATTTATGAAGGACATGTTGGAATGGCGGGTGAAGAACCAAGGGTACACACCTACAATGAATTTCGCGAAAAGATGTTGCCGCGCATTAAAGCCAACGGCTACAACACCATACAATTAATGGCCATTCCGGAACACCCTTACTACGGCAGTTTTGGTTACCATGTTTCCAGCTTCTTTGCGGCCTCTTCGCGTTTTGGGACACCCGATGAACTTCGCCACTTGGTGGATGAAGCACACGGAATGGGTATGGCCGTTATCATGGACCTGGTGCATTCGCATGCCGTTAAAAACGAAGTGGAAGGTTTGGGAAAATATGACGGGACACGTTTTCAGTTTTTCCACGACGGGCCCAAAGGAGAGCATCCGGCCTGGGATTCGTACTGTTTCAATTACAGCAAAAACGAAGTGCTGCATTTTCTTTTGTCGAACATTAAATTCTGGATGGAGGAATACAAGTTCGACGGTTTTCGTTTCGATGGCGTGACCAGCATGCTGTATTTCAATCACGGGCTGGAGATCGCTTTTACCAATTACGACGATTATTTTAATGCCAACGTCGACCACGAAGCGACAACTTATTTCAAACTGGCAAACAAACTGATGAAGCAGGTAAATCCAAAATCGATTTCAATAGCCGAGGACATGAGCGGGATGCCGGGTTTGGCTTCACCGGTCGAATACGGCGGACTTGGTTTCGATTACCGAATGGCCATGGGAATGCCCGATTTCTGGATTAAAATAATCAAAGAAAAATCGGATGATGAGTGGGATGTAGGTCAGATTTTTTACCAGCTTACTTCGAAACGCCTGGAAGAAAAAGTGGTGAGCTACGCCGAGTCGCACGATCAGGCACTGGTGGGCGATAAAACGATCATCTTCCGGCTTATCGATAAGGAGATGTATTTCAGCATGCGTAAAGACCAGCCAAATATGATCGTCGACCGGGGAATAGCCCTGCATAAAATGATCCGCCTGGCTACGGTAAGTTCGGCCGGAGGGGCTTATCTGAATTTTATGGGGAATGAATTTGGACATCCCGAATGGATCGACTTTCCACGGGAAGGGAACAACTGGTCATACAATCATGCCCGCAGAATCTGGAGCATTGCTGAAGATCCCGAACTGAAGTACCACTGGTTGTATGATTTCGACAAAGATCTGATTCGCCTGATCAGCGAGCACAAGATCATATCAGTACCTTCTGTTGACCTCGTACTCGAGAATAAACCGGATAAAGTACTGGCCTATCATCGTGGATTGTTCCTGTTCGTTTTTAATTTCAATCCCGATAAATCGTTTTCCGACTATGGCATTCCGCTGGGAGCCGGGAAATATCAGATCGTGCTGAATACTGATTCCGGTCGCTTCGGTGGTTTCGACCGCGTGGATGAGGAGATCAGTTATTATACCCTGCCGGCTGCGGGGGTGAACAGCCAGCATTACCTAAAACTTTATTTGCCGGCACGCACTGCAATGGTGCTCAAAAAAGTAGATATTCCAAAGGTGAATTAAATGGGAGAGGATCAATTCCATACGCCGGTTTCGATTCCTGAATACTCGTGGAAAACAGGTTACAGGAAAAAGAATATGTTTACAGGCTCGTGTTTTACCGAAAATGTAGGCCAGCGCATGGAGAGGCTGAAGTATCCGGCCGACATCAACCCGTTTGGAATATTATACAACCCTGTTTCAGTTGCTAATGGCCTTCAGTTGTTACTCGACCGGAAACATTTCCTTCAGTCTGATCTGTTGGAACACAACGGTTTGTGGCACAGCTTTTACCATCATGGCCGTTTTTCTTCACCCGATCCTCAGGAAGCTCTTCAAACGATAAACGAACGGATCGGGGTATCTGCTGATTTTCTGAATACTGCTGATTTTCTGTTCATAACCTTTGGAACAGCTTGGGTTTATCGCTACAAAAAATCAGGCAAAGTGGTTTCGAATTGTCATAAAATACCTGCTGGAGAATTTGAACGTGAACGATTGAGCGTAGAACAGATCGTCAGGATTTATGAAAAGATGTTGCGGTTACTGTGGAAAGCGAATCCTGAACTTAAAGTAATATTTACCGTTAGCCCGATCAGGCACTGGAAAGATGGGGCCCATGGGAACCAGATAAGTAAAGCGATCTTATTACTGGCTACCGAACAAATCGTTAAGAGTTTTCCGGAGGCGTGTGCCTACTTCCCATCCTATGAAATTGTGATGGATGAATTACGTGATTACCGCTTTTATGCCGCCGACATGCTGCATCTCAGTGAAGTGGCCGTCGATCATATCTGGCAGCTGTTCGAAGAAAACCTGATTGATGAAGAAAGCAAAAAACTTTCGAGTAAGGTGCAGAAGATCAGGAATGCCCAGGAACACTTGCCCATTAATCCTAACTCGGAAGAATACGGTATATTCCTTCAGAAATTGTATGAAAAAACACTTGACCTCGAACGACAATTTCCCTATCTTAACTTAAAGTTAGAAAAAGAACATTTTATTCGTCAAATAGAGGATTTGGGTTTAAGGGACCCCGAAAAGTGATTAAAATCATATAATTTTGTTGAGGAGAAATTACCCTTTCTCTTTAACTTTCTAAATCAATAATTCTCTCACAAAATTTTATTGGGTTATGCACTACCTCAGTTTTGATCAAAAACAGATAATAAATTTAGAGTACTCGCTATACAAGGAGATTCTGCGGACTAATAAAGCGGGATCTTATTTGTGTACCACGCTGAATGGATGTAATACACGGAAATACCATGGATTACTGGTGAGTCCGATTGAGAATTTTGGAGGAGAGAAACACGTATTGTTATCAGCGCTCGATGCGACCATTGTTCAAAATGAAGCTGAATTCAATCTTGGTATTCGGCGTTACCAGGGGGGAGCCTACGAACCCAAAGGACATAAATACATTCAAAAAGTAAATTTTGGGAGTGTCCCGAAAATTACTTATCGGGTTGGTGGTGTCATTCTCACCAAAGAGCGTTTGCTAGTTGAAAAGGAAGAGCAAATCTTAATTAAATACACACTCGAAGAAGCAAAGTCTCCGATTATTCTGCGACTGAAACCATTTCTTGCCTTCCGAAATATTCATTCCTTGAGCAAAGCCAACATGTTTGTAAATACGCATTACGAAAAAGCAGATAATGGAATTGCTACCAGGTTGTACGATGGCTATCCCAAATTGTACATGCAGACCAGCAAAACAACTGATTTTGTGCCGGTGCCCGACTGGTACTATAACGTGGAGTACCTGAAAGAACTAAACCGCGGTTACGAATACCTCGAAGACTTATTTGTTCCAGGCTACTTTGAGTTTTCGTTGAAAAAAGGAGAGTCGGTAATTTTTGGAGGCGGACTGAAACAGGTGAAATCGGTTTCGTTGAAACAACGTTTTACACGCGAACTGAAAAAAAGAGAACAAAAGGAAACCTTTGTAAGTTCGCTGGAACACGCGGCAAAACAGTTTGTCATGCATAAAAGGAAAACCGCCGAGATCATTGCAGGTTTTCCCTGGTACGGCAGCATTACGCGGCAAACCTTTATTGCCCTGCCCGGTTTGTGCCTTTCGTTAAAAAAGCCGAACCTGTGTGGTACCATTCTCGATTCTTACCTGAAATATTTCAACGACGGGTTCTTTCCCGATCACATTCAGGATAAAGAACTTACTTACCATGCTGCAGATACCTCCCTCTGGTTTATTTGGGTGATTCAGAACCACTATAAAAAAATGGGTGATCCATCGCTCAACTGGAAAATGTACGGACCGGCCATCAAGCGCATATTAGAGGCCTATCGCGATTCGAAACACCCAAATATTAAAATGGCCCAGGATGGTTTACTGAATGCAGAAAAAGATGGCATCGCTTTAACCTGGATGGACTCCTACGTTGACGGACAGCCGGTTGTACAACGTGCCGGAATGCCTGTGGAATTGAATGCCCTTTGGTTCAATGCGATTTGTTTTGCACTTGATCTGGCAGATATGGCCGGCGACCATGATTTCATCGAAGAATGGAAAGACATGGTTGAAAAAGTGGCGAAGGCTTTCCTGAAGACTTTTTGGAACGAGGGACATGGATTCCTCGCAGATGTAGTTCAGAACGGGCAGGCTGACTGGTCGGTAAGGCCGAACATGGTGATCGCAGTGGCACTCGACTATACTCCTTTAACCAAGGAACAACAAAAAAAGGTACTAAGTATGGCCAAAAGGAAACTTCTTACAAACAGGGGATTGCGCACGCTCTCACCCGATCATCTGCGCTATAAGGGCAGCGTGGCCGGAAACGTACAGGAACGCGAAGCAGCGGTTCATATGGGGGCTGTACATCCGTGGCTGCTGCAGTTTTTTGTCGAGGGTTACCTTAAAATTCACAAGGCTGGTGGCCGGCCCTTTGTGAAACAGATCATAGATAGTTTTGAGCAGGAGATGACTGAAAACTGCGTGGGGACTGTATCAGAAATGTACGATGGAAATCCCCCACACAAAGGAAAAGGAGCCCTGTCGCAGGCATGGAATGTGGCCGGAGTTTCATATGCAATAAATGTGATTCAGCAATACAAGGATGAATGAAGTTTGTGGAAATAACCTGAATTAGAAAGAGAACAGGAACTGTAAAATGATGAGAAGATGAAAATTTTGATGTTTGGTTGGGAATTTCCGCCACATATTTCCGGAGGACTTGGCACCGCCTGTTACGGGCTTACCAAAGGTCTGTCGGAGATTGAGGATGTTGATCTTACCTTCGTTGTGCCAAAGGCTTTTGGCGACGAAGATCCCTCAGCCATGAAATTGATCGGGGCCAATACGGTGCCCGTCAGTCGCAAAAATATTCATTTTGAAAACGCCGAAAAGTCGATGGATTACCTCGAAGTTGATTCGTTGATTGTCCCCTATGTTAGCGAAGATGAATTCTGGAAATACAAAAGCGGGAAATATCCGCGAAAAACACGTTTTGTTGAAACCGACGAAGGTTTACGGATCCAGTTTAGTGGTGATTATGGAGCAGGCCTGCTCGAAGAGATCAGCAATTATGCGCTTGTTGCAGAGATAATAGCTACTGATAACACTTTCGACATTATTCATGCACACGACTGGCTGGCTTATCCGGCAGGCCTGGCAG
>Ga0207717_100146_pt1 | contig 11111 bp, 7 predicted proteins | sample TtanPargueraPR_2_FD_187745 | JGI IMG/M metagenome (GOLD analysis project Ga0207717, IMG submission 187745) | Aerobic enrichment media microbial communities from Bioluminiscent Bay, La Parguera, Puerto Rico - Tt and P2 (2) (SPAdes) | ecosystem: Environmental > Aquatic > Marine > Unclassified ...
AACATGGACGAGGCAGGCGACAAGCTGCTCGACATGATGGTTCGCACCGCCAACGGTCGTCTGACCGCGGCCGAGGCTCTCGGTCACCGCGAGTTCATCATGACCAAGCTCTACGAGTCTGCGTAAGCGCTAGAACACTTGGCTTACACCCGACCTCACCCCATCTGCCGGTAATACCGGCAGTTTGGGGTAAGGTTGTATGACTTGTAAGTACCCCAAACAGTTGGAAGGATAGTTTTCAATAAGATACTCCGACACAGAAGTCTGGCCGGGCTGGGAAATTTTCAGCATGGACTGAAAACGTTTCCATAAAATGTAGGCTTAATCAAAAACCGGGTTTCACTGAGGGAACCTGATGTCTGTTAGGCTAAAACGGTTTGCACCGTGATCGGGGTAGGGTGGTAAGTACAAACAGCAGGGTTGGCAAAGCAACAGAAGCACAGGAAGAGTGCAGATGAGTGGTCTGTTCGGAGCTTTCGTCAAGAAAGCTTGATTGACCGCAGAAAAGCAATCTCTATGCATGATTGTGGAGGACGAGATGCCTTTTGGTTATAACGGAAAGATTCTCTATGTGGATCTGACCAACAGAACAATTGAAGTTAAAGAGCCTGGTGAGAAGTGGTACAGAACCTACATGGGTGGTACCGGTATCATCGGTGAGACCTTATTAAAAGAAATTAATCCGGATATCGATCCGCTGGGACCGGAAAACGTCATGGTATTTACCTGCAGCGTTGTCACCGGTGCCCCGATCTCTGGATTCAATCGTTTCTCAGTAGGCGCAAAATCACCTCTTACCGGTGGATTTGCCGAATCTGAGGCCGCCGGCTACTTTGGCCCTGAGCTGAAGTTTGCAGGTTTTGATGCAGTGATCATCAAAGGTGCAGCAGATGCTCCCGTTTATCTCTGGATCAACGATGGCAAAGCGGAAATCCGCGATGCTTCTGCTCTGTGGGGCAAAGATAACGCAGAGACTCTCACCGCGCTGGAGGAAGCGACCGACAAGAAAGTACGTGTCTGCGGTATCGGCCCGGCAGGTGAAAACCTTGTCTCTTACGCCGGTTTGCAAAACGACATCGAGCATTTCAACGGACGTACCGGTATGGGTGCGGTTATGGGCTCCAAGAAGCTCAAGGCCATTGCGGTACGCGGTACCGGCAAGCTCGAGTTCGCTGATCCCGAAAAAGTAAAGGAAATCGCCAAATGGCACCGTGAGAAAGTCAAGGTGCATCCACCCAATGTCGGCCTGACCAAATACGGTACTCCAGGATTGACCGAGGGTGTGAACGCAGGTGGCTTTCTGCCGACCCGTAACTGGAAAGAAGGTCAGTTCGAAGGCTGGAAAACCCTGGCCGCCGAGCATTACCACGAGACGATTTTTGCCGGACGCGGTACCTGCTGGATGTGTTCTGTCGCCTGTAAGCGTCGTGTACAGGCAGAGACTCCGTACAAGCTGGACAAGCACCATGGCGGTCCTGAGTTCGAGTCGATCGGTGCGCTTGGCTCAATGTGTGCGGTAGCCGATATTGCCGCAGTTGCCAAAGGTCATCAGCTGTGCAACCTGCTCGGTCTCGATGTGGTTTCCACCGGCGGTGTTGTGGCTTTTGCCATGGAGTGTTTCGAAAACGGTATCCTCACTGCTGAGGATTTCGAAGGCCGCTCCATAGGTTTCGGTGATGCAGACGGCATGCTCTGGCTGATCGAGAAAATCGCCGCCCGTGAGGGTATTGGTGATACCCTGGCACTTGGTGTGAAAGGTGCTGCCGAAAAGATCGGCAAAGGGTCTGAGAAATACGCAATGCACATCAAAGGCCAGGAACCTGCCTTCCACGATGGTCGTGGTAAGTCCGGCATGGCTCTGGGTTTTGCCCTCTCCCCAACCGGTGCCGATCATATCGAGACCCCGCACGATCACGCCTTCATGGGTGAAGGTGTATCCAAGCTGTTCCCGCTTGGCCTGCTCGATCCTGTTGAGCCGCTCAAAACAGACGCGGCCAAGGTACGTTTTTTCTACATCGGTCAGAAAGCCTGGGGTATCAACAACCTTCTCGGCCTCTGCAACTTCTGCTCGGTGCCGATCCATGCCATGACCTTCCCGCGCCTTGTTGAGGCGGTAGCGGCGATCACCGGTTGGGATACCAGCCTCTTTGAGATCGTTACCGCTGTTGAGCGAGGCAACGTTATGGCTCGCGTATTCAATAACAGATGCGGCTTCACTCCTGCAGACGACAAGCTTGTCGAGCGGTGGTATGAGAAAATGCCTGCCGGCCCACTCGAGGGCGTTGCTTTCGACAGAGAGATGATTGCTGATCTCATTCAGCTCTACTACGAGATGTCCGGCTGGGATACAGAAGGTCGTCCGACCAAAGGCAAGCTGGCCGAGCTTGGCCTCTACTGGCTGCCGGAAGCGGAGTAGGAAGAGTTCAAATATCAGGGGGCCGGTATGGGCCGGCCTCCTTTGTTGACTACGTATATCACACGGCGGTATGACCGAGGAAGTCTGCCGCCACCCAATACATAAGCATTAATAGGAGAATACATATGTCTATTGGTTTCATTGGCGCAGGCCTTATGGGTGGACCACTCTGCCGTAACCTTATCCGCGCAGGTAAGGAAGTTCTGGTTTTTGACCTGAGCGAAGAAGCGATCAACAGGACTCTCGCAGCAGGTAGCACCGGTAAGGCTGCAGCCTCCGTTGCAGATCTCGCTGATTGTGACATCGTATTTACCAGTTTGCCGCTGCCTCAGCATGTTGAAGGCGTAATGCTTGGAGAGGAGGGACTTTTCTCCATGCTGAAAGAAGGCGCTATTCACATCGAGCTCAGCACCATCGATCCGCAGACCTCTGTTAAATTACAAGATGCTGCAAAAGAGAAAAACATTGGCTTCCTGCAGTGTACCCTTGGTAAAACCCCTGCCCACACTGAGAAAGCTGAAGAACCGATGTTCATTGGAGGTGATAAAGAGTTATTTGATAAGCTCGAAGACCTGTGGCCGGTAATCGGTTCACCTGCCTATTACATGGGCGGTGTGGAAGCGAGCTGTGCGATCAAACTGATCAGCAACATGGTCGGTATGTCCAATCTGGTTGTTCTCGCAGAAGGTGTTAAAGCTGGAGAGAAGGCAGGTATCGATAAGAAGTTGCTCATCGAACTGCTGCAGGACACCGGTGCAAGAAGCTTCCAGATGGATGTACGCGGTCCTTGGATCGCAGAAGGAGACTTCGAGAATCGTTTCGGTCTTGACCTGGCACTCAAGGATGTTCGTCTCGGTTGCGAGATGGCGCGTGCCTGGGATCTCGATCTGAAAGCTATGGAGGCTTCTCTCGAGATGTTCAAAAAGGCTTCTGCCGAAGGTCACGGCAAAGAAGACTGTAACGCCGTTTACAAGGCAATCTAAGCAAGCATTTCAAGTTGTAACGCAGTATCCAAGCAACTGAAACGTTTGGGTCGCAATGCTGTATTAAGAAGCGACTGAAACTGTAAATTGAGCCGCAGCCTCGGTCAAGGTTGCGGTCTCTATGGAGGGATTCAGAATGAAGCGTTTTATAGCAGTACTTGTAGTAACTTTACTTATGTCCAGCAGCGCTGTAATGGCGAAAACCGTTATTCGCGCCGCAACTGCAAACCCACCAGGTTCCCTGCATGCAGCAGGTCTGGAAAAATTCAAGGAACTTATTGAAGAGCGTTCCAACGGAGAGATGACTGTTCAGTTGTACCTTGGTGGACAGATGGGCTCCGAGCAGGAGAACGTAAAGCAGGTTGGCAGCGGCCTGCTTCAGGTTGCAGTCATGGCATCCGGTAACGTTTCCCCGTTCAGTCCTAAGGTTGGGCTGTTGACCCTGCCGTACATCTTCCCGAACATCGAAGATGCTTACACCCTGTTCCGTTCCGATTTCATGGACGGCATGGCTGATGATATCGCCAAAGAGGGTAACGTGCGTCCGCTGGGATGGTTCGTTGGCGGTTACCGCGTACTCACCAACTCCAAGCACCCGATCACCAAGATGGATGATCTCCAGGGTGTGAAGATTCGTGTACCGAAGGTCCAGACCATGCTTGCTGCCTACAAGGCATGGGGTGTTGAAGGACATCCGATGGCATGGACCGAGGTGTTCAATGGCCTGCAGCAGGGCGTAATCGACGGTCAGGACAACCCTCACCTGGTAAACGTTGACCAGAAGTTCTGGGAAGTTCAGAAGTACATCAGTGACCTCCACTACATGCTGTGGACCGGGCCGATCATCGTAAGTGAGGTTTGGTTCAAGAAGTTGCCGGCTGACAAGCAGGCGCTGGTTAAGCAGGCAGCAATGGATGCAGCTGAGTACCAGTGGCAGTGGGTTGCTGACAAGGAAGCAGGCGCACTGGCAAAATGCCAGGAGATGGGTATGGAATTCTCCAAGCTTGAGGACGAAGAGCTGTGGATCGAGAAAGCCAAGTCCATCTGGCCTCAGTTTTACGACAAGGTTGGTGGTAAAGAGTATGTCGATCAGGCACTTTCTATCATGAACAAATAATCTGCAGTACCGATAGGCTCGCCGCCCTCGGCGGCGAGCCTTGACGACAATTAGCTTTACGATGGTGTTTAGGGGGCGTAATGAAGGGTTTTGTCAAACATGTGTATGACAACTTCGAAGAGTATTTCTCAGCGAGCCTGATGGCGACCCTGATCCTCTGTTTGGGGCTTCAGGTCTTGCTTCGCTATGTGTTCCACACCTCGCTTTCCTGGAGTGAGGAGTTGAGCCGTATCTGTTTTGTCTGGACGATCTATGTCGGTATCGCTCTGGCCGCAAAACGCATGCAGCATGTCAGGGTGACGGCTCTGTATCTTATCATGCCGCAAACCGTCCGGCTGGTAATGTGGATCCTCGTTGATGTGTGCTGGTTGGTGTTCAACCTGATCTTTGCCTGGCTTGGCATTCAGATGGTCCAGAACTCCTTTCAGTTCATTGAGAGAACTCCGACTCTTGAGTGGGTTGCAGCCTACATTTACATGATCATTCCTTTTGGTTTTCTTTTGATGAGCTGGCGTATCATTGAGAACTATATCAAGCTCATCAAGCGCAATGCACTGCATGAGATTGTGCAGCTGGGAGGTCATTGATCATGAATACACTCACTCTTTTACTGGTGACCTTGATCGGTTGCCTTATCTTTGGAATGCCGATTTTCATGTCACTGGCGATCGCAACCTTTGGTTCGCTGATGGTTTCCGGTTTTCCTTTATCCATGATTCCACAGACGCTCTATAGTGGCGTCGATAATTTTCCGCTGCTGGCGATTCCATGCTTTATTGTGGCAGGATCGCTGATGGAGCATGGCGGTATCACTCGCCACATTATCAACGTGGTGAAGCGCCCAGCGGCAAACATGTACGGCGGTCTTGGTATTGCCACGATTTTGGCCTGCATGTTCTTTTCAGCAATCTCCGGCTCAGGCCCGGGTACTGTTGCTGCGGTTGGTTCACTGTTGATTCCAGCCATGATCAAGCAGGGCTACAGCAAGGAATATGCGGGTGCTGTATCATCTTCAGGTGGTTCCCTGGGAATTCTCATTCCACCAAGTAACCCGATGATCATTTATGCGGTTATCGCCAACGTGTCGGTGACCGGTATGTTCATGGCCGGTATGATTCCAGGCCTGATCATCGGTGTATCCCAGTGTCTCGTTGCCTGGTATATCGCTCGTAAAAACAACTATAAAGGTGAGGCCGGCCAGTTTAACTGGAAGCAGTTCGGCAAAGAGTGCTGGGATGCGAAGTTCTCTCTTGCCACTCCGCTGGTTATCCTCGGCGGTATCTACTCCGGTATGTTTACCCCGGTAGAGGCTTCCGTAGTTGCTGTATTTTGGGGTCTGCTCGTTGGCGGTGTAGTTTACCGTGAACTGAACGCCCAAAAAATCCTCACCGCGCTTGTTGATGGTGTAATGATCGGTGGTACCGTACTCGTTATCGTGGGTACTTCCACCATGTTCGGCCAGCTGTTGACTCTGGAGCAGGTTCCTGTCAAGTTGGCGAGTCTCATCACCTCTATCTCAGAAAATAAATTCGTGGTCATGTTGCTCTTGATCTGCGTATTCTATGTTCTGGGTATGTTCATGGAGACTCTCTCCACCATTATCATCCTTACCCCGATTCTACTGCCGGTGGTTGTCTCATTGGGCATCGATCCGATTCATTTCGGTGTAATTTTTGTTGTAACCAATGAAATTGCATTCCTGACACCTCCGCTCGGTGTGAACCTGTTTGTGGCATCAAAGCTATCGGGCGTTTCATTGGAGAGGCTTTCCATCAATGTCTTTCCATACATTATTGCGATTACCCTCTGTGTGTTGCTGCTCCTGTTTGTACCGGCGCTCAGCACCTGGTTGCCAAGATTTCTGGGCTATGGTCTGATTTAATATCAGCACTGGCAGCCTACCTGGCAGATAGCTTTTCGCAGTTCGAAAAAAGGGCCTGTACGGAATACCGTACAGGCCCTTTTTGGTTTTCATAATTTGATATTTCCTGGTGGATAATAAATAAATATATGCACATTAGCAATGTATGTGAGTTGATATCTCCGTATGTTCAAGGTTCAGTAATAATGTGCACAATTAAAGTGATTAACTATATTTTAAAATTATAATGACCAGGTCATAAGTAGGGTAAAATGAGTGCTGGTTCCGAGTGAAAGCTAATTTCGCTAATGGTTGTTGGCGTTTTTTAATAACGACGAAATATTAGCATTCTAAGATATTCCCAAAGTGCTCAGGAAAAGTGTTGATATGGAGTTGTGTTAATTATAACAGGGTATTGAGAAAAGATGGATGAAAGCGGAATTAAAAGCGTTGGCGCTTTGCGGAAAATAAGAAAAAAATAGCCAATAAGTGACATTGTGGTACTGGTTTTTGTTGTTAATATTTCTGATATCTAGTATATATATATATTCGGCTCAGCTCTAAAATGTTTTGTGGGACAATCTGTTTTTATTTCTTTATGATTTTGTCCTTTTTTTTCTCCTTGGCAATATCCGGCACTTTTACTCTCGCAATATCTGCGGGAAGTACTCTTCTCAAGCTCAGGTAATATAGAATAAGCGGTTTATACTTTCCGTAGCCCGGTTGAACCTGGCTGCGGGTTCAGATATTTGCGTCCATCCATAATGGAAGGACACAATTGGTATCTGCACACCCGGATGGAGGGCGGGCAGGTGCTGTTTTCCTATTACTTGTTGAGGATGTAAGAAGTGGATAAACATGTAGTTATTATTGGAGCTGTAGCTCTTGGTCCCAAAGTCGCATGCCGTCTCAGGCGTATCAATCCTGATGTGAAAATTACCGTAATCGACAGGGATAGTCATATCTCATACGGTGGTTGCGGAATCCCATACTTTATCGGCGGTGATGTTAACGATATCGAGGGACTGCAGTCTACTCAGTCTCACACCATTCGTGACGCAAAGTTTTTCAAGGCAGTTAAGGGTGTTGATGTTCTGACCCGCGTTGAAGCAACCGAAATTGATCGTCGTGGCAAAAAACTCACCGTCAAGCATCTCGAGACCGGTGAGGAGCAGGTTCTTGAGTACGATAAGCTGGTTATCGCAACAGGTGGTACTCCAATCAAGCCGCCGATCCCAGGCGTGGATTTGCCTGGGGTGAATATCGTCTCCAATCTCCATCATGCTGAAGCAATTAAGAGTCGCATGACCAAAGGTCAGGTTGGTAAGGCCGTGGTCATCGGTGCCGGTGCTATCGGTATCGAAATGGCTGAGGCAATGACCGATCTGTGGGGCATCGACACTACCCTGATCGAAATGGCCGACCAGGTTCTGCCTGCAGCTCTTGGCAAGAACATGGCTGCAGTGGTCCAGAAGCAGATGGAGAAGCATGGAGTGCGCGTTATGGTTTCCGAACGCGTCACCGAGATCAAGGAGAATAAAGAGAACGGCAGCACTGTAGTCGTTGTGGGCAATGAAGAGATTGAGTGTGACATGGTCGTTCTCTCTGCCGGAATCCGTCCGAACACCGAGTTTGCCGCAAAAGCTGGTCTGGCCATCGGTCAGTTTGGCGGTCTGATCGTTGACAGGCGCCTCAGGACCAATGATCCGAATATCTACGCCGGCGGTGATTGTATTGAAATACGAAACCTGTTGAGCGGTAACAATCAGATGATGCCTCTCGGTTCTCTTGCTAACCGTCAGGGCCGCGTAATTGCTGACAATATCAATGGCGGTCACGCCCTGTTCAGAGGTACCGTCGGTACATTCTGTATCAAGGTGTTTGAAATCGGTGTTGCTACCGCGGGCCTCACCTACAAGCAGGCAATGGCTTCCGGGTACAATCCTGCGGTCTCCATGATTACCCAGGCTGACAGAGCTCACTTCTACCCCACCTCCAAAGCGATGTACGCTGCCTTGATTGCCGATCGTGATTCACGCAAGGTACTCGGCATTGAGTGTGTCGGCGCCATGGGGGATGCTGTGAAAGCCCGTGTAGATGCTGTGGCCTCGGTTCTTCGTTTCGGTGTTGATGTTGACGATATTTGTAAGATCGAGGGTGGTTATGCACCTCCATACGCCTCCGCCATGGACGTGGTTAACAACGTCGGTAACGTACTGGACAATATTCTCGATGGTCGCAACATCGTGACTGAACCTGTTCAGTTTCTTGAAGAGTGGAAGACTAATCCGGATGCCATCATCCTTGATGTTCGCGACGCTGTGCAGGCAGAACCGTACATCGAGAAATATGGGGAGCGCTGGCTGCATATTCCGCAGCCTGAGCTGCCTGCCAGGTTTGCAGAAGTTCCCCAAGACAAATCGGTATTTATTGTCTGTGATACCGGTACCCGCTCCTACGAGGGACAGGTGGTGCTGAGAGCAAAAGGCGTGGAGAATACCGTCAACGTCCAGGGTGGACTGTCGCTGGTCAAAATAAACGATCCGGAATTTATCTAAACACAGTATCTCTGTCTGTCTGAACAAGCCCCTTCCCATGTGCCTATGGGAGGGGGCTTTTTCGTGGCCGAATCGTCGAGCATGTCACAGTCCGTATCGGTTGAAATTCATGAAAAACTTCATAGTTGGGTTTGGTGGTGCAGAGTCCTGTTGGCCGCTGACACGATCTTTCATGTCATTTGGGCGAGAAACCATTGATTACCGATCTGCTGTTTGGTTAAGGCAAGCATTCAGTATTGTGCACATTTTTATATTGTCTCAGACTCGAGTGCCGAAATGTTGGCGCCTGATATTGGGCACGCTGCCAAATATTGGGCAGGGTTATCGTGTCGGTTCTCAGGGGCGATTCGATAAAAGGGGCACAAAAACAAACAAATACATTTTTTTTCAAAAGTGGCCCACGGATTGCTCAATGTATTATGCCCATGCAAGAGGTGATAGATGAAGCTTGAGTTGAAGTACGGTGAAGGGTTTGTAGAAATCCAGATTCCAGATACTGCTGAGATACACGTTTTAGAGCCAAAAACATTAGCGCCGGTTCGATCTGTAACAGATTCGCTGAAAAATGCTCTTCTTGAGCCAGAAGAGAGCAATGATCAGTTTTACTGCGGGCTTGAAAAAAGCCGAACCGTAGCAATAGCTGTACCTGATGAGGCGAGGCCACTGCCTTTAAAAGTGGTGCTACCTCAACTGCTGGTGTGGTTGTTTGAGAAGGCACCTGGTCTGCAACCAGAGCAGGTGACCATCGTAGTTGGCGGAGTACAGCCACTACAGGGTAGTGCGGTACCCGAAGAGGTGGTTTCCGCCGAGATGGCATGCGGTTGCCGCGTGGTAAATCATAACGCTGCAACCAGCCCGATAGTAAGCTATGGCTATACCAACCGGGGGACACCGGTACACATAAACGCGCTTTTCGCATCTGCTGACTATAAGATCGTGGTTGGCCAGATAGATCCACATCAATTCGTTGGATTTACAGGAGGTGCAAAAGGAGTTGTTATCGGCTGTGGCGGCGAGGCCACCAGGGCCAATAATCACAGCCTGATGTTCGACGAGAAGGCGAGTGTCGGTGTGCTGGATGGAAACCCGGTTCATGAAGATCTTGCTGAGGCAGGGGAGATGGTTGGTATCGACCTTGCCGTTAACTTCATCCTCTCACCCGAAAGAGAGGTGGTAGCCGTACTTGCCGGCGAGCCAGAAAGGACGTTGAAAGCCGGCGCCAAGGTTTGTGCGGAAGTCTACGGGGTCGGGATCAAGGACAAGTTTGACGTGGTTATCGCCAGCTGCGGTGGATACCCACGCGATATCTGTCTTTGTCAGGCCCAGAAAGGCTTAAACCTGGCGTCAAGAGCAGTGAAAGAGGGTGGCAATATACTGTTGCTCGCAAAATCCTCCCAGGGGATTGGAGACGATATCTACTTCGATTACGTCTCCCAGGGTACCACTCCGGAAGAGATTCTCTCTGCATTCAAAAAGCAGGGAAGAAACATGGGCGCCCATACGGCCTATGTGTTTGGGCGCACATTGAATCAGTTTGATGTAGCGATTACCAGTGAGCTGGATCCGGCGATTTTGCAGAGGTGCCATTTGCGTGCCGCTGACCCGTCGGGGGTAATCAGGGAGTGGGTGAATGGTTTTGCCGGGGTACCTCGAGTTGGGGTTATCCGCGACGCTAACACAACCTACTTCTACGACATGGAATGAACTGCAGGAGTGCGGTGCAGTGCGTTCCAGATCGAACTGAAGAACATCCTAATACGATCACCGGAGGGTTGTTTACATCGGTGATGAAATTATCGCTGATTTCGAAATACACGTATTTCTATCGGCACATTTTTGAGGTGAATCGATACCGTTTTCGGTTGAAATTGATGCGGCATACGCCGCACCGGACGATTCGTAAAGAAACCATTGTAGGAGACTAACATGGCAATCGATTTTTTAGTACACGAGGCCGCTGACGTGGTTGGTGTAGTAGTCGTTGAGGGTCTGAAGGCTGGCCAGGAGATCACTGGTTGGGTCATGAAGGAAGATGAGACCGTCACTATTAAGATCCTGAACGATATTCCGATCGGACACAAGGTGGCGCTGAAGGACCTGGCAGAGGGTGACACCGTCATCAAGTACAACACCGATATCGGCAAGGTTGTAGCTCCAATCAAGAAAGGCGAGCACA
>Ga0207717_100147_pt1 | contig 11107 bp, 6 predicted proteins | sample TtanPargueraPR_2_FD_187745 | JGI IMG/M metagenome (GOLD analysis project Ga0207717, IMG submission 187745) | Aerobic enrichment media microbial communities from Bioluminiscent Bay, La Parguera, Puerto Rico - Tt and P2 (2) (SPAdes) | ecosystem: Environmental > Aquatic > Marine > Unclassified ...
GTCATATCCGCAAACGCCCGACTATGAGTCGAAAGGTGGGCTGGAATGAAATCCGCATAGGAATCGGATGATCTCAAATAAATCGTATTCGTAGTGTAAAGGTCATACGCTACAGTAACCGTTTTTTTTCCACTATAATTGCTCTCAAACCACCCCCAATCCAAGGCCTCCTTGCACGTGTAGTAACAGCCAAAGAGCTTTAGCCCATAGTTCGTAATACGAGCAGTGGTATGTGGTAATAAATTCACACGAACCAATTCAGCATCTGGTCTTCGAAGCAAACCTGTTCTGTATTCAATACCCCAATTCCAAAGCGTAAGAGGATTTGCCGGAAGCTCTTTAGGAATGTCAAAATCAAAATCGTAAGTGCTGTTTGTATGTTCGTTATTATAGAAAATTACTATCCGAATCATCATCTGAGTAAATTCTCTTAACGTGAGAATTCCATCCTGACGATAATCATTTCCATGACGCTTTTTTCCTATAGGGCTTTTCGTTACATACCCTTCAACAAATGGTTTCATCTTAGTTTGAACAGTACGGAAATAACGTTCAACTACTCCTTTCCAGTCAGCACGAAAAGATGGAGTATTTTGAATATCAACATGGAATGCTTTGCTTAAGACTTCCACATGTCGGCCAATAATTTCACCTTTGTCACCAATAAGATTTTCAGGTAACCCTTGCATTGGCCACATATCCTCACTGATTTCGATACCGTAATCAGCACAATAGGATACTTTATCAGCCATCGAGTTACTGAGTGCCTCCATTGCACTTGCCCAAGATGGTGACTCTAGACCAATATACATTCCAACAATGGCACGACTAAATACATCAACAACAAAATAGAAAGTCGGACGACCAATGATTTCTTTTCGATTTTGTTCAGAAACCAAATAAATATCAGCTATAGTCGCATCAATTTGATATAAATATCCTGGGCCAGTAGCTTCCTCTGTTGAAGTACCAAGAACAGGGCGAAAGTCCTTTAAATAGTTGATTTCTCCTTCTCTTTTTCTGGTAATATCAATCGACGTATATTCCTTTTTGTAAAAATAACCAAATTGACGTGCCGTAGGTACATTAATCAAATCGTCAGGCTTACAAGGCAAACTCACTCCATAAGCAATCAGTAATTGGTTATAGGCATAATCAAACTCATATTTACCTTCATTCAGCAAACATTTCTCAATCACAACACGAAACAAAGATTTAACCTCTTCTGTGACGGGTAAACCCTCTCCTGGAGAACGAGTGCGACGGCGGCCATTACGTTTATCTTCAAAATACTTAGCTTTACCAATACCACCGCAACGATCATATCGACCACTTAATGCGTTTTTGCACATACCAAACTGCCAATAGCGCCTGAGCCATCGATACACGGTCTGTTTTGTCGCTCCAGACTCCTCCAACACTTGATTAATGAGTTCTCCTCTTTTTGTCCTCTGATAAATATCCGGCTCAGACTTAATTACCGAACCAATAGCATTCCAGGCATTCTCCTGAACAGCCTCAGCCTTTGAACCTTTCTTAGGCGAAGTCATACTATATCGGACATAAGGATCGGCTATCAACTCCAATTCTGATCTCGCCATAAAATGCTCAAAATCAGACTTTGAAGCAATCTGAGGAAGAGCACGATCATCATCAATATCTATCCAGAATATGGCCTGTTTATTACTCCATAAAATGCGGAGCCTTTTATCATTCCAGGCGTATACATCATTAGGCATGAACATATTGAACCTCCTTATTTAGCCAATATTCTGAAGCTGTGATGTCTTTGGCTTTCAAACTGGAGTGTAAATATTTATTCATATCCCAATAGAAAGCGTTTTGAGCTGCAAGGTGTCTAAAATATTGTAAGTTTGAACCTCGCTTGAGGTCTTGCATTTCATCCAATTCACCAAGAATAACTGGCAGCCTTTTTTCCGGATTTGCATCAATAACTTGGAGGATGCTTTCAAAAACATGCACACGTTCTGACTCAACAAGATTATAACTATGCATGTGTGGTGCCAACCAGCGGATATTTTTTATAAGAAGACGAGGAACTTCATGTTCAGTAAATATAAACCATTTAGTACCTTCTCCCTCCCAAAATCGTCGCTCCAATTCTAACTTTTCAATTGTCCGTTCATTTTCAAGATCCTGAGAGTACTTTACAGATACAGCTTGAGTTAAATGCTGCCCGTCAAGACTGAGATCCACCAACAAGTCAGTAGTCATCACTTGTAAAACACCTCGATAGGCAGGATGCTTAATACCAAGTCGCTCCGCTATAGCAATTGTTGCGTTAGGGTTCAGAGGGTACTGTTCTCGAATATCAGTAACGGAATAGTGCCAATCAAAAAATAAAAATGCAGCTAATTCTAAATCAGAAAGTAAATGAACGACACGATTATGAGTAAGGGCTGGTCGCCGATGAACCCTCCCTTTACTAGGCACATCCCTGACAGTTAGAAAAGGTCTGTAATGTTTTCCTACTCCTTGACCTCTTTTCTCTTTATCTAAACGTTTGAGAATAGAAGGTTCTAGGAGATTTTTGGTTTCCTTTGGGTGAGGGGTAAGAAACGTAGAGTCTTGTTTCATCTTTGGTATCTGAGATATGACTATAGTATATCACAGAAAACCGAAAGTATGAAAGTTTTTTGTTCAGTATGACACTTTTTTGTAAGTATGATACATTTTTGTATATTTACAATACTGTCGGCGTTTAATAAAGTTTTGAAATAAAATCTTCTCGAAGCAGCATTACTCTGTGGCACTAATTTAATAAAGTTAATAAAATTTGAAAATTTGACCTCTACTTTTGGACAAATAATGCAAAAAGTGTGTATTAAAGTTTAGAAATTTGTTTATTCAATGAATTCCTAATCTACCAGTAATGCTACATTACCTAAACAGTGCGATATTTACTGTTCTAAATCATCACAATGGATGCTTTGGATAACAGAAATATTCAATTATTTTGAGGGGTTTTAGATTTCCTTTCGTATAGGAAAGTATGAAGGATCTGGATAGATATATTGATAGCTTAAAAAGTCAGCGGATGGAATGCTGCCCTATTGAAGTGGAAGCACGTGTTTTTCAGAGGATTTCTATAGAGTCTTCTGAGGTATGGTTTCCTTCATTTGTATCTTTGAGAGGGGCTTTTGTAGCTGCTATTGTCTTATTTGCTATAACTGGTTCCTTTGTTTCCTTCATGAGTTTGAATCAATCGAGTTCGAGTGATTTTGTTCAGGTTTCGAAAGACCTTGGGTTTGACTCGTTACAACGCACTGAACTGGTAAGCCTTTACTAAGGATTGATTATGGAAACAAAAAACAAAATTCGTCTTACATTACTCGCCTATGCCTTGTTCCTTGTAATCGGGTGTGCGGTTGTTTCCTATGGGGTTGGGCGTTGGTCTGTTTGCCACTCACGTGATGCTGTCTCGCGTGGAAATCAAATTAGCCTAGTAAATGCTTTGGATTTGAACCCTGCCGAGGAGGCGAAACTGGCTGAGTATGATAAAGCTTATAAAGCTGAAAGAGCCGTCCTGTTGGCTGAATTCAATCAGCGTATTGCTCACATTTCTGGATTGTTGCGGCAGCAGGATTCCTATTCAGACGAGGTTTCCAAGGCTGTTAATGATCTGCACCATGTGCATGGTCAGTTGCAAAAGTTGTCAATAGAGCATTATTATGACATATTACAGATGTTGCCGTCTGAGAAACGTGAGAAATTGCGTGATATTGCGGTTACATCTCTAAGTCAGCCTGAGTAGTGCTTGTTGATGGACGCAGACTTAAAATCCATTACGCATATTTTGAATAACGATGTGAGTGGGCTTAAAGAGCTTATGAAACGTTACAAGGATGCCGTGTACCGTATGGCATATCATTATATGGGGAATACGGAGGATGCGGCTGAAATCACAGAGGATGTATTTTTCCGTGTGTACAAAAAGTCATCCAGTTATAAGGCGAAAGCAAGTGTAAAGATTTGGATTTTCACGATAGCGGCCAATTTGTGCAAGGATGCTTTGCGAAGAAGAAAAAAGCACCAACGTGTGAGCTATTTGCCAGAGGACGAGAGTATGGATTCCTTTGCTTCGGGGGCGGATACTCCTGCCGAGGAGCAATCACGAAAGGAAATGGCAGAGGAAATTGAGCAAGCTATTCAAGAACTGCCGCATAAGCTCCGTTTTCCGTTTGTATTCTGCATTCTTGAGGAAAATAGCTACAGGGAGTGTGCCTATGTGCTTGGGTGCAGTGAGAAGACGATAGAAACGCGTATTTATCGTGCTCGGCTTCAGTTAAGGGAGTCTCTGAGCAAAGTAATTGCATAAATTCTGAGGGAATTCTGTTTTTGCTGCGTATAAGCAGTTAAATGACTTTCATATCCACAGTTAGAATCCACGTATTGTTCTTCATTTCTGTTCTGTTGACAGGGAGTTTTCTTTGGGGGCAATCAACTGATTCTTTTGATGTAGATTCCCTCTATGGGTATTTGCATCAGGCACTAAAAGTCAATCCGCAGTTGCAAGCTGTTAATGCTCGCTATGAAGCTGCTATGTCAAAGATTCCGCAAGCATCATCGCTTCCGAATCCAATGTTTCAGGTGACACATTTTGTGGATCGTGTTCAAACGAAGAACGGTCCACAGGATAATGTTTTAATGCTTTCTCAAAAGATTCCTTGGTTTGGAACGCTTGGGAAACGTAAATCGGTATCATCGGCTAAAGCTGAAGCCCTCTGGTATGCCTCGGAAGCAGCTCAGTTGCAGTTGGTGACTCAGGTTTCTACTGAGTATTACAAGCTGGCTTATCTGGATAAGGCTCTTGAATTGGCAAATGAGAATTTAGAACTCTTGAATGCTTTGGAACCTGTCATTGAAGAGAAAGTGCGTTCGGGAGCCAGTGTCAATGGCCTGCTGAAGCTTCATGTCGAGCTGGAAACATTGCGTGATAAAATTCAAGGAATTCAGGAGCAGCAGTTTTCTGTGCAGGAAAGATTAAGGGCACTCTTGGCTCTTGATAGTGGGGACAATCTTCAGGTTTTAGGAATGAATGCAGATGCGATTTCCATTCCCGACGGGCATTCCCTTTCGGTATCTTTGGAAGAGAATAATCCAAAGATTTTGTCACTCAAGAGTCAGGTTCATGCAGGTGAAGTTATGCAGGATTTAGCTGAGTTGACTTACTATCCAGATCTTACTGTAGGGCTGAATTATGTGCAGATAGGGGAAAACTCTACAAACCCCAGTGCGGATGAATCTGGAAAGGATGCCTGGGGGATCACCGTTGGTTTTTCTATCCCACTTTGGCGTGATAAGAATGCATCCGTTGTGGCCCAGGCTAAATACGATAAGCTGGCAACGGAAAAGGAGTTTGAAAGCAGTCTCTACGAGTTGAAAGCGAAACTCAGCAATACGCTCTCCAGTTTAAGAGATGCAGAACGCCGCAAAGTGCTTTATTCGGAGAAACTGATTCCATTGGCCCGTCAGGCTGAAGAAAATAGCCGTAGCGGTTACACCAACGGGAAGAATAGCTTCCTGGATGTTATCGATAGCGAACGGAGTCTTCTTGCCCTGCAATTAAACTACTGGAACGCGGTGAGCGATGCTCACGTAGCTTATGTAATTTTACTCACCTTGGTGAATCAACCAATTGAAACCTTTAAAAACTAATCACTCATGAAATCTGTACCAATTAATACCATTTTAATAAGCCTAAGCTTTCTTTTGGCGGCATTTACACCTCTACATGCGGAGGATGCTGACAATACGATTTGGACGTGTTCTATGCACCCTCAGATTCATCAAAGCGAACCGGGAAAATGCCCGATTTGCGGTATGGATCTAATCCCTTTGGTGGAGGATTCCTCTGAGACTGGTCCACGTGAATTAAGTATGAGTGAAGCCTCAAAGGCTTTGGCTGAAATTCAAACCACGGAGGTAGTAAAATCTTATCCCGAAGAGACCATTCGTCTTGTTGGTAAGCTCTCTTACGATGAAACCCGTATCAAAGCACTTACGGCACGTTTCCCGTTTCGTATTGATGCCCTCTATGTGAACTATGTGGGCAGCAAGGTAAATGCTAACGATGCATTGGCGGAAATCTACAGTCCAGAACTGGGGACGGCACAACGAGAGTTGTTGAATGCGTATAACGCCGCTCCAAATAGTTCCATCACGAAAGCTGCCAAGGAGAAGCTACGCCTATGGGATTTGCTACCAGACCAGATCGAGGATATCCTGCAAAATGGAAATGTGAACGACCATTTCCAGATTAAGACACCAATCACTGGCACTGTGGTGGCACGCCAGGTAGAAGAAGGTGCTTATGTGAAAACAGGGCAACCGCTCCTGAAAATCGTCGATTTAAGTCACCTCTGGCTTCTCTTGAATGTGTATGAGTCCGACATTTCCAAGTTGCACTTGGGGCAGAAGATTTCCTTCTCTGTTGAAGCTTACCCAGGGGAGATTTTCTATGGGGAAATGATTTTTATTGCTCCTGAACTGGATGAAAAGACGAGGACGGTATCTGTTCGCGTGGATGTGCCTAACGCAAATGAACGCCTGAAGCCAGGCATGTTTGCCAAAGGGAACTTGCATGCAGTTATTGGGAAGCACTCACATGCGGACTACTGGACTTGCCCCATGCACCCGGAAGTGAAGGAATCAGCTCCTGGGAATTGCCCTATCTGTGGAATGCACTTGGTTGAAGCGAACAGCAAGGATAATGCTCCTCTGGTGGTGCCTGAATCTGCCGTTTTGCTTACGGGGAAACGCGCAGTGGTGTATGTTGAAAAGCTAAATGCAGAGAAGCCAACCTTTGAAGGCCGTGAAGTTGTTCTGGGAGCGCATGCAGATGGCGTGTATATTGTAAAATCAGGTTTGGCCGAAGGCGAAAGTGTTGTTACCAACGGGGCTTTTAAGATTGATAGTGCCATGCAGATCCAGGCGAAGCCCAGCATGATGAATCCTTCTGTAGTGGAAGATCATTCGGAGATGAAAATAGCTATGGATATGCCTAAAACTGAAGGCGGTATTACTGCGGAAAATCTGAATGAACTTTTGGGAATCTATTTTAAAATGCAAGCGGCTCTGGCCAGCGATAATTTGGATTCAGCTAAAGCTGAAGCGAAGAATTTAATGGGGATTACCGGACATAATGGTGAAATTGCGGAGCTTCTGCATCACATGCTGGATGCGAATACATTGGATGCTTTCCGAAAACCTCTGTTCGACCAGCTATCGACACAATTCATAGATGCGGTAAAAGCACATACGGATGCCGTTTCGGGTGATGTCTACCTGATGCATTGTCCTATGGTATACGGAGATCACGGCGCGGACTGGCTGCAAAGTAAGAAGCCTCTACAGAATCCTTTCTTTGGAAGCATGATGCTTACCTGCGGCGATATTAAAGATAATTTGACGGAGAAATAGAGACTGTTATGTCCAAACCTAATTCAAAAAATCCTATAAATCTACTTATCCGCTTTTGCTTAGAGAATAAGCTTGTGGTGGCACTGTTCGCCCTTGCTCTGATTCTTTGGGGAATGATGGTGGCTCCCTTTGATTGGGATTTTGAGGAGCTTCCCAGAGATCCTGTTCCAGTAGATGCAATTCCTGATATTGGTGAAAATCAGCAAATAGTGTTCACCAAATGGATGGGACGTTCTCCGCAGGATATTGAGGATCAAATAACGTATCCTCTAACAACGGCTCTACTTGGGCTTCCACAGGTAAAGACGGTTCGCAGTTTTTCCATGTTTGGTTTCTCCTCCATTTACATCATCTTTAAGGAGAATGTGGATTTCTATTGGTCAAGGAGTCGAATTCTGGAGAAGCTGAACAGTCTCCCATCGGGAACGCTCCCGCAAGGTGTTTCACCACAACTGGGGCCGGATGCCACTGCATTGGGACAGGTGTTCTGGTACACTCTGGAAGGACGCGATGCTCAAGGCGAGCCGTCTGGTGGCTGGGACCCTGAGGAGCTTCGCAGCGTGCAGGATTGGTATGTCCGCTATGCCTTGCAAGGCGTGGATGGTGTGGCTGAAGTAGCTTCCATTGGTGGCTATGTAAAGGAATACCAGGTAGACGTAGATCCAGATGCATTACGCACCTATGGGATCGCTTTGCACGACGTCTTTAATGCTGTTCGTGGTAGCAATCTTGATGTGGGAGCGCGAACTATCGAAATCAATAAGGCTGAGTATGTGATTCGTGGGATCGGCTTCATCAAGAATCTTGGCGATTTGAAGAAAACGGTGATTACTCAGAGCGGAAATGTCCCTGTGACTCTGGAGCAGGTGGCTCATGTGCATTTTGGTCCTGCATTGCGTCGTGGAGCCTTGGATAAAGCTGGAGCTGACGCCGTAGGGGGCGTTGTCGTTACCCGCTATGGTGAGAATCCTTTGGAAGTTATCAAACGTGTGAAGGAGAAGATCGCTGATATCAGTGGTGGGCTTCCTTCCAAAACTTTGAAGGACGGGACCGTAAGTAAGGTGGAAATTGTTCCCTTTTATGATCGCTCGCACCTGATTCACGAAACTTTGGGAACGCTTGAGGATGCAGTACGTCAGCAGATCCTTGTAACGATCATTGTGGTGGTTCTGATGGTGCTGCACCTACGTAGTGCAGCTCTTATTTCAGGAGTGCTTCCGTTGGCTGTGTTGTTTGCCTTTATTGGGATGAAACTCTTTGGCGTAGATGCCAACGTGGTGGCACTTTCTGGGATAGCGATAGCGATCGGGACGATTGTCGATATGGGGGTGGTTCTTATTGAGAACATACTCAAACATCTGGAAACCTCGAATAAAAATGAAAACCGTCTTGAAGTTGTTTATAAAGCTTGTTCCGAGGTTGGAAGTGCTGTGGTTACGGCGGTATTAACTACGGTTATTAGCTTCTTACCAGTCTTTACCATGACAGCTTCTGAGGGAAAGCTTTTTAAGCCTCTGGCCTATACAAAGACCTTTGCTTTGGTAGGTTCTATAGTGGTAGCTTTGACCATTATTCCACCTTTGGCACACCTGATTATAGCTAAGGAGTATAAGAGTAAATTCTCCCATTATGGGTTGTGGATAGGGTACATTGCTTTTGGTATCTTGCTTCCGATCTTTATCGCGACATTTCCAATATTGCTCGGAATAATTATGATTCTCGTGGGATTGTTTCATTTATTGAAGGGTTATCTCCCTGAAAAACTTTTATCTAAAGTGAATTCCAGGGCTATCATGGCCTTTAACTTTATTGTAGCTTTTATTGTTTTACTTCTTTTAGCCAAGGACTGGCACCCGCTTGGGCCGCAGCATGCTTTCAAAAATGCATTTTTCGTTTTGTTGGCGGTAGGAGGTCTTCTAGGCTTCTTTACACTCTTTATCCGCTACTATGGATGGATGCTCAGTTATGTTTTAAAGGCTAAGACGGTGTTCTTGTCCACTAGTCTGCTTATTGTCCTGTTTGGGTTCACCATATGGTTGGGGTGGGAACGTATGTTTGCTTGGACTCCTGGATTTGTGCAAAACAGCCGTCCGTTCCACTATTTTGAGCATACGTTCCCTGGGATTGGTAAGGAGTTTATGCCTAATTTGGATGAAGGTTCTTTTCTCTTGATGCCGACCACGATGCCGCACGCATCTATTGGAGAAGTTATGGATGTCTTGCAGAAGCAGGATATGGCTATAAATGCCATTCCAGAGGTGGAATCTGCCGTAGGGAAATTGGGACGTGTGGAAAGTCCTTTGGACCCTGCTCCAGTATCCATGATTGAAACCATCATTTCATACAAATCGGAATATAAAACCGATGAAGAGGGACATATTCTTACATTTGCGTATGATAAGAATGCAAACGAATTTATTTATGATGCAAAAGGCGAACTGATCCCTTATCCGCAGGGTGAACCCTTCCGCCAATGGCGTGATGAGATCAAATCACCGGACCACATCTGGAACGAAATAGTAAAGGCTGCTTCTATTCCAGGGACAACATCGGCACCAAAGCTGCAGCCGATTGCCGCCCGTATTGTCATGCTGCAAAGCGGTATGCGTGCCCCGATGGGATTGAAGGTGTATGGCCCCAACTTGAATACGCTAGAATCTGTTGCCATGCAGATGGAGCATTTTCTCAAACAGGTTCCGTCAGTGAAATCAGAAGCTGTTTTAGCAGATAGAATCGTTGGGAAACCTTATCTGGAAATTAAAATAGCTCGCGATGCTATTGCTCGCTACGGCATCAAGATCAAGATGGTTCAAGATGTCATTGAGACCGCAGTTGGTGGTAAGCCAATCACCCAAACGGTTGAAGGGCGTGAGCGATATCCTGTGCGTGTGCGTTACCTGCGAGAACTACGCGATAATATCGAGGGAATTCAAAACATTTTGGTCGCCGCTCCAGATGGAACTCAGATTCCACTAAAAGAACTGGCCCATATTGATTATGTGAGAGGCCCTCAAGTGATTAAGAGTGAGGACACCTTTCTTGTCGGTTATGTTATTTTCGATAAGAAAGACGGTTTTTCTGAAGGGGATGTCGTAGAGCAAGCGGATGCTTATCTAAAGAGCAAAATTGATGACGGTAGTCTTATTATTCCCGCTGGAGTCAGCTACAAATTTACAGGAAATTATGAAAACCAGGTTCGTGCCGAAAAGAGACTAAAAGTGGTGCTCCCAATTGCTTTGGCCGCCATTTGGTTGATCCTCTATTTCCAGTTCAAACGAGTTTCTACGACTCTACTTGTTTTCTCAGGAATCCTATTTGCCTGGTCGGGCGGCTTTATTCTCATGTGGCTCTATGGGCAAGGGTGGTTCTTGAATTTCTCTCTATTTGGAGAGAACCTACGAACACTATTCCAGATACATACGATTAACCTCAGTGTTGCTGTTTGGGTTGGCTTCCTAGCTCTCTTTGGAATAGCTACGGACAACGGGGTGATTGTCTGCACCTACTTACAGCAAGTTTTCCATGCACAGAAACCGGATACTCTTGAAAAGATACGTAAAGCAACCATTGAGGCAGGTGTTCGCCGCTTACGTCCGGCCATGATGACTAGTGCCACAACCATATTAGCCTTGTTGCCTGTGCTCAGTTCCGCAGGACGCGGATC
>Ga0207717_100148_pt1 | contig 11064 bp, 8 predicted proteins | sample TtanPargueraPR_2_FD_187745 | JGI IMG/M metagenome (GOLD analysis project Ga0207717, IMG submission 187745) | Aerobic enrichment media microbial communities from Bioluminiscent Bay, La Parguera, Puerto Rico - Tt and P2 (2) (SPAdes) | ecosystem: Environmental > Aquatic > Marine > Unclassified ...
AATCATTCAAAATCGAGGGGAAAGGACTTCATACCGGTGTTCTTACCACCATGACTTTTCTACCGGCCCCTGTAAATCACGGATTTAAATTCAAACGCGTCGATCTGGAAGGACAGCCTGTAATTGATGCTGATGTTGACCTTGTAATCGATACATCGCGTGGTACACTACTCGAAAAAGAAGGTGCCCGCATCGGGACCATCGAACATGCACTGGCAGCTCTGGTAGGCATGGACCTCGATAATGTACTTATTGAAGTGAACAATGAAGAGGCTCCGATCATTGATGGCAGTTCGAAATATTTTGTTGAAGGTATTGAAAGAGCAGGGGTTGTTGAGCAGGATGCAGAAAGAGATTTTTTCGAGATCACAGAGAAAATCGAAATACTGGATGAAAAATCGGGTTCCCACATTGTTGCCCTTCCCGATAATGACTACAGTTTGAACGTAATGATCTCGTTCCCGTCTGCAGTTTTAAACAACCAGTATGCAACGTTGGAATCGCTTCGTGACTTCAGAAAAGAGATTGCCGAATGCCGAACTTTTGTGTTTGTGCGCGAGATTGAGTTTCTGTTAAATCATAACCTCATAAAAGGTGGCGACCTGAATAACGCCATTGTTATTATCGACCGCGAAATGAGTCAGGAAGATCTCGACCGGCTTGCCGATTTGACCAATCATCCGCGGGTGGAAGTTAAACCACAGGGAATCCTGAATAACCTGGAACTCCATTTCGATAATGAATGTGCACGCCACAAATTACTGGATGTAATTGGTGACCTGGCTCTTTTGGGAAAACGCATCAAAGGGAGGATCATCGCCTCAAAACCCGGTCACGGCCCAAACACATTGTTTGCAAAAGAATTGAAAAAGCAGTGGAAGAAAACGCTTTTAGCTGCTCCGGTCGTTGATCCAAATGCCAAACCATTAATGGATGTGACTCGTATTCAGGATTATTTGCCACACCGTTATCCTTTCTTATTAGTGGATAAAGTGCTGGAGATTAATAATGATGAAATTATCGGGTTAAAGAATGTAACCGTAAACGAGCCTTTTTTTGATGGACATTTTCCAGGCGAACCGGTAATGCCGGGCGTCCTGCTTGTTGAAGCGATGGCCCAGTGTGGCGGATTGCTGGTACTCAGCCAAAAGGATGGAAAATATTCAACCTATTTCATTCGCATTGATAATGTAAAATTCAGGCAAAAAGTTGTGCCGGGCGATACCCTGGTTTTCAAACTGAACCTGACCACACCAATTCGGAGGGGGATCGCCAATATGAAAGGCGTTGTTTATGTTGGCGAAAAGGTAGTTGCCGAAGGTGAGTTTATGGCACAAATCGTTCCCAAAGCAGATTAATAAATAATACTATATTTGCACCGAGAAATTTGATCGGAATTTAGTTGTCCGGTCAAAGCCTGCCGGGAGTTTGCAGGAAGAAAAGGCAAATTAAGACTGATACTAAATGAAACAACCACTAGCTTACGTTCATCCCGATGCTAAAATTGCTGACAATGTTGTCATTGAACCCTTTGTTTCCATCGATCACGACGTGGTGATTGGAGAAGGTACACGCATTGGTTCAAGTGTAACGATCTTACCCGGAACAAGAATCGGTAAAAACTGTAACATATTCCCGGGAGCGGTAATCGGAGCTATTCCGCAGGACCTTAAATTCAGAGGAGAATATTCAACCGTTGAGATTGGCGATAACACAACTATTCGCGAATTTGTAACCGTTAACCGCGGAACTGCAGCCAGAGGTAAAACAGTGGTTGGAAGCAATTCATTGTTAATGGCCTATGTACATATTGCTCACGATTGTGTAGTGGGGAATAATGTAATTCTTGTGAACAGCACCCAGTTGGCCGGAGAAGTTTGTGTAGATGACTGGGCTATTATTGGTGGAATGACAGCGATACATCAGTTTTGCCGGATCGGTTCTCACGTGATGATCTCGGGCGGATCACTCGTAAGAAAAGATGTGCCACCATTTATTAAGGCTGGCCGCGAACCACTCTCATATGTTGGAATCAATTCAATAGGCCTGCGCCGTCGTCAGTTTAATAACGACAAAATACGCGAGGTGCAGGATATTTACCGTTATATCTATCAGAAGGGACTTAACACCGCACAGGCAGTGGAAATTATTGAGGCAGAAATGCCGGCCACTCCCGAACGCGATGAAGTGCTTCTGTTTGTAAAAGACTCGAAACGTGGAATTATTCGCGGATATTTCCCCGATTAATTTGTGATAACAAAAGAATATTGAATGCCATTTTCGTCAGACGACGGGGTGGCATTTTTATTTTCCGTGGTTCCAGCCCTGTGCTTCTAAAGGAACTGAACTGCCTCCGGTAGTAACAAGATTAATGCCTTCACCAGCTTCTGTCATATGACCGATGATTGTAAAATCAGGATCATTCTTAATCTTTTCGTAATCTTCAAGCAAAAGCGTAAAAAGCAGTTCATAATCTTCTCCGCCATTCAATGCCGCAACCAGTGGGTTGATGTTCAGTTCTTCAGCCATCTTTTTGGTTTGGTAGTCCATCGGTATTTTATCTTCGAACACCGAACATCCCGTTCCTGAATTTTTACACAAATGCATGATTTCAGAAGAAAGTCCGTCGGAAATATCGATCATCGATGTTGGTTTGATCCCCAGTTTTGTGAAAGCCGCAATCACATCGGCACGCGCTTCCGGTTTGAGTTGCCTTTCAAGAATATAATCGTATCCTTCCAGTTGAGGCTGCATGTTCTGATTTACTTTGAACACTTCGTTCTCACGTTCGAGCAATTGCAGTCCCATGTATGCTCCGCCAAGGTCACCGGTTACACATACCAGTTCGTTGGGCTTGGCCCCGCTTCGTAAAACGATATCGTCTTTTTTAGCTTCGCCGATTGCTGTCACCGAAATGGTTAACCCCGTTAATGAACTTGTCGTGTCTCCACCCACCAGGTCGACTTTGTATTTTTCGCAGGCCAGGTGAATACCGGAATACAACTCGTCGATGGCCTCTACCGAAAATTTCCCGGAAATAGCGATGCTAACCGTAATTTGTTTCGGAATAGCATTCATGGCGAAAATGTCCGAAAGATTTACTACCACCGACTTATATCCGAGGTGTTTCAGAGGAACGTACATTAAATTGAAATGAACACCCTCGGTAAGCAGGTCGGTTGAAACAACTACCTGGTTATCTGCGTAATTCAGAATAGCAGCATCGTCGCCAACGCCTTTTAAGGTGCTGGTATTTTGAAGTTTGATGTTTTTGGTCAATCGGTCAATCAGGCCAAATTCACCCAACTCCGAAATATTTGTTTGTTTGTTTCCTTTACTCATTATTAATTAAGGACAAAAAAGTATTTTAATAGATTCTGTATGGTCAAAAGTACCCATAGTTTTATATCTTTGCAATTTTATTTAAACAGTCTTAATTAAGCTTTGTTATAAGCTTGAAAGGAAGCAATTAAAATGGAAGAACAAGATAAAATATTGAATGACGTAACGCAGGGGGAATACAAGTATGGTTTTGTGACCGATATTGAAACCGATATTCTTGAGAAGGGTTTGAATGAAGACGTTATTCGCTTGATATCAGCCAAGAAGGGAGAACCTGAGTTTATGCTTGAATTCAGGTTGGAAGCATACCGGAAGTGGAAAAAAATGAAGATGCCTAACTGGGCATATTTAAAAGTTCCGCCAATCGATTTCCAGAATATAAGTTACTATGCCGCGCCGAAGAAGAAAGCGCAGTACGAGAGCCTCGATGAGGTGGATCCAGAATTACTTGAAACTTTCAACAAGTTGGGTATTCCTTTGGAAGAACAGAAACAATTGGCCGGAGTTGCGGTTGATGCGGTTATCGACAGTGTTTCGGTGAAAACCACTTTCAAAGAAACATTGGCTGAAAAGGGAATTATCTTCTGCTCTTTCTCGGAAGCAGTGCGCGAACATCCTGAACTGGTAAAGAAATACCTTGGACAGTCGGTCCCGGTCGGCGATAACTTTTTTGCCGCACTGAACTCGGCGGTTTTCAGCGACGGTTCGTTCTGTTACATCCCGAAAGGTGTGCGTTGCCCGATGGAACTTTCAACATACTTCAGGATCAACGCAGCCAATACCGGGCAATTCGAACGCACCTTGATTGTCGCCGACGATGATAGTTATGTGAGTTACCTGGAAGGATGCACCGCACCGATGCGTGATGATAACCAGTTGCACGCTGCAGTGGTAGAAATTATTGCACTCGACAGGGCAGAAGTGAAATACTCGACGGTTCAGAACTGGTATCCCGGAGATAAGAACGGGAAAGGTGGAATTTACAACTTTGTGACTAAACGTGGCATTTGTCGCGGTGTTTCATCAAAAATAAGCTGGACACAGGTTGAAACAGGTTCAGCAATCACCTGGAAATACCCAAGTTGCATTTTAATGGGCGACAATTCGGTGGGCGAGTTTAACTCGGTTGCGGTTACTAACAATTACCAGCAGGCCGATACCGGATCGAAAATGATCCACATTGGCAAAAACACCAAATCGACCATTGTGTCGAAAGGTATTTCTGCCGGCAAAAGTGATAATTCTTACCGAGGACTTGTAAAAGTTCTGCCAAAGGCGACGAACTCCAGAAATTTCTCGCAGTGCGATTCGTTGTTGCTGAACGACACCTGTGGAGCACATACTTTCCCTTACATCGAGGTGCAGAATAAATCATCGGTTGTTGAACACGAAGCGACCACATCGAAAATTGGCGAAGACCAGATCTTCTACTGCAACCAGAGGGGTATCGATACAGAACAAGCCATTGGGATGATCGTGAATGGTTATGCCAAAGAAGTGCTGAACAAACTTCCAATGGAGTTTGCTGTGGAAGCACAAAAATTGCTGGCTATCAGCCTTGAGGGTAGTGTAGGATAAAAAACAGAGAATATTAACCAGAGAAGAATGGTGAATCGCTATTCTTGATTTCAATAAATAAAACATGCTAAAAATAAAAGATTTATATGTTTCCGTTGAAGGGATGGAAATCCTGAAAGGAATTAATCTGGAAGTAAAACCCGGCGAAATCCATGCTATTATGGGGCCAAACGGATCGGGTAAAAGTACTCTTGCCAGTGTTTTGGCAGGAAAAGAAGAATACGAAGTTACCTCGGGTGAGGTATTGTACCAGGGAAAAGATTTACTGGAAGAATCGCCCGAAGATCGCGCAAAGAGCGGTTTGTTCCTGAGTTTTCAATACCCCGTGGAGATACCGGGAGTACCGATGGTTAATTTCCTGAAATCGGCTGTTAATGAGCATCGCAAACACCAGGGACTAAAAGAGTTTACTGCTGCTGAGTTTCTGAAGCTGATGCGTGAAAAAATGGACCTCGTGGATATGCATCCGAACCTTACCAACCGTTCGGTGAATGAAGGATTCTCAGGAGGCGAGAAAAAGAAAAATGAAATTTTCCAGATGGCTTTACTCGAGCCCAAACTGGCAATCCTGGACGAAACCGATTCGGGGCTGGACATCGATGCGCTGAAAACAGTAGCACACGGTGTGAATGCACTCCGATCGCCCGAAAGAGCGGCGATTGTGGTTACCCACTACCAGCGACTGCTAGAATACATCGTACCCGATTTTGTGCATATTTTGTACCAGGGAAAGATTGTAAAAACGGCCGGTAAAGAACTGGCAATGGAGCTCGAAGAAAAAGGATACGACTGGATCAAATCAGAAATTGCAATTTAAAATGAGTGTTAAAGTAGATCAAGCAGATTTATCGTTAAAATACACTGCACACTACAACGAGGTGAAAGATGAACTTTTTGAAAGTTCGTCGGACATTCTGAACGCTCATCGAAACAAAGCGTTTCAGAACTTCGTGTTGCAGGGTATTCCAACGAGGAAGAACGAAAATTACAAGTATACAAACCTCCATCCGTCATTTACACCCGATTTTCAGTTTTTGCACAGGAAGCAAAATCACAAGGCGAAACGGGAAGAATTGTTTCGTTGCGATGTTCCCGACCTGAATACCAACCTGGCTTATGTGCTGAACGGCTGGTTTTACAACGAGGGTGAACTGAATTTACCCGAAGGAGTGGTGTTCGGCAGCATTGATAAGATTGCAAAAGAACGTCCTGAATTGCTTTCAGAGTACGGAAGCATTGCACTGACCGACGACGAACCGTTGGTGGCCCTGAATACAGCCTTTGCAAAAGACGGTTTTTTCCTGTACGTGCCGAAAGGAGTTGTGCTTGAACATCCGATTCAGATCATTAACCTGTTGCAAAACGAGGAAGATACCTATTCTACACAACGTAATTTTATAAAAATCGAACAAGGTGCAAAAGCACAGGTATTGTTGTGTGACCATACACTGAATCTGAATCAGTACCTCAGCAATTCGGTAACTGAGATTTTTGTGGGCGACAATGCAGAAATGGAATTTTACACCCTGCAAAATCAGCACAACAAAGCTACCAGCCTGAATTCGGTATTTGTAAAACAGGGACGCGATTCACGTGCTACAACCCACACCGCCTCGTTGCACGGCGGAATGGTGCGTAACAACTTAAAGTTTATTCTCGACGGTGAAAACGGAGAAGCAAACATGTTTGGTATGGCTTTTATGGATCGCAAACAACACGTCGATAATTTTACGCAGGTGATACATGCCAAACCGCACTGTGTAAGTAACCAGTTATATAAAAATGTACTCGACGACCAGTCTTCTGGTGCATTTTCCGGGCGAATTCATGTAGTGCGCGACGCACAAAAAACAAATGCTTTTCAGCGGAACAACAACCTGCTGCTTACCGACGAAGCTACCATGCAGACAAAACCGCAGCTGATTATCGATGCTGACGATGTGAAATGCAGTCACGGTGCTACCGTTGGACAAATCGATGAGGAAGCACTTTTTTATCTTCGTGCACGTGGTATTGAAGAAACAAAAGCGCGTTTGATGATGATGAATGCATTTACGCACGAAGTGGTGAATGAGATTAAACTTCAGCCTTTGCGTGACCGCATCGATGAACTGGTTGATAAACGACTGAAAGGAGAACTTGCCCGTTGTCACGATTGTGCTTATCAGTGCGATTGCTAAACGGAAGTTACTACGATATTGATCCGGCATATTTAGAATTGAACTGCCGGAACCTGGGAACCGTTCTATTAATTAGGGCGGTTCCTTTTTTATGGAAATCTTTTGCACCTTTGCATTGATGGTTTTTATTAAGCCGAAACAGTAGAAACATGAGTTACGACATCGATAAAATACGCAGTTATTTTCCCATCCTGAAACAAGAGGTATACAATAAGCCTTTGATTTATTTCGACAGTGCCGCCTCTTCACAAAAGCCCATCCAGGTATTGATGAAGGAGGAAGAACTGCACAACGAATATTACGGTAACATTCACCGTGGCGCACATTTTATGGCCGACAGGGCAACTGAAGCATACGAGGAAGTACGCGAGCGGGTAAGAACTTTTATTAATGCAGATTCAAGAAACGAGATAATTTTTACAAAAGGGACTACTGAAAGCATCAACCTGGTTGCTGCTTCCTATGGCGAACAATTTTTAAATGAAGGTGACGAGATTATTGTTTCAGAAATGGAACACCATTCCAATATTGTTCCCTGGCAACTGGTGGCCCGGCGAAAAGGTGTGCGGATAGTTAAATGGCCTTTCAACGACGATGGTACCTTAAGCCTCGATAAACTTCGAAATCTGCTTTCTACAAAAACCAAAATGGTGGCTGTTGCGCATGTTTCCAATGTGCTGGGAACAATAAATCCGGTAAAAGAAATTATTGAAATCGCTCATCAAAGAAACGTTCCGGTTTTGGTCGACGGAGCACAGGCTGCCCCTCATTTGGCTATTGATGTGCAGGAATTGGATGCTGATTTTTATGCGTTTTCGGCACATAAAATGTATGGACCCAATGGTGTTGGCGTGCTTTACGGAAAGGAAAAGTGGCTCGAAAAAATGCCACCATACCAGGGCGGCGGAGAGATGATCTCGGAAGTTAGTTTTGAAGAAACCACGTTTAATGAATTGCCTTATAAATTCGAAGCCGGAACACCCAATATTAATGGGGTGATTGCTTTTGGCGCAGCACTCGAGCTGATCGACAGTATTGGATTAAGTCATGTGGCAGCCTGGGAACACGAACTGCTTGATTACGCGACTTCAAAACTGAAGGAAATAGAAGGGCTCAAAATCTATGGAGAAGCACCCGGAAAATCCGGTGTTATTTCGTTTAACATAGAGGGAGTGCATTCGTATGATATGGCTATGCTGCTCGATAAAATGGGTATCGCTCTTCGAAGCGGACATCTCTGCGCTGATACGGTGATGGCACACTACGACATTCAAGGCTGCGTGCGGATTTCTTTTGGAATGTACAATACTAAAGAAGAGGTTGATACTTTTGTGAATGCGCTTAACAAAGTGAGAATGATGTTTTAAACCTGTCTTAGCTTTCCTCCATATACCTGCATTTGCTATTGCCGGAAAATAAAAATTTACGACCTTTGCATCCGTTATTGAAAGGATTTTTTATGACCATTGAACAAGTTCAGCAGGAAATAGTCGATGAGTTTTCGATGTTCGAAGACTGGATGGATAAATATTCATATTTAATAGAACTCGGGAATGAACTGGAACCTCTCGACCCGAAAGACAAAAACGACCAAAACCTGATAAAAGGCTGCCAGTCGCGTGTTTGGCTTGTTGCTGAGCTGGAAGACGGGAAAATTAATTTCCGGGGCGAAAGCGATGCAGTCATCGTAAAAGGACTGGTGGCATTGTTGTTGCGGGTAGTTTCTGGCCGTAAACCCCAGGAACTGCTCGACAGTGAGATGCATTTTATCGACGACCTTGGATTAAAGCAGCACCTGTCGCCTACGCGTTCCAACGGTTTGCTGGCCATGGTAAAACAAATTCGACTGTACGCTGTTGCATATAGCAAAATTGAAGGATAAGGAGGAGTTGAAATGGATAAGCGAATAGATTTGATCATAAATAACCTCAAAGAAGTATACGACCCGGAGATTCCGGTGAATATTTACGATTTGGGGCTCATATATAATGTAGATGTTGATGAAAATAACAACGCCAACATTGTAATGACACTTACCGCACCGGGTTGTCCTGTTGTCGATGTGCTTATCGACGATGTTACACAGGCAGCGCAAGCTGTTGAAGGGGTAGAGACGGTAAATGTCGACCTGACATTCGATCCACCCTGGGACAAATCGATGATGAGTGAAGAAGCCCGGTTGGAACTCGGATTCTTTTAAATATATAACTGAAAATAGATAGCCTTCAGGATTTTTCTGGAGGCTTTTTTTATGCATTCCCAGCACTCGTGTTTTCTAAAATATTTTTTTGATAAGTGAATTAATCAATCCTTTTTTATTTCATTTTATTGCGTTAGTTCCGGCAACCCAACACGTTCCAATTTCTTAAATAGAAGCATTAGAAGTTCAGCATTCCGGGATTTTTATGTGGAAGTTAATCGGAATTTGATTGACTCGATATTTAAGCTTGACTTTTCGCTCGAGAAGCAAGGCGATTATAAAAGCAATAGTATTGGCATTGGGCCTCAGGTAGGTTATGCATTTGGGATGAGGAGAGTCAGGCATTTCCATTCCTCAATGTTGGGATTCGTTATTACGGGATGAGCGTTGACTATGGCTCCGGTAATTCAGAAGGAGGAGGATCAGATATTTTCCTCGATGGAGGCGTTATTGTTCACGTAAAATCTCATTTGGCCCTTACTTTTGAAGCGGGCTATCACATGATGAACCTTAAGGATAAGGACTACGATGAAAATTACAGCGGAACCATTTTTGCCATTGGAATTGGAATTGTAGGCTTATTGTTTTAATTGAAACACTTTATAAGGAAAGAACGACTTAACGAAGTAGCTCTTTTCATGTCGACTATACTATTTTTAGTGGTTTATCCACTTTGGTTTTCAGCAAGGCAATATCGAGCACATCCATTATGGTATTTACATAATGGAATTTCAGGCCTTTCAGGTAAGCATCTTTTATCTCTTCCAGGTTCTTCTTGTTTTGTTCCGAAAGAATGATTTCGGTTATGCCGGCTCGTTTGGCAGCCAATATTTTTTCTTTTATGCCGCCAACAGGCAGTACTTTCCCTCGCAGTGTTATTTCGCCGGTCATGGCCAGGTTTTTCTTCACTTTACGTTGTGTGAAAGCTGATGCCAGGGAAGTTACCATGGTAACACCGGCTGATGGTCCGTCTTTAGGGATGGCTCCTTCAGGAACGTGAACATGCACGTTCCAGTTTCCGAATACTTCCGGATTGAGTTCCAGTTCATCGGCATGCGACTTTAAATACTCGTGAGCCAGCATCGCCGATTCTTTCATAACGTCACCAAGGTTTCCGGTGAGCGTCAGGCTTCCTTTTCCTTTACTGAGGCTGCTTTCTACGTAAAGAATCTCGCCGCCAACGGCAGTCCATGCAAGTCCTGTTACCACGCCGGCAAAATCGTTGCCCTGGTATTTTTCTTTGGTATATTCAGTTACACCCAGGTATTCGCGTACATCGGCTTTGGAAAGCTTTTTATTGAAAGTTTCTTCGAAGGCGATTTTTTTGGCAATTCGTCGAACTACTTTTGCAATTTTCTTATCCAGTTCACGAACACCCGACTCACGCGTATATCCATCAATGATGAGTTCAATCACTTCTTTTGGGAAAGTTACACTGGTCTTTTGCAAGCCATGGTTTTTCAATTGTTTTGGGATAAGGTGACGTTTTGCGATTTCAACCTTTTCTTCAAGCAGGTAACCACTTACCTCGATCATTTCCAGACGGTCGCGCAAAGGAGGCGCGATCGTACTCAGCGAATTGGCCGTGGCAATGAACATCACTTTCGACAAGTCGAAATCCTGTTCCACGTAATTGTCGTGAAATTCGCTGTTCTGTTCCGGATCAAGCACTTCCAGTAAAGCGGAAGCAGGATCGCCGTGAAAATGTTTCGATACTTTATCGATCTCATCAAGTATGAAAACGGGGTTCGATGATTTGGCCTT
>Ga0207717_100149_pt1 | contig 10996 bp, 7 predicted proteins | sample TtanPargueraPR_2_FD_187745 | JGI IMG/M metagenome (GOLD analysis project Ga0207717, IMG submission 187745) | Aerobic enrichment media microbial communities from Bioluminiscent Bay, La Parguera, Puerto Rico - Tt and P2 (2) (SPAdes) | ecosystem: Environmental > Aquatic > Marine > Unclassified ...
ACTTTTCGTAGCTTCTTTGTCAACGTAGATTTGCTGAAAAATGAAGTTTTTTTTATATTTTGAGATTTCAGGCAACTTTTTCAGCAAATATTGCATTTTAGAGGCCGTAAAACAACTTGCTCTTTTTAATATGGTTGTTCACACTTTGACCTTTATGGGAGTCCTTTATGAGAAGGTTATGCGTCCAATTCTGTTTACGCAGGATCCGGAAAAAGTTCATGAAAGAGCGGTAACAGCACTTGATCTGTTAGGACGTTCTTCAATCAGTTGTAAGTTTATGGAGCGGTTTACCCGCCTCAATAATGCTAAACCTGTTGATGTTTTTGGATTAACATTTCCAAATATGGTAGGATTGGCTGCCGGGATGGATAAGAACGCTCAATTTTGGCGTGCCGCGTCTGCGTTAGGTTTTGGCCATGTTGAGATTGGTACTGTTACGAATCTAAAACAACCGGGAAATCCCAAGCCACGACTTTTCCGTTATCCAAAAGAAAAGGCCATTTTGAATCGAATGGGATTCAACAATCTTGGTGCAGAAACGATTGCCAATAACCTTAAAAAGGCCGGAGCTGGAAATAAGAATCGCATTCCTTTGGGGATAAACATTGGAAAATCAAAGGTGGTTCAGTTGGATAAAGCCGTGGAAGATTATTTGGCTTCTTTCAATCTTTTGGCTGATTATGCTGATTATATAACAATTAATGTCAGCAGCCCTAATACTCCTGAGTTGAGAAAATTGCAGGGAAAAGATTACTTGGGAAATCTTCTGAAGGCTTTGTATGATGCCAATATACATCGTTCCAAGAAACTGGGAACCCAAAAGGTTCCGATGTTATTGAAGATTGCACCGGATCTTACATATGCAGAGATCGATAGTATTCTAGAATCTCTCTATGAGCATAGTTTTGATGGAATTGTTGCTACAAATACAACGATCGAGCGTCCGGGAGCATTTGCTTCTGTGGATAAGGCAGGTGGACTTTCGGGATTGCCTCTGCAGAGACGTTCTCGTGAAGTGGTGAACTATATTTATCGTAAAACTGAAGGTAAGCTTCCCATTATTGGGGTTGGAGGCATTATGGACGAGCGTTCTGCAGGTGAAATGGTGGATGCTGGAGCCAGTCTTGTTCAGATTTATACCGGATTTATATATGGTGGGCCCTTTTATGCAAAAAGAATTGCGCAGGCATTGCAGCCAAGACATTCAACAAATTTCTTTTAATAAAAAAACCTCTCAATTTGTGAGAGGTTTTTTTATGTCCATTTAAACTCGTGGATTAAAGGTAGAGCAGTCGCGCATCTGTTCCCACAAACGAACTTCCTGTGGTGAAGGAGTTTGTGGTGTTATTATTTGAATGTTCAAGTAGAGGTCATCGTGTTGTCCTTTTTTATCGGGAAGGCCTTTATTTTTTACACGCAACATTTTTCCGTGTGTTGTGCCGGGAGGCACTTTCACTGCAATTCGTCCTCCTAGCGTGTTTAATACTATTCTGCTTCCAAGAACAGCTTCCCAGGGGGCTAACTCTAAATCGTAATACAAGTTGCCGCCCTGAACTCTATAGAGAGGGTGACTTGCCAGTTTTACATTCAAATAGAGATTTCCGGGCTTTCCACGTCCAGTTCCCAATTCACCTTTGCCTTGCACTTTTAGGCGTTGACCATCACGTACGCCAGGAGGGATTCGAACTTTAAAATGATTTACCTCCTGTTCACCATTTGGATGTGTGTGAGTAACTGTTACTTTACGTGTGGCTCCACGATAAGCTTCATCTACGGTCACCATAATATCACGTTCAAGATCATCTCCTTTGCGGCCAAATAGTCCTTTGCTAAAGCTTTGGTTTTCCTGGGGCTTTTCGTTACTTCGTTTGAAGAAATTGCCATTACCGCTAAAAAACTGTTCAAAGAATTCGCTGAAGCCAGTTCCTTCAAATTTAACATTTTCCGTTCCCTGACGACTGGCTTTTTCCCATACTCCGCCGGGGCTGGTTGCTCGTCGATTTGTTGTACTGCCGGAACTGGAGGGCATTCCCGGTCTCATCTGATCGTAGCGAGCTTTTTTTGCCGGATCACCTAGGACCTCATAGGCTTCATTGATTTCTTTAAATTTTATGTCGGCCAAGGTTTTGTTTGCAGCAACATCTGGATGATATTTTCGGGCCAGTCGCCTGAACGCCTTTCTAATATCGTCTTTTGAAGCAGTTTTGGGAACTCCTAACGTTCTGTAATAATCCTTGTACTCCACTTATGAGGATATACTACAAGCTAATGGAAAAAGAAATCTAAAAGACAATCGAATTGAATCTTTTAGATTCCCTTTGGAAAGTATTTGTCCTGAAGCTCTTTATTCAGTTTTTCGTAGGGAATAAATTTAAGCGATGCTGAGTTAATGCAATAGCGTTTGCCTGTGTCTGGCGGTCCATCATCAAATACATGTCCCAGATGGGCACCATCCGTTTTGCAGTGTACCTCTACTCGTTCCATTCCATGGCTGGTATCTTTCTGTGTTCCTATAGGAGCATCTGAAAGAATGCGGCTAAAGCTGGGCCAGCCGCTGCCACTGTTGTATTTATCTTCACTGCTGAAAAGAGGTGTTTCACTGCAGATTGAAAAATAGATTCCTGCTTCTTTATTGTTACAGTATTCGTTTTTGTGAGGTGGTTCTGTTCCTTGTTGTCTACTTACATGATATTGGATGGGAGAGAGTATCTCCTTCCATTCATCATTTGTTTTTTGAATGGTTCCAATATGCTTCAGATTGACATTGGATTCTATTGAGCAGGCACTTGGTTGTTTCTTATGAGTGTCCATTGGACTTAATATGAGCTGTTTATTTATTGTTTCAACTTACCTGGGCTTTCATCGCCTTATTTTGTTCTCTGTTTGGGTCCGTCAAAGTAAAAAATAAGTTAACTATATGTAAAAAAGATTGATTCTATAATTTCTAGGAGTAAAATTTATACCTATATAGGTTTAATACCCTGCTTTAAGCGGAGGTATAAACAAAGCATCTTAATGTAGTGTCTTAAATGCCGTAAGGATGAAGTTTAGGGGATTCTAAGTATGAGCCTGCTTCAAGAGGTTTTTATCATTAATTACATTATCGAGAGAGTCTCTGGCATAGAGGCTCTTTTTTGATGTTAATATAATATAAACAAAAGCTTGCAAAACGAGAATGATATTAATTTAATAACATTTGGTAGCATGCGTTGTCCGTGCTTGTTATCAATTTATTACTCAATGCTTAATGTATCCTGTTTAATCTTTAAAAGGCTGTTTTATGAAGCTTAGTTTGTCCCGGAAATTATTTCTTGGAGCCTCACTTCTTGTTAGCGTTCCATTACTTGTGTCCATTTTCATTGCAGAATCGAAGTCTTCGAGTGCATTAGAAGAGTCTACAGTTTCTCGTATGGCTGCAATATCTGAGCATATTACGAAAACCACAGATGCTATTGTTGAAGATCAGGTGAATCTTGCGTCTAGCTTAGGGCATTTGAACCGTGTTAAAAAAGCCATAGAGCTAAGAACAGGAAAGGGAGATGATTACGACGATGCTGATCGAAAAGTAATCCGATCAGTTTTGGCCACTGAATTGAATAGCGTCGGTACTCGATATGAGGCTATGTGGTTAGCTGATGTGAATGGAAATATTTTTGTCGGTGCGACAAAAAATGGAACTGATAATTCATACAACAATGTGGATATTTCTAGCAGATCTTATTTTAGGCAAATTATAAGCCAGAAAAAAACCTCTTACAGTGATCTTGTCAGATCTAAGGCAACCGAGAATCCAATTATGGTTTTTGCTGCTCCGGTAAAGGCTGAAAATGGAGATCTTATTGGAGTTGTCGGACTTGATATGAGTGGGCGTTCCATTATTGATTTGATCGTCAATGAGAAAATTGGTGAAACAGGTTATGCATATATGCTAAATAAGGATGGCGTCGTTATTGCTCATCCCGATGAATCAGTTATTTTAAAGAAAAACTTTCTTGAAGATTCTCAGTTGAATGGAGTTGCCAAGAATATGGTTAATGGGGAAGACGGTTCCCAATTATATGAATATAACGGTAAAAAGCGCCTTGCTGCCTACTATCCTGCGAATACGAATGGTTGGAGTGTGGCTCTTAGTCAGGATGTAGGAGAATTCAAAGCAGCCTCTACCAGTATCAGAAACTCTCTCATTATTGTTTTTATTGTTATCATGATAGTTGCTGTTGTGGTTACATTTTTGTTTTCTGCCAGTATCACAAATCCAATTCTTCGTATTGTTAAGGGATTGAAAGAGACTTCTGTCGAATTGAATTCAGGATCTTCCAGTATTGCTTCAGCAGGTCAGGTTTTGGCTTCTAATAGTAGTGAGCAAGCATCCAGCTTGGAAGAAACCGCGGCTAGCCTGGAAGAAATTACTTCTATGACATCCCGAAATTCTGAACATGCCTCCCATGCGGATGATTTAGTGGATCAATCCGGAGATGGATTTACACGAGCAGATGAAGCTATCAAGCAGCTTTCTGCCGCCATTGAGGATATTTATAAGGCTTCAGAGGAAACGCGTGATATTATCAAGACAATTGACGAAATTGCTTTCCAGACAAACATATTGGCTCTGAATGCTGCTGTAGAAGCAGCCCGTGCGGGTGAAGCGGGAGCTGGATTTGCTGTTGTTGCAGATGAGGTTCGCAGTTTAGCGCATCGTTCTGCAGAAGCAGCCGGACGGACAGCCACAATTATTGGAGAAACATTGCAACGGGTGCAACATGGCCAAACTCTTTCAAATGAAACGCTTGAAGTTTTTGATGAAGTTCGCTCTCAATCCAATGAACTAGGAACTATTGTACGAGAAATTGCTACGGCTTCTAGGGAGCAATCTGATGGACTCACTCAAATAAATACTGCTCTTTCTCACATGGATGGAGCTATTCAATCAACCGCAGCCAGTGCTGAAGAATCTGCTTCTGCAGCTCAAGAGTTGGATGCTCAAGCCAACAATTTGATGGATTTTGTGAATGAATTGAATGATATGGTTACAACAAATAACGTGAAAATTCAGCAGATTCATTCCAGAAATACAATGAGTTTTTCTTCTGAAAAGAGTGATCTTTTTGTGTCCGATAAGCAGGGCAGTCCGGCTTTGACTCGTTAAGATTTTATATAAGCAGTTGCTAAAAGCTCCCCTTGTAAGGGGAGCTTTTTTTTGTTATTAACCTATCTTTTAGGTTGTATATGCTTTGTTATTATTTTTCTTATGGGATAGTATTAAACATGGCTAGTTTACATTAGTTCTTTTCTCTTCTTCGTTTTATAACATCGATTAACATTTCCCTAAATTATGAAAATAAATCTGTCTCGAAAGCTGTTCTTTGGAGCAGCGTTTTTAGTAAGCGTTTCTTTGCTCTTATCGATTCTTATCTCTGGCTATAAATCATCCAAAGCATTGGAGAGTGTTACTGCGGAACGCCTTGTTATCAGTTCTACTCAATTGGCTGATTTAGCGGAAGAAATGTTGAAACAGCAGGTTGTGCACATCAACGGCCTGAGTAAATCGAGTGATATTATCAATGTTCTAAAACTTTATCATAGCAAAGGTGTTGCAGAAGCTGATAGGGAAAAAATAAATCCAATTTTATACACCCAACTTAAGAATATGGGTGAAGATTATAACGGTTTGTGGATTGCATCCGATAAGGGGGTTATTTTTACAGGTGTTCTGAAGGACGGTCGTACAAAACCTTATAATTATTCGAATAACATAGACAGAGGTTATATTCAGGAGGCTTTAAAAACTAAGAAAACCGCAATTAGTGATGCGATTTTATCTAAGAGCACAAATGAACCAATCTTTGTCGTGTGTTCTCCCGTGTTTGATGAAAATAAAACATTTCTGGGGTTTTGTGGTGTAAGTATTCGACTTGAATTTCTTTCTCGAATGATAACAAGGCAGACGGTTGGGGAAACTGGCTATGCTTATATGATAAATAAAGACGGGTTGCTGATTGCTCATCCAAATCAGGAATACGTTTTTAAAATGAATATGGCTCAGGAGCCTGGGCTGGAAGATGTTTCTCGTGAAATGATCAGCGGAGACAAAGGTTGGTCTGAGTATAAATTCAAAGGGAGATCTAAGCTTGCTGGTTTTGCTCCTGTGTCCTCAAGGGGCTGGAGTATTGCCATGACTCAAGAGGTTAATGAATTCAAGGCGGCATCTCATTCAATTCAAAAGGCTCTGTTGTTGCTTTTTGTTATTGTAATGGTCATTGCCTTAATAGGGACGTTTTTCTTTTCGAGAGGTATCACTGGGCCAATTACTAGAATTGTTAATGGGTTAAAGCATACTGCTATGGAGCTTCATTCGGGTTCCTCAAGCATTGCTTCAGCTGGGCAGACTCTTGCTAGTAATAGTAGTGAGCAGGCTGCTAGTCTTGAAGAAACCGCTGCTAGTTTGGAAGAGATAACATCTATGACGAATCGTAATTCAGAGAATGCGGCAGAAGCAGCTCGTTTAGTTGATCGTTCCGGTGAGGGATTCACTGTTGCAGATGATTCCATTAAGCAGCTTTCGGGATCTATCGAAGATATTTTCAATGCTTCAGAGGAAACGAGAAAAATCATTAAAACAATTGATGAAATTGCTTTTCAAACAAACATTCTTGCATTGAACGCTGCGGTGGAAGCTGCTCGTGCCGGGGAAGCTGGTGCTGGTTTTGCTGTGGTTGCTGATGAAGTTCGTAGCTTGGCTCATCGTTCGGCAGAAGCGGCTGGTAGAACAGCTACTATTATCGGTGAAACAATAAATCGGATTGAAAATGGCCGGTCTTTATCCTCTTCAACGTTGGATGCTTTTGATCAGGTACAAGCTGATTCGACTGAATTAGGACATATTGTTAGGGAAATAGCCGCGGCATCCAAGGAGCAGGCAGATGGTCTTTCGCAAATAAATACGGCTCTTTCGCATATGGATGGGGCTGTGCAGACAAATGCTGCCAGTGCAGAAGAGTCTGCATCTGCGGCTCAAGAATTGGACTCACAGGCAGGTGGCTTGTTGGATTATGTTGCCGAATTACATGCCCTCGTTGAAGGCGCTACTGATGACGTTGACAGTTCCCAAGTCAGTCATACATCAGCTTATGTTTCGGGACATAATGATGATTCTGGTGTTAAGCCTAAGAGTAGTGGTTTTCTGTCTGACTAAGCTTGCTTTGACATTTGTTTTTTCCAATGAGTTTTCGTTTCTATGCGAAAGCTCATTTTTTTATTATAAGTAACTGCTTCTTGCCAAGTGTGGTGTAATCTATAAAAACGGGTGCATATGGAGGAAGCCGGGAAACAATCGGTTAAGGTCAGATGGGCTTTCTATATCGGTATGATTTATATACCGTTGGGGCTTGTTGCGCTGATAAACTTAATTCTTCTTTGGGGCTGGAATAGCTCGGATCTGCGTATGGATATGCAGATTTGGGTTACTCGTATCCTTTTAGGAGGTTTTGTTGTTACAGAAGTGGCAAGGGCAAGTTTGACTTGGCGTAGATGGAGCTATTTGCGTGCAAATTGGCTGGAATTATTGCTTACGCTTGCTGCCTTTTTCATTTTAGTTTTTGAGGGTTTTATTTCCAATGAAATTCAGCAGGTCTGGCATCCGCACAACATGGGAACCGTTCCACTTGTGTATATGAGCCTTGCGATGCTGGTGGCATTGGCTTCTTTCTTTTTGAGAAGTGTATTACCTCAGCTCTCAGTCTTGTCTCGTAAAGTATCACCTGAACGTCTCTTTATTGCGAGTTTTGCTATGATGATACTTGTGGGAACTTTATTGCTGAAACTTCCCAGAGCAACTCCTGATGGTATCAGTTGGCTGGATGCTTTGTTCACGAGCACCAGTTCTGTATGTGTAACAGGGCTGATTGTGTTGGATACCGCTACTCAATTTACTCATTTTGGACACTGTATCTTGCTTTTATTAATGCAGGTCGGTGGATTGGGAATAATGACTCTAACTTACGTTATTGCAGTGATGCTTTCCCGTGAGATTTCGATGAAGGAGCAAATTATCCTTAGTGATTATCTGAATGAGGATAATTATTCGAGAGTACATACACTATTAAAACTGATTATTCGAACGGTAGCTCTTTTTGAGTTTTTAGGAGCAATTGCCATTTATTTTACTCTTCCATCCAGTTTGGGAACTGTTTCAGATAGGATCTTTTTAAGTGTTTTTCACAGTGTTTCTGCATTTTGTAATGCTGGCTTTTCTGTGTTTCCAAATGGTTTGGCAACCCAAAGCATCGCACAAAACAACGGCCTTCAATTTTCTGTAATTATACTGATTGTTTTCGGAGGCCTTGGCTTTTTTGTTTTGCGTGAGATAGGACTTCATATACGTGCTACAGTTATTCGCCAATATCGGGTGAAGCGATGGAGTCTGCATACAAAAATAGTGATTTGGATGAGTGGAATACTTATTTTTGTAGGAGCCTTTTTTATTGCCTTAAGCAATTGTCTTAATGGTCAACCTCTTGATCTTATGGCGGCTCTATTCCAGTCTGTTTCTGCAAGAACTGCTGGTTTTAATACGGTGGATATGGGGTTGTTGTCTCATGGAGCTGTGGTTACGCTGGTTTTTCTTATGTTTGTTGGAGGAAGTCCCGGAGGAACTGCCGGAGGTATCAAGACGACGGTGATTGGGGTTGCTGTGATCAATCTTTGGCATTACTTGCGTGGTCGAGATCAGGTGCAAATTTTCAACCGCCGTATATCTCCTGAAAACTCACGTAGAACTTTTGCTATTTTAACCCTTAGTATGTTAATTGTTTTTTGTGTTTGGTTGATGCTGTGTATGACGCATCCTCAATTAAATTCTTTGGACTTAGGGTTTGAGACCGTCAGTGCGTTTTCCACTGTAGGGTTAACTAGAAATTTGACTCCAGAGTTGAATACTTTTGGGCGTTTATTAATTATACTAACCATGTTTATTGGGCGTATTGGCATTTTATATTTTGCTGTGGCTCTATTTTCTGGGCGGGAATCGCATCAAATTCTTTGTCCCAAGGAACACATTCTATTAGGATAAAACTATGAAATACGGTGTTATCGGATTAGGTTATTTTGGCACTCATATGGTGCAGGCTCTTACGGATTTGGGCGCTGAAGTTATGGCTATTGATAGTCGGGAAGAAAATGTGGATGCAGTGAAAGATATAGCCACATATTCCGCAATTTTAGATGCTTCTAAACCTGAGCTTTTACGCAAGTTGCCATTGAGTGATTTAGACGCCGTGATTGTTGCTGTCGGTGAAGATTTTGAAAGTTCGTTGATGATTACGGCTCACTTGAGAAAATTAAAGGTTCCGCGTATTATTTGTCGTGTTATTAATCCGGTGCATGACGAGTTGCTGGAACTGATGGGAGTTACTGAACGTTTATTGCCTGAAGCTGTTGCTGCAAATCGATTGGCAAAATCCCTCATGTTTCGTGGCGTGTTGAATAACTTCGATTTAAGTGATGGGTATAGTATCGTTGAAGCGATTGCTCCTACACATATCGTAGGGAAGACTCTTGCCGAAAGTCGTTTGCGTGAGCATCATAATGTTAATTTGGTTACGATTAGAAAAGCGCCCATTCCCGGAAATGAAGTAGGTTCCAGGGGGAGCTTTTTTGGTGTTGTTCACCCTGATTATGTCATTGAGCAGGGGGATATTCTTGTCTTGTTTGGACAAGCTCAATCACTTGAAGCGTTTCTGGAAAATTAGAGAATTAGAAGTTATTTAGGGCTCTATCTCGACTTTATTAAGCGAAAATACGCTTTTTAAGGGAGGTTCGCTGGACCCGAATTTTTAGAATTAAGGAAATCTATAATTTCCTTAGTTTCAGGGATAATTAGGCTTGCGAATATAGGCTTGCTCTCTTCAAATCTGACAACTCTTTGTTGTAATAGTAGAGAATTTACGCCCATGGAACAAAGCCCAATTCAAGACACTGTAAATCAGGAACGCATAGATGCTCTGCGTGAGCTGAAAGCAAAAATGAAGCAAGGTGGCGGAGAAGCCCGCTTGCAGGCACAACGTCAGAAGGGTAAGCTCACTGTGTGGGAGCGGATAGAGTATCTTTTTGATGATAATACATTTGTGGAAGTTGGTAGCTTTGTTGAGCTGCGTAATGAGCATTTTGGTTTAGGGAAGAAGAAAACCCCGGGAGATGGTGTTGTAACCGGATTTGGTCGTATCAAAGGTAAGCTGGTTTATATTGCTGCTCAGGATTTTGGTGTTTTAGGTGGCTCTCTTGGAGAGATGCACGGTAAGAAGGTGGCAAATATTATGGATATGGCTATCCAGAACAAAGCCCCTATGATTACATTAAATGATTCCGGTGGTGCACGTATCCAGGAGGGGATAGGTTCGCTTTGTGGATATGGTGATATCTTTTACCGTAATACCAAGGCAAGTGGCGTAATTCCGCAGATCAGCGTGATTATGGGACCTTGTGCCGGAGGTGCTGTATACTCACCTGGAATTACTGATTTTATTGCGATGGTACGTGGTACTTCCAACATGTTTATTACTGGACCGGATGTAATTAAAACCGTTACAGGAGAGGCTGTTGGTAAGGATGACCTTGGTGGCCCTGATGTTCACATGGAGAAAAGCGGAGTAGCCACCTATGTTGGAGATGATGACGAAGGAACCCTGAATTGGGTAGTTAAATTGCTTTCTTATCTCCCATCCAGTAATGAGGAGCATGCGCCCGTGCTTCCTGCACCAGCACCTGGTTTTCGCCAAGATCAGAAAAGTTTGGCAGATATTGTTCCTTCCAATGCAAATAAAGCTTATAACATGTTGGAAGTGATCGATAATATCGTCGACCCATATAGCTTTATGGAGCTTCAAGAAGGATTTGCTCCTAATGTGATTATTGGTTTTGCCCGTATGGATGGTATTTCTACCGGGATTGTAGCCAACAATCCTAAGCATTTAGCTGGTTGTTTGGATGTAAATGCTTCCGA
>Ga0207717_100150_pt1 | contig 10990 bp, 8 predicted proteins | sample TtanPargueraPR_2_FD_187745 | JGI IMG/M metagenome (GOLD analysis project Ga0207717, IMG submission 187745) | Aerobic enrichment media microbial communities from Bioluminiscent Bay, La Parguera, Puerto Rico - Tt and P2 (2) (SPAdes) | ecosystem: Environmental > Aquatic > Marine > Unclassified ...
CCTCATAGACGCGGGAGACCCTGTAGAAAGTGCTATCGCATACGAAAAGCAAGGTGCTGATGAACTGGTATTTCTAGACATTACAGCATCCAGTGACGAACGTGAAATAATGCATCACGTTGTTGAAAAAACAGCGGATCAATGTTTCATGCCTCTCACCGTTGGCGGTGGACTTCGCAATGTGGAGAACATTCGCCAGATGCTGAATGCAGGAGCTGACAAGGTTAGTCTCAACACCGCCGCATTGGTAGATCCAGAACTGGTATTAAAAGCATCCAGCAAATTTGGAAATCAGTGTATCGTTGTCGCCATTGATGCAAAGCGTGAACCGGGGACAAATTCCTGGCGCGTTTATACACATGGCGGAAGACGACCAACCGAATGGGACGCAATAGAATGGGCAAAAAAAGTAGTCAATCTGGGGGCGGGAGAAATCCTGCTAACCAGCATGGATCGTGACGGCACTAAAGATGGTTACGATATAGCCCTTACTAAAGCAATCAGCGATGCCGTAGAGGTTCCAGTCATTGCCTCAGGCGGTGCAGGAACCTTAGATCATATGGTGGATGTTCTAAAACAAGGAAATGCCAGTGCTGTTTTAGCCGCATCCGTATTCCACTTTGGAAAGTATACTATACGAGAAACCAAAGAGCATCTTAAGACAAACGGAATTCCCGTAAGACTTTAGATTACAGTTAAACATCTCTTTTGAAAAGCAGGCTTTCTAAGCCTGCTTTTTCTTTTTACGAATAACTCCAAGCACCATAGCTTTCACTGCCTCAAAGTCCTTAAACTTGAGTATCCAAAGGCAGAGGGTGTAAACAACAAGACAAACAGGGATACCAACAACAACAAGAACGGTTGATTCTAATTTTAGTGGTAACTGCATGAGTGGAGCTAACCGTAAAAGCAAAAGCCCTACTCCACCCATAACGACTGCTGAAAAGCTCAAAGTAACGAGAGCTTTAAAGGAACCATCCTCAGGGAGCCTGAACTCTAATTTTTGCTTTAAAGAAAGATAAAGCAGACAACAATAAATAATGCCTGACATGGCATTTGCTGCAGCCAGCCCATTCATCCCAAATGGAAACATTAGGCATAAACTAAGGATAAGGTTAATAAGAAAGTTGTAACTGGCTATCCGAACAGGAGTCTTCATATCTTTGAATGAATAAAAGGCCCGTATAACCAACCCTGAAGCAGCATAAAATGGCATAGCGCAAGCAAAGAAAGACAATGGAACAAACGATGCATTCACGTCTCCCTGGTTAAATGCACCCCATGCAAAAAGGAATTGAAGAATTGGTTTACCTAAAACAATCAGACCCACCGCAGCAGGAACTGTAATCGTCAAAACAGACCTAACACCGATCAACCAGTCACGTCCAAATCCATCATAGTCGGAATGCGTCACGTATCGGGCAAGCTTAGGGAATAGAACCGTAGATACGGCAATGGCAAAAACCCCCAATGGTAACTCTATTAGACGATTTGCCAGATAAAGGATAGATACTGCCTGATCATCTACCGAAAATGCCAGTAAACGAGATACAACCGTATTTATCTGGAAAATAGCAGCTCCCCAAACACCTGGGAGAAATAGAAGCCAAATACGAGTTAATGCTTCTGAACGCTCCATCGAAAAACGTGGAGTCAGATTCATTTTCTTCAGAACCAACACAGGTAGCAGAGCCTGCAATAAACCACCCAAGAGAACTCCTACACAGAGCCAGTAGACTCTGCTTACCGTGTCATCAACTCCAAAGAGAGGAGGCAACACCATCGTGAGGATCATGCTCAAATTCAGCCACACCTGAGACAACGCAGGAATAAGAAAATGCCTCCGAACATTGAGAACAGCAGTAAAAAGAGCCGCGATACAAATAAAAAACAAATAAGGAAAAACAAGTATACTGAGTTTAGCCCCCGTATACCATCGTTCTGAAAGCCCAGGCAAATAATGAACACCATAGAAAATAGACATACCGCATAGAACCAGAAGAGCCAGAACCGCGACTAAGCGAGTAAAGGTTTGATTCAATGTCTGATGTAGCCCCTTGGCTCCTTTTAGCTCAAATTCGTCTGTAAAAACAGGTATTACAGCAGATGTTAAGACACCTTCACCCAACAGTCGACGGAACAAGTTAGGCAATGTAAATGCCAACAAGAAAGCAGATGTCACCGCACCAGCACCCAAAAAAGAGACCAATAGTACATCTCTTAAAAGCCCCATTACGCGAGAGCCTACCGTTGACATTGCTACAACAAAAACATCTTTGGCATCCTTAGCCATATGAGGGCATAGTTATGTGTTCTCAACCAATGGCAACCCAAATCCTGGATTGCTTCATTGTTTGACAATTTGCGTATATAAACCATCCTTTGTGAAGCTTTCTGTTTCTAAAAACCTAGCATTCATTTCATTAATTACTCGCTATGTCCTTAATAGATAAATTAGGAGCAAAACTACAACGGCATCCTAAACGCGTGGTTTTCCCGGAAGGAGACGACCCGCGTATAATGCAGGCTGCGCGTAGTTTTGCCACCAAACGCTTTGGAGTTCCAATACTTCTGGGAGATCGTAGCGAGATAAAATCAAAAGCCCAAAGGCTCAATATAAAACTCGATGGTATCCGTATCATTGAACCGGAACGAAGCGAAGACTGGGAGTTATTCCTTCCCATGTTTCAAGATCTTCCCAGATTCAGTGAATTTGATATAGATCGTCATAGAGAAATCCTCCTGCAAAAAAACTATTTTGCGACTCTAATGCTTGCAACAGGTAGAGCCGATGCACTGGTATCAGGAGCAACATCTTCTGCGTCCAGTGCCTTGCGTCCACTTTTCCAGATAATTTCCAAGCAGGAACACGTAAACGCATGCTCGTCCATGCTTATACTCGATTTAGAAGATTCAAAATTGGGCATGGAAGGAACCCTTTTCTTAGCAGATTGCGGTGTTATCCCCGAACCTACAGAAGATCAACTTGCGGACATAGCCATTACGACATCGGATATAGCGGCGCACCTGACAAATCAGCTTCCTCGCGTAGCGATGCTGAGTTATGCCACAAAAAGCAGAAAAGCCATTCCCCATCCATCCATTGTTCGCATGCGAGCAGCAACTTCTCTGGCCCGTGAAAAGGCACTACTCAAAGGTATAGAAATTGAGATAGAAGGAGAACTCCAAGTTGATGCCGCACTTGTCAGCTTTGCTGCAGAACAAAAAGGCATGCTTGATAATCCTGTAGCCGGAAAGGCAAATGTCTTAATTTTCCCAGACTTAAATTGCGGTAATATTGTATCTAAAATGGTACAAATTGTAGCTGAAACACGCAGTTACGGACAAATAATAACAGGTTTGACGAAACCTGCGGCAGAAATAAGTCGAGGTGCACACGCACATGATATTCTCGGCACATCCATCATTGTTGCCTGCCAAGCCATAGACAAACAGTTCCTCTACGGAACCGAATCTTGATTTTGTATGAGCCAAAAATTACTGAAGCATCCAGAAAACAACGATATCCCACGTATCTTTGTAGCGGCCACGCGCCAAAATGAAGGCAAAACCACAACATGTTTAGGTTTATATGGTGCGCTTCAGAATTATTTTAATCGAGTAGGATATATAAAGCCCATTGGTCAACGATTTGTAGACATAAAAGGACTTCAAATAGATGAGGACTCTCTACTGCTTGACAGTATTTACAACGTCAATGTCCCAATTCAAGCAATGAGTCCCGTGGCAATCCATCCAACATTTACCCGACGGTATCTTACTGGAGAGGAAAACTATGAAATCTTGGTGGATACGATATGTCGCGCATTTGATCGTGCCGCCTACGAAAAAGACGTCGTCATCATAGAGGGATCCGGGCATGCAGGAGTCGGAGCCGTATGCAACCTATCAAATGCTCAAGTAGCAAAGATGTTAGGCGCACAGGCAATTTTGGTATCCTCAGGAGGCATAGGACGTCCCGTAGATGAAATCGCCTTAAACAAGTCTTTATTCGATAAATATGGTGTTCCAGTTGTTGGAGCCATACTCAACAAGGTATTACCGGACAAAATGGACGTTGTTCGTGATTATGCAGGTAGAGGTCTTAAAAATTTAGGTATCCCCTTACTCGGAGTACTCCCTATTCAACCACGATTGAAAGCTCCAAATATGGGACAAATTGTTGAAGAACTGAAAGCCGACTGGCTCCTCGGAAAGGAAAACGGAGCTAAAAATCGAGTTGAAGAAGTAACCGTTGGTGCAATGAGTGCCAAAGGAATCATAGAGCATATAAAACCCGGTCGCCTAATAATAACACCGGGAGATCGTGATGACATAATTCTTTCTGCAGCAGCAACAGAGGGCTTATCAGAAGGAAATCCTGTTTCAGGTCTTCTCTTGACACACGACATAATGCCTCATCCACGCTTAATGGAAATGTTGAGCAAAACAGAAATTCCTGTGGCTATTTGTAAAATGGATAGCTATACGACCGCATCCAAAATTCACTCGATGACGGTAAAGACCCAACCACACGATACAGATAAAATTCCGATCATTAAAAAGTTGGCAACCGACTATGTAGATTTGGACAGGATGACAAAACTGCTAAAAACTATTCCTTACGACGACGCTTTTCCCGCATAACCACTTCAACTTTTTGGTCAAAAAGCGAAATAGAAAAAACTCTTCGGATAGAAGAGCTACTAATCAGGATTTTTAGTCTTTTTCCTTTCTGAGTAAGAAACTCACTAATTTGATGCAGTGTATTTAAACCACTGGAATCAACCATCTTTGAATAATTCATATCCAAAAGGAATACAGACCAATTCTCTTTACAATGGACATTCCAAAGAGCCTCAAAGGAGTCAACGAAATCATTTTGGTTTGTACAAAGTAAGTTTCGCCTCATTTGCACACGCAAAGTTCTTTTGGATGATTCAAATTTAGCGTTCAACATTATTTTTTGTGTTTAGCGAAAACTCGAAGATCAATGTTGACCCTTCATTTTCCAAGGTAAAATGATCACATAAACGGCGAATCAAGCCCAAGCCTAAATGCTCCTTACTCTCCGTATTATTGAGAGACTCCATACGTGCTTCAATGTTAAAACTGTGCCCCTTTCCAGGATCATCTACGCGAACCCTAAGTTTTCCTTCTTCCTCACAGTGAGAAACCTGAAACGTTGCTAGTTTTTCAGGAGATGCATCACAACCATATTGCAAGGCATTCAACACGGCCTCACGACAACATAAAAGGAAATCATAAACACGATCACCCAAGTCATCTGTAAAGAAGTATTGAAGACTTCTTCTCCAGACATCCTGAATCATATCAATATCACTTAGCTCATCTCCTCGATATTGTTCCAGAATAATAGGGCTATATTTCAAGGGCTGTTTCTCGGTTAAATTAAAATGAACAAACATCACATCATCAATTCCTGTAACATCTTCACCACGCTCAACAAGACGAGATAACGTCACGTGATTAATTCCCATACTCAAAGCCGTATCAATCAAACCATCCGTAGTCATGTGGAGAGACACATAATCTCCTAAGTCATACGAATGAACATGATTGGATTTATCTACAGACCATCCTAATGGTTGATTTGTAGATCGTGAGACATGAAAAAAACCTCTCTTGTCTTCCAGTAAGACAAACGGCATTGCAGCATTGAAAATGGTAAAAGAACAGGACGGAAAATCTATTTCAAAAACAATAACGGATAGTGAGATACTATTTTTTTGCAAGCACTTGTTATCATTTCGCTTAAGATCTTCATAAATCAGTTTGTTACATAGTTCAATTGCTTTTAGAGCATCACAGTTATCTTTTTCGAGTAATCCCCGCACAACCCCTTGAAAATATGCAGATAAAAAAGCTGCTCGTGGACCATGCCCTGACACATCGCCCAGTATAATATGAATTTTATCGTCAGGGCTTTCTATAACATTTAAAAAATCGCCGCTAACATCCCTCAAAGGCTTAAAATAATATTCGATCCGTTGAGACATCTTATGAGAAAGTCTAACAAAAAGTCCCTGTAAAGAACCTATTTCTTCCATCGAATGCTGAGTTTCATCAGCTTTTCTATATTCAAAAGTTCTTTGAACTGCTTTCTCAATAGCTTGAATCAGAATTTCGTTATTGATTGGCTTATCCAGAAAATCAACCACCCCTTCACGCAAACTCTCTTTCACTACAGAAACCTTGTCCTGAGCGGTAATCATGACACAGGAAAGTTTTTTATCTTGAAGTCTAATCCAACGCAATAAATCCAATCCTGTTTCCTTCGGCATCCAGAAATCAGTCAAGACACAATCAAAAAGATCTGTTCCAAATTTATTTAATATACGTTTAGCTTCTTCTACACATGTTGCCGTATAAACCTCATACCCCTGTCGTAAAAGGCACACTTTAAAGAACGATAAACCATAAGCATCGTCATCCACTATTAGCACCTTTTTTGTCCTACTATCCACAATATTGACCTCTTGTTTTTTGTGTTTTAATATCCCTCATTCTATATGCAAATCATTTCTCTGATTTACGCATCTTGTTGATTTAAAACATCACAATCATAATAGTAAAAACGTTGAATATCTTAAACAACTTCCCTTCAAGCGAACGCTCTACGCTTAAAAAACTAGCCACCATAGTAAGAGAAAACGGAGGTGATGCCTGGCTTGTAGGTGGGAGTCCAAGAGATGCGCTTCTTGGAGTTACAGTAAAAGACGCCGATGTGGAAGTTTTTGGAATACCTGCTGAACGCCTAGGGTCTTTACTACGATCAAACTTTCCCGTTACAGAAGTTGGTAGTTCTTTTGGGGTCTTAAAACTAAAGGGTTGCGATATCGATGTTAGTATTCCACGCAGAGAATCAAAAATAGGAACAGGCCATAAGGGATTTATCGTAAATAGCGATCCTTATATGAGCATTGAAAAAGCCTGTCTACGAAGGGATTTTACTCTAAACGCTCTTTATTGGAATATTTTTGATCAAACGCTCAAAGACCCATTAAACGGATTAAAAGATTTGCACTCCAGAAAACTCAGGCATTGCTCTAGTCAATTTTCAGAAGATCCACTGCGAGTACTAAGGGCGATGCAGTTTTCCGCACGTTTTGAATGCTCTGTTTGTGATGAAACAATTCAGATCTGCAAACAAATCGAGCCTGAGGATCTTCCTCCTGAACGAATATATGGAGAATGGGAGAAGCTCATATTAAAAGGCAAAAAGCCATCCCTGGGATTAACTTTTCTAAAAGAATGCGGCTGGCTCCAGTATTTTCCTGAACTGGAAGCTTTAGTTGGTTGCAAACAAGATCCTGAGTGGCACCCAGAAGGCGACGTATGGTCCCATACATTGCATTGCATGGATGTTTTTGCACGTGAGAAGACAGGAAATGCTATTGAAGATATTATAGTTGGTCTGGCAGTTCTTTGTCACGATTTAGGTAAACCGGCTACGACTGAATTTACTGACGGACGATGGAGGTCTCCCCGTCATGAAGTTGAAGGGGTCGAACCAACATTGAGTTTACTTCAACGAATGACAGCGGAACGCAAATTACTGAAAGACATTCCCCCCTTAGTTCGCTATCATATGACACCTGCCATTTATTACAAAGATGGAGCAGGAGACAATGCGGTAAGGCGATTGGCTCACAATGTAGAACGTCTCGACCGATTGGTAAGAGTTGCATCCGCCGACATGCAGGGTTCTCCTCCCAAACAGAGAGATTTGAACTGCCTCTCATGGCTTCTAAAGAAAGCAGAAGAACTACGTATTAGAGATAATAGACCTAAGCCAATATTAATGGGACGTCATTTACTGGAAATGGGACTAAAAGCAGGCCCTCAATTCAAAACAATACTGAATGCTGCTTTTGAAGCGCAACTGGATGGTGCTTTCACCGATGAAGAGGGAGCAAAACAGTTTATTCGTGAACGTCTCGAAAAAGACGAAGCTCCTTGAAATTATAAAACCCAGGAGTTGGATTATTAGCAGAAAACAAGCTGAAACGACATTGATAGGATTGATTTTTTCTTTCCAATGTTTCTAGGCAATTAGGGAAAAATGATCTCCATTTTTCAGGGAAAAACCTATCTACCTGAAAAATGCCCTTAATTTGAGTTATTACTAAATAATCAGCCACAGGGATTAGTTCCCGATAAATACTAACTCCTCCGCAACCCCAAACACGGCCAGGCAACTTCATTCCCAAAGCCAGAGCAGTTCCAACATCAGGAACAACATGCACGTGCTCTTCTTCTGGTGGAACTAATGTTTTACTGACAACAATGTAAGTTCTATCTTTCAATGAGAAAACATCTGAGCAACGCATACTTTCGTAGGAGACCCGTCCCATAATAAGTATTCCATTTCTGGTAGACTCCAGAAAAAACCGCCAATCCTCTGGAATATCCCACGGAAGCTCTCCTTGGTAGCCAATACCACCTAGCTCGTCACAAGCAACAATTAAGTATAAGGGCTTGGTCATGCATCAGGATTCAAATAACCCTATACGCTCAGCCATAACAGAAGGTTTTGCAACTCGGAAGGGTTTTATCTTTGGTGCCCCTCCTCCATCAAAATCGGAAATGTGTTTTGGTTTCACCATTAAGCCACTTCTTAAAGCGCCAACAGAATCACCACTCTCCTCTACGACATCGTCGCAAATAAAATCATTAACCTTAAGCTTTGCTAAATCATCAACCATTTCCGGTGATTTGGAATCAAAGAGATACACATTTACAGCATGACCATTCACACTAAAACCAGAATCAACCAATAGCTTTCCTTCATCAATTTCAACAGGTTTATCCGATGGTCTGGATGCAGGAATTGAAAGCTGGGAACACTGCACTTTTTTCTCTTCAAAATGGCTTTTCAAAGATCCCTGAAGCATATTCATTAACTCAGAAAGCATTTCTTTTTGTTCATCCTCACCAGGATTGTCTTCATCTAAAATAGCTCCAGTAACAGCCTTTGCAGCTTCTTCAGAACATTCAAAGACCAGATCCAACCAGGATCCCTTGGCAGGAATACCTAAACACATCCATGTGTGCACAACAGATTCTCTAGCACCAATCGTAATAGCAGGAATTTCAGGTTTTAAAATGACTCCCATACCGGAAAAAACATTTACAACCAGATCATCAAATTCAAAAGGAAGGATGAGCATATCATCCATATCCTCTTCCATCTCTGCAATTTTGAAATCTTCTACAACTTCCAACGCTTCTTGTTCAGAAACATCTCCAGAACCAGACTTTGGTTTATCAACGATGACAGATTCTGGATCAAATGCGGATTCATCATCCTTGGATGCTTTTACAGCATCTGCCTTCTTATAAATAGACGCATTCGGATCATCAGCAGAAAAAAGAACCATCTTACGGGGTTTATCTCCTAATGGCTTAACCTCCTTATTACGCATCTCCTGCGAAGGTTTCTTATCAGTCGATCCTGCCCAGTTTTTCAATAACTCAAGGTTTTTCTCTTTAAGCTCATATGAACGCTTTTCGAGAACGGAAATTTCCCCTCCTATAGAGGCTAACTTACGCCGATGAAGCATCAATTCATCACGCATAGACATTTGCAAAATGGCATTATCTAAGGCAACAGCCAAATCCAATTGCTCTACAGGACGCATGAGAATATCTTCGATCCCAGCCTGCCTTAATTTTGGAAGCAGCTTAGGGTCAGCCTCATCTATCAGTAAGATAACATAGACCAAGTGCTTCTTTTCCATAGCCGATAAAAAACGACAGATGTCAATCCCTCGTAATTTATCCAAATCATTGGACATGATAGCAATCGATGGCCCTTTACCGCTGGCAATCAGCTTCGCAGCATCCAACCCATCCTCAAAAACAACAGCCTTGTGACCACTATCTCTTAAATAGGTTTCCACAGGAACCCTCGAAGTAAAGTCCCTATCTGCTATAAGTATTTCCATATATCCTATATATTAGTGCTACACGACTTTTCTGTAAAAACAAGAAAAGCGAACATATATTAAAAAAAATGACTGCTCCTACGTCAATGGAAGAAGCAGTCATAAAAATAACAGTCTTATATAGAAACTACAAGATAGAGTAAGAAATGGTAACTCCGGCGGTGACAATGGAAACCATTGTCATAAGTTTAATAAGAATGTTGAGACTAGGACCTGAAGTATCCTTAAATGGATCGCCAACAGTATCGCCGATGACGGCAGCTTTGTGAGCATCAGAGCCTTTACCACCCATGTGGCCTTCTTCAATAAACTTTTTAGCGTTATCCCAGGCACCTCCGCTATTTGCCATAAAAACGGCTAAAGCAAAGCCTGCTGCCAATGCACCAGCAAGAAGTCCCATAACACCGGGAACCCCAAGGAGCAGGCCTATTAACACAGGAGTCATCACTGCAATAAGAGCCGGAATAAGCATTTCCTGCTGAGCAGCCATAGTGGAAATCTGAACACAACGGGCATAATCCGGTTCTTCAGTTCCTTCCATAATTCCTGGCATTTTCTTAAATTGACGACGAACTTCATCCACCATTTTTCCAGCCGCACGTCCAACCGCATTCATGGTCAATCCACAGAAGAAAAATGCCATCATAGCTCCAATGAAAACACCTAAAAGAACTTTGGGATTCATCAAATGAACCTGATAAGCAGTCATGAAATCCACTAAATTGGCCTGATTCAAAGGAATACTCTGTCCCGCGACTATAATTGAATCCTGATTCTGGTGATGAAGCCCTATCTTCAATTCTTCAACATAGGACGCCAACAAAGCCAATGCCGTCAATGCGGCGGAACCAATAGCAAATCCCTTACCCGTAGCAGCGGTTGTATTACCAAGCGCATCCAGAGCATCCGTACGACGACGTACTTCGGGTGGCAAGCCACTCATTTCTGCATTTCCTCCGGCATTGTCTGCAATGGGGCCATATGCATCCGTTGCCAACGTAATCCCCAACGTTGAAAGC
>Ga0207717_100151_pt1 | contig 10977 bp, 5 predicted proteins | sample TtanPargueraPR_2_FD_187745 | JGI IMG/M metagenome (GOLD analysis project Ga0207717, IMG submission 187745) | Aerobic enrichment media microbial communities from Bioluminiscent Bay, La Parguera, Puerto Rico - Tt and P2 (2) (SPAdes) | ecosystem: Environmental > Aquatic > Marine > Unclassified ...
CCCTGCCATAAAAACGGCCCACCCGAAACTTGGGTATCTCCCCTCGGAATAAATCACTGCCTTGTCCGGGAATTTTTTTCGGTATTCGGATACAGCCCGATAGACACTTTCGAACGAGCGCTTGCCGGGTTTAGTTTGTCGGGCATGTTGACGAGGCGCCAGATTCGCTCCGCCAGGCGGCGCATAAGCCGTTCCATCGGGACGGTAAGCCCAGTAACGGATATCGATAATGTCGACGATTTTTGAACGAAGCGGATCGGCCAAAATCGAATCCTGTACATCTTTTGTACAACTAAGCGCCACCAGTGCATCTTCGCCGGTTTCTACTTCCCAATCTGAGATTACATCGAGCCAAAATTCCATAAAATGTAAGGGCCCGGTGTATTCAAAACTTAGACTTTGTATAACATTAGACTGCCCTTTAAAATTTTCGAGACATTGCCAAATATACCGCCTGTGTAGCTCGCGGCGTATCGGATCTGTTAGGTCGTAAAACTGCTCGGCCAGGTAAATCCGTTTATCGCCTGCATATGGTGGTGGTTCCGGAAAACCGGTGTTGTTGATGTTGTTGGCCGGACGCCATGGAGAATCGGCCCAGTGTGCTCCGGCTTCCAGGATATTGTGCTGAAAATAATTTTGATGGAAGAGTAGTTTCCCATGAACCGCAGCAAGTTCTGCAAACTCCCGCAGACGCTGCCAGTAGAATGAATTAGGTTTTGTGAGGTCATATTTGCTTAAACGATCCCAGGCTTCGCCCTGCCCGCTGCGTGAAAAAGGTTGCTCGTAAAAAGGGGCCCAAACTTCGGCATCCAGCCTCCGAACGCGTTCGTGGTCATCCCGTCGACGATCGTACCACAAACCATAATTGTGATGGATCATGGCAATGTTTCCGACTAACATTCCATCTACTACTTCCTGCAAAATATCGGTATAACCGCGGCCCACCCGCCCAGGTACATAACGAGTAATCGCCGGCTGTGCCTTTTTAGCTTCAAAAGGACGAGCTTCGCCTCTCCACCAGGGCACATTGAGTCTTCTGCCAAAAATCGGCAAATCTTTAAATGTTAACCATCCATCTATTAAATCAACTACTGTATTTTCCCCGAGGGTACTTTTGAGTTTGGTCTCCATTTCAGAAACAGTGATTGCCCCTTCACGATTTGTTGAAATCGGGTTTCTTTCTGCGGCTCCTGCAATGTAATTCCTGAGTTGTACTGGTGGCTCTGATGAAGCTGCTGTAAATTCTGCTGCCTCCTGTATAGTGGGACTAGAAGTGGATTCGCCTTCAAACGGAAGTCCTTCACTTTTAAAATCCATGCGGTTTTTGCCCAGGCGTTCTGCCAACTGTGCAAAGAAAAGGCTTCGCGGACGAATATGGCTGTTGGCTTCGTACCAAAGACCGTTTCCAGCGAATTGTCCCCAGGTACCGTAAGCCCAGTTTTGTGTGGTTGGCGGTGCAAAGCACTGGATGCGTGCTGCGGAGCACTGCCATAACATGGATCCACCTGCGGTCCATCCGGCACCCTGAAGATTTTGCCCCCGATTCTTAAATCCAAGCGCCTGTCCATCGATACTCACAATATCATATAACACGCCGGAAGTCCAACTATCGATTGGTCCACTAAAATTATTCGGAAGGTAAGCCTCGCATTGGACAAAGGCATTAGGGCCCGCAGCCATAAAGCCGGTAGCAAAATCGTGATATCCGTACTCGGCGTAACACCTGAGAAAAAGCGTTTGCTGTCCCATGGTGAAAAATGTATTTCGGCGCTGCCCGGCAATTTCAGAAACCGGTTCAAGTGAAATGCAATCTTCAACAGTGACTTTGCTCGTTGTTTCGTACAATGCAACTGCTGAACCGGCAAAATGGCGAAAGGTCACCTGACGCACCCACGCATTTTCTGTGTTTTCCATGGTAATGGCAAACCAGCAGTGGTTTTCGTCTTTTGGATTAGCAGAGTTATATTCCGATTCCAGCACCAGGTTTTCAATTCCGATTTTGGAAATCCTTCCCGGCCACGAAAAAGTATGGACGACTCCCCCGCCAAATTTCTCATCAATAGCCGTGGTCAGTGGTGCGTCAATCTGCAGTATATTACCTTCAATTCCTGTAATGGTTCGCTCCCAGCGGAGCACACGCTCACCGGGTTTCCATCCCAACCAGTCGGTTTCGCCACCGTAATTATTCATGCCAAGTTCGTCGATCCATTCCTGTGTGCATGGACGTTCAACCATCAACTTCTCACCGATTTCAAAATTTGTGGCATCTGCTACCGGAATTTCATTTGCTCCTATCGGCACATAAGCTGCACTTATTCGGGAGGAATTCTGAATTTGAATATTATTTTGGCCGACAATGCGAATTAAGGTAGCCCGATCAGTGCCCGTTGCCCGAAGTATCGTTTTTGATCCGCTGCCACGGATCACAACTCCCGATGTTTCGATTGCAAATCGACCACTTACCTCAAAAATACCTTCTTCCAGAAGTATCGCTCCTCTAAAACCGTTCTCATCGAATGGCAATGTGGAAACATAATCTATGGCTTTTTGAATGTCTTTTGTCGCATCAACTTCGGTGGCAGAGATAACTACTTTAACCGGAACCGATGGAATAGCTTCACTGGAAGCCTTATAACCACACCATGAATAATCGGGGATATTATTACCGAGACTATCGGGAAGATATATCAACTGCTCTCGCTCCCAGCGTAACAGTGGGGTCTTTATTTCCTGTGCAACCAAAACAGAGATCGGTAGCATTAAAAAAGCAAGCAACACAATTGAATTGTGTTGCCATCTTTTTATAGTATTTCGATCCTCGTTCAGCATCAGTATACTTTTATTTTTCCTGTTCTTTTAAACGTTCTTCCCAGGCTCGCCTTTCGGCCTGTAAATCATAACCTCTGTCAGAAAGATAATTATTTATTCGGCCTTTGTATTTCCCAAACCAACCGTGCTTTTCTTTCGAGGATCCGCCGTCAATAGCATGCTCACGAGCTTCGGTAAGCCAAACCATTATCTGCTCCTTTTCCTCATCAGTTAGGCTTGGTATCATATCGCAATATGAGTTGTAAGTCACCATTAAAACGCCATATGTTAAACCATCTTTCACCTGATCAATCTGTTCTTCGGATATCAGGTTTTTTAGTTGCGCATAAAATGCAAAATGATGGTCTCTTGTTTTGAGTTCCTGCTCAGCTTTACGAAGATCAATCTTGGCATCACGCAGTTCGTTATTATCATCGTACTTTTCGCGAATTCTGGCAACGTCAGCATTCCGGCTTTCTTCGGCATCGTTCAGAAAACGGTAGTGATCAACTATAATGTCTCTCACCTTGATCTTCAAAGCCTGATCATCAAAACTCATGGCTTCCACTATATTGTCGGCACGACCGGTGATCACGCGTGTATATTCATCGTCGGTTGATTCCTGTCCTGCCGTCCGAAATCCAGAGGCCATGAACAGCAACAATCCGATCATAAAAAAACAACTATTCTTCATTTTAGCGAACTCCTCCTTTTTCTGCCAAAGTATCGTGGTTATTCATCAGGTTTGTCCAGTCTACTTTTTGGGTTGGATCGATACCGTTGATGTATTTTTCGATGTTGGTATAGCCATCTCCGCTAAGATCGCCATTAGCATCCGACTCATCATTTGGATTTAAGCCGTATTTCTCTTCCCAAACATTGGGCATTCCATCACCATCAGAATCTACATAAGGAGTTCCATTATATTCAGGATAACCGCCAACTTGCCGAATATCAGTAATGATTCCCTTCTTCCAGGAATCGCGTCCTAATCGGCGATGTTCGAACTGGTAGAGTGAATCGATTTCAGTATAATCGTCAGTATTGATCTTATTTGTTCTGACCTGACGAAGAATTCTTTTATCGACCGGGTCTCTTCCGGGAAGGTTTGCCCCTGCATTTTCAAGCACATAGTCATACGCTTCTTCAGCGCTCATTACACTTACATAAGGCATTTTAAAAGGTTTGTTGGACCTGATCTGGGGAAGATATTTGCCTGCATCGTCCATGTCTTCAATCTGAATACCTTTCCAGTTATTGTTTGTAATTTCAGGATGGCCTTCCATAACGTTTCCTTCAACCCAAACTTTACCATATATTTTTGTTCCTCCCAGTTCATAGCGCGATTCGGGTTTAACGAGACGGTGACCTACCGGTTGATCCTTAGGTGTTACCGGCCCCGGTTTGTAGTAATTATTGATCAACTGGTAACGCGTGCTGTAATCACCACCGTCCATTGTACGATGGTACCAGTTGTTCACCACATTATTCACGAAATTGAAGGTGCCATTCATTCCTACCGACGGGTTACGTCCGGTATTGTTGGTCCACAGGTTACGGATAAACATAGAATTTTGGCCCCCGAGTGTACTTCCAAAGGCATGGTTATAAGTATCCAGTCCTTCAGAAAAAATGGAATTCTGAATGGTAATATTTACGGTTGAAAGTTTATGCCGTGTTGCTTTTGGATTGTTAGGTGCATCGGTGAACATGTGTCGATACAAGGTCATATTTTCATCGAGTCCCCACGAAGCAGAGATATGATCTAGAATGATATTTCCCACCGGATTTCCTCCGATGGCATCATCTCGACGTCCTACCCAGGTGTCGCCCCTGCGGAAACGCATGTGACGGATAACCACATCGTGGGTATTGATCAGGAATGACTCGCCGGCAATACACACACCATCACCGGGTGCTGTTTGCCCGGCTATTGTAATGTACGGAGCATTGATGTTGATGGGGCGTTCCAATTCAATAATTCCGGCTACGTTAAAAACCACAATCCGGGCTCCGCCGGCATCGCAAGCCTCACGCAAAGTACCCGGTCCACTGTCAGCTAAACTGGTTACGACAAACACTTTACCGCCACGGCCCCCATAACTAAACATGCCACCGCCTTCTGCTCCCGGGAATGCAGGCAATGCTGCCTGTGGCAAATCATCGGCACGCTGTGCCCACTGATTGTAAGCCTTCCCATTTTGCATACCTTCATAAATCACCGGCCAGGCTTTCTCCCACGCCTGAGCATCCAGTTTATCCCAAACCCGATTAAGCGAATCGACGGTTGGCTGAACTTCTTCCATATCCGGATATTGTGCCACTGACACTTCACTCAAAAAAACTAAAATCGTTATTGCTGCTAATACTCTCAAAATCCTCATAATAAATCCTCTATTTCACAATTTTTCTTGTCTCTAATTCACCTGTTTTGTTCATGACCTTGACGATGTAAACGCCAGGTCGTTCATTGCCTATATTCACATTGCTTTGAAATCCTGAACGAATCAGTGCGCCTGAAACGTTATAAATCCTGTATGTCACAGTTTCTTCGAACCGAATGATTCCATTTGCATAGCTCTGAATTAAATTTGTATTTCGGACTGGAACCTTTAAACCTGTTTCAACAGATTTCTTTCCGGTACTGAGCGCTCCGAACCTGGTAACCGATTTCACATGAAAACTGCTTACATCACCTGAAACTGCGCCATTTGAAAATGTATTGTTTGTAGCGAAACCCAGTACCGAATCATCCTTCATAATTACATATCCGATAGCATTCTCCACTGTTTCCCAAAACAAATTGCTTCCATCCAATGCAACTCCATCCGGATCAGATAAAACATCTGTGATTTTGGTTGGATCCCAAATCTCATTGATTGATTTTCTCAAAAAGAAATCGAGTTTATACAAATTAGCCACGCGGGCTGAATCGAGCTGGTAACTCCAGTCTACACGTTGCGACACATCCACCAGTTCACCGTTGATCTCCATATTGTGGTATTCTGCAAATACCGAACTCAGATGATTGTCGTCGTTCCAGGTTGACCATCCTTCGGGTTTAATGTGAGCACCCAAAGTACATTGTATGTACACCGATGAAGAATTGGGTTGCCAGGGGCGCCCCAGATAATAACTGTTTGCGGCCACATCTTCATCGGCTGTTACATCGCAGTAACGAAAAAGCAATCCATGAAGAAAATTCGTTCCGCCAATGTTGGTTATCAACTTGGTATCGGCCGGAGCCGATATATATTGCCCACCTTTCACACAATTAATGGTGCAACTATCGAAAACCGTAGTGGCATCGCCGTAAACAAAATCGGTGGCTCCCTGAACCGTGCAATTCAGGTTGTATTGTCTTCTTTTATGTGCGTAATAGGTATCCTGAAATCCGAGAAACCTGCAATTTTTAAAAACCATAGTATCACCTGTAGTACGAATAGCAATGGCTTGTCCGACGTCACCTGAAGAATTTTCAATGCTTATGTTTTCTGCATAAAAGCCATCCGCATCGGCATGTAAAGTGTATGTCTCGGCCGGTGACGTTCCTTTTTGCGGATTATCGTCGTAAGTGAGCAAAACACCTTCAGCACTTTGCCCGATCAGGCTGACGTTTTTTTTAGTGGAAGCCAGCAATACTTTTTCATAGTAAGTACCATTTTTCACAAAAATCAATGTACGTGTACTGCTGTTTTCGGGCACTGCATTGAATGCATCCTGAATACTGGTAAAATCTCCTGAACCGTTGATGTCGACCACCATATCAAAAACCTGGCTCCAACCAAGGTTTGTGACCAGTATAAGGATTAACAGAATGCCATATTTCCTCTTCAACTTCATTTTATTGCTTGATGACTTTTAGTGTATACGTATTTTTCTCGCCAACTGCCTGCAACATATAAATGCCACGTGGAATGGACTGAATGGAAACAGAAACGATTCCATTATCGTTACTGTGCGAATACACTTTTTTCCCATTCAGATCAAAAATTGAAACACTTGCCAGTTTATCCGTTGTTTGAAAGTACAAGGTTTCATTTGCCGGATTTGGATAGACTTTAAAGCCTGAGTCTGACCTGATCTCTTTTGCCGAAACGAGCAGCGTAAGATCATTCAGGTAGTTTTCGAGGTTGCTGTAACCGTTATCGGCTATTTTTCGGCCATCTGTAATGTCATTCGGATCCAGTCCCTGTTCAAGCTCCCATTCATCGGGTATGCCATCGTGATCGGAATCGACTGGTGCATCGGTTGATTCGATGTATACATCCCAGGCTGTTTTAGTGTCCTGTTCATCTTCCGGCACCAGGTTCTGTTGCGTGTCGATAATTCCCGAATCGGTTCCTTTAATTGGTGTTGTCTGGTTGTCATCAGTAACGTGCTGGTACCTTACAACAGGCATTTCTCCTTTCAATTCTGCTATAACTCGGGCATCAATCGTATCGCGAAGCGGTAAAACCGCCCCTGCCCATTTTAACACAGATTCCAGCGCATCATCAGCAGGCTGAGTATATGCATCATAATCTTCCAGGGTACCGTCGTTTTTCACAAATTCCATCTCTGAACGGATGTTTTCTTTTCCGCCGGGAATATTTGAACCATCGACACCCAACCAATTATCGTTCGTCATATCTTCGTAGCCTTCCATAATGTTGCCATCGAAATACCATCCTGCATAGCCATCAACTTCCACACCGCTGCGGTTGTATGAAGGGCGGGCAAAAATTACGGTTGAAGAGGTTGCCGGTCCCGGGATGAAGTAATTGTTCACCACATTGGTGTGGCAGAAACCTTGTCCGTCGGTACCTTCAAATTCTCCTCCATAAAATGCGCCTGTACTGCTCCAGTTGTAATTCACGTTGTTGCGGTAATCCACCAGTGCCTCAATATCGTTTTTGTTGGAACCGTTGATGCGCGGCATCCGCGAATTATGATGTGCCAGGAGGTTGTGATGGTAACTGGCGTATTCTCCCCCCCACTGAGTAGCATAACCGCGTTCCCCTTTTTTATGAATGGAATTATAAAGCGATTCGCTGATTATACACCATTGAACAGTTGTATTTGTATTGCTTGAAAAGTGGGTCGTTTCTTCGATGGCCCAACTCATGGAACAGTGGTCGATAATAAAATTTCCGCCGTTTTCGATACGAAAAGCTGAGGTTTCCAGGCCAAGTTCATCGCCAGGCCTGAAACGAATATAACGCACTATAACATTTTTTGATCCTGAAAAATTGACTGTTGCCCCGCGGATACAAATACCATCACCCGGCGCTGTTTGTCCGGCAATAGTCATGTTACTGCGTTGAACGCGTAACTCGCCTTTCAGGCTAATAACTCCACCCACACGAAATACAACGGTGAGTGGCATTTTACGCTTTATCGTCCCCAATATTGGATCCTGATAATCCTCTATGGCCTGATTAAAAGCCCAGCGTAAACTGCCTTCGGGTGGATTATCCAGGTCATCTTCCAGGTTAGTTACTTCAACAACACGTCCGGTTTCACCGTCTCCCCGACCACCTGTTGCAAATCGCCCGTAACCTTCGGCTCCGGGAAAGGCAATTTGCTGTGCCCCCGAAAACAAGGCTACAGATACTCCAAAAATTGCAAATAATATTTTGCTCAATCGAATCATAGCTTTCCTCTTATTCTACTAGTTTTTCTTTTATTCTGCCAGCGGATCGAATGTACCATTCAACCAACCAGAGGTTTGTTCAACCGCCGGACTTTTCTCGATCATCGACGATGGAACGGCAAAGAAATCGTAGAGTTCGAGGTAGTTGATTTCTGCGCTTTGTCCCAGGTAAATATCCAAATTTCTATCGCTCCTGGTAAAGTACTGGTCCGAGCTTTCCTTGTCGTTTAAATCCAGATCGCCTTCTGCCAAAGCCATGTCAATATTTAACTGGCCGTAATAGGGCGACGACTGATCGGTTACTTCGCGTCCCCAGATACCTACAGCACGGTAGGTAAATCCGGTACGTTGCGTCCCATTCAGTTTTTTCACGTATTCCCCAAGATCCTGTCGAAACATCAACCGGCGCCGAACATCCCAGTAACGTTTATTCTCGAAAGCAAACTCTACCTGGCGTTCCACCATAATGACCTGCCGCAAAACATCCTGAGAAACAGAATTAGAAATTCCATAATCTCCACCTCCCGGTTCAATACCGGCCCGGGCACGAATAGCCCTGACCTGTTCCAGTGCTTCTGCAGTCTGTCCAATTTCGTTGGCACATTCGGCAAAGTTCAGCAACACTTCGGCGTATCGCAGCTCAATCCACGATGTACTGGTTTGACTGATGTCTTCGCGAGCAACTGTTGGGTCGGAACCTTTTTTATTGTAGAAACCCGAACTGGGTACTCGGTTCAGTTCTTTGCTGTTCCTGAACGTCCAAACATTTACCTCGTCGCGTCCACTCATTTCCCATTGATCGCCATTGTATGCAACAGTAGCATAAAAACGCGGATCGCGATTTTGCCAGTAATAGGTAGGGTCGTACCCTGAACCTTCTTCATTGGTCAGTTTTCCGTTGGCCATCGGAAAGGCTTCGATCAACTGCCTCGTTGGACTAAAGCCGCCATTTCCTCCACCCGAAGGTGGACGAATGCTGTTTTCCCATCCTTGCGTATAAGATGTTCCTGCACTCAAACTAAAACGTTTGTAGATTATTGCTTCAGGATTGGTTGTAACATCGGTTGTAAATATGGTTGCAAAATCGGGATGCAAAGCGCGCGGTATGTTCATTTGCGCCAGCAGATCGATAGCCTGTTGATTAGCGTCGTAAGCGCGTTGCCATCTTGCCTGGTCATTGTTGCGGTTAAACAGCGGACTCGCCCAGGTCAACAAAATACGACCCTTAAATGCAGCTGCCGCACCACTTGTAATTCGACCTTTATCGCCATCCAGAATATAATCTGCAGGTAATAGATCAATCGCTTCATCAAGGTCGGCAACGATCATATCGATTGATTCAGAAGTTTTGCTTCTGGGTACATTCAAATCTTCCGAGTAAGGATCCTGAACTGTCATCACCATCGGAACTCCGCCATATAGTTGTACCATTTCCCAGTAACGCCAAGCCCTGAAAAATAGGGCCTGTCCACGTAAGGGAGCTTTCAGTTCTTCACTTAAACCGGAACCTTCCAAACCTTCCAGCGCAATATTAATGTATCTGATCAATGCATATTTGTCTTTGTGCATTACCGTTACCGAGTTAATGTCGCTTGGGGTTTTAAAACCGTAAAGCAAGTCGGCATATTGCAGATCGGAAGAATACGTTTCGTCGCACAACTGGCTGTTCGTTCCAAAATAACTTTTTGGCATGTTATCCTGGTACAAGTTATTGATGTACAAAGTAGCCTGATCTTCATCGTTCCAAATTTCGCCGGTTAAAACATTCAGATCGTGTTTGTCGAGTACTTCCTGACAAGAAGAAAACAGGAACACAAGCGCTATTACCATCCAGGCCAAAGGAAGCGATTTCATATATTTTATCTTGATTTTCATTTCTTTCAATTTAAATGTTCTTCAATTACTTTCCCTGTACTTTTAAATTTTAAAGTTTAGCCCGAAACTAAATGTCTTCAGCAGCGGATAAGTGTTGTATCGTGCAATAGCATCTTCCTTGTAATCGAAGGTTTGAATGGGCGACCAAAGGTTGGTACCTACAAAATAGACCCTCAATTCAGGAATTCCCCATTTCTGAGATAACTCGCGTGGTATGCTGTAAGATACATTGAGCGTTCTCAGCCTTAACTGGTAAATATCTTTCATCCAGAAAGTAGAAACCCACTGGTTTGAACTTGAATAATATGGACTCGGATAAGCTGCATTCGGATTTGCCGGTTCCCAAAAATCGCTCCAGAATTCTGGTGAATTATCGCTGGTGGTAGGAACGGTTCGAGCCAGTTTATCAACTGCCTGGTTACGAATACCGTATTCCATAGTCCAGAGTGTGCTGATCTTTAGATCTTTCCATCCACCACCAATACTGATACTGGTTGGCAACATGTTTTTCCAGGTGAATTTATCACCTACACGTTCGACATATTTTTTATCGTATTCGTTGATCACGCCATCCGGTTCGAAAACAGTGCGGGGTTCGCCTGCTCCCGTATTTCCGGGTCGGCCGATGTCTTCAAAAATCAGTGCTCCCAGGCCAACCG
>Ga0207717_100152_pt1 | contig 10975 bp, 8 predicted proteins | sample TtanPargueraPR_2_FD_187745 | JGI IMG/M metagenome (GOLD analysis project Ga0207717, IMG submission 187745) | Aerobic enrichment media microbial communities from Bioluminiscent Bay, La Parguera, Puerto Rico - Tt and P2 (2) (SPAdes) | ecosystem: Environmental > Aquatic > Marine > Unclassified ...
TAGCGACTTATGGAGGAGCCAAGATTTTAAATATCCCTTCTGATATTGCATCAGGTATTTTTGCTGGCAGTCTTACGAGTACCCCTGCATTAGCAGCTGCAACAGATTTCTTAAAAGATCAGGGATCAAATATCTCTATTGGCTATGGTATTGCCTATCCTTTTGGTGTTATTGGAGTGGTGCTATTTGTCCAGTTGATGCCGCGTTTATTCAGATACGACTTAGATTCTGTTGCTCGTGAACTTGAAGAAAAAGAACACCATCTTAGTCCTATCGTATCAACGACGATTGTTGTTACAAATCCCAATTTAGTAGGGAAAACAATTGCCGAAAGTGAGTTGTTATCGCCTTTTGCGTGTCAAATAACCCGTATTGTAAAAGACCATAAACTAGTCCCACTGGTTTACAGCGACACGTTTGAATTAGACCAACGGTTATTGATTGTTGGTCGTGAAAATCAGATTAAGTCAGCAATAGAGGTTATTGGTGAAGTTGCACGTGGTGAAGATCAGCAGCTTTACATTGATACGGATCGTGAGCGTCGTCAGTTGATTGTTCTAAATAACGCTTTTAAGGGTAAATCTTTGAGAGAGCTTCAGTTTTTGAAAAGATACAATACGACTGTCTCTAGAATACATCGCCTTGGCTTTACTTTCATCCCTACAATGGATACGGAGGTTGACCGTAACGATGTATTAACTGTTGTCGGAAGGTATGCAGATCTTGCCAGGTTGGAAAAAGACCTGGGGCATCACAGCAATCGTTTTGATGAAACCGATTTGCTCTCCCTAGGTATGGGATTGGCTTTTGGAGTCATTGCTGGTATTATTCAAATTACACCTCCCGGAGGTTCTCCTATAAGTTTAGGTCTTGCTGGTGGACCTCTTATTGTTGGGCTTATTTTAGGGCATTTTGGGCGTGTTGGCCCAATTGTGGCTCATATCCCCCGTTCTACGCGTATGCTCCTGCAAGAATTAGGCTTAGTTCTTTTTCTTGCGGATGCAGGTATTAAAGGAGGGCGCTCTATGTTGGAGACTATTCAAGCTTATGGTCTGAACATTTTCCTTATGGGGGCTGTTTGTACCCTAATACCTTTGATTGTCTCTTTTATTGTATCGAGGTATGTGTTGAAGATAAATGTCTTGGAGACGTTAGGAGGGATTTGTGGAGGTATGACATCCACCCCAGCGTTGGGAGCTATTACAGCAAAGACCGATTCACAATTTCCTGTCATAAGTTACGCAACGGCTTATCCGATTGCTATGATACTTATGACGGTATTAGCGAAAGTTTTAATTCAAGCGATTGGAATGCCTGGTTTATAAAACCAGGCATTTCATTTATTCTAATTCTAATCCAACTGGGCAGTGGTCAGATCCTAGCACATCGGGTAATATGAAGGCATCTGTGAGGTGTTCTTCCAGGCTTTCGGATGCAATGAAGTAGTCAATTCTCCATCCGATGTTTCTTTGTCGCGCACCGGCACGATAACTCCACCAGGAATAGTTGCCACCCTCTGAATTAAAGAGGCGGAATGTATCCATGAAACCAGCGTCTACAAAGTTTTGGAATCCGCGTCGTTCTTCATCCGTAAAACCTGCGTTGCCTACATTTTCCTTTGGGCGAGCTAAGTCGATTTCTTTGTGTGCAACATTCAAATCACCGCAGGCGATTACGGGTTTGGTTTCTTCCAGTTTTTTGAGGTGAGCCAGAAAACGTGGGTCCCATTCTTCTTCGCGGTATTTTAAGCGGGCTAAGTCAGCTTTTGCATTTGGAGTATAGACCGTTACGAGGAAATAATCATCAAACTCTGCTGTTACCACACGGCCTTCAGTATCATATTCAGCTTCTCCCATGCCGAACGTGACGTCGAGAGGTGCAACCCGGGTGATGAGTGCGGTTCCCGAATAACCTTTGCGTTCGGCGGGATACCAGAAATACTGGTAGTCCTCAGGTAGTTCCTCCATTGGAATTTGCTCTTCAGTAGCTTTGATTTCCTGCAGGCAATAAACATCCGCTTGCGAGGATTTCATAAAGTCGGCAAAGCCTTTTTTTAGGCATGCACGGATTCCATTTACATTCCAGGAGATAAACTTCATCCCACTAGTGGTATGTGTCTTTGGAGAAGACTCAAGCACGTATCAGATTTTTATCTAGGATTACTTTGTCTGATTTTCTTTTTGTCGTGTTTTTCTTCTTTGATTTTTTACCGTGAATCATTTCCAGTAACTCATCCACATGATTTTGCAAATTGGTGGTTTGGGCAAACAAGCCTTCGGCGGCATTGGCAGATTCTGTTGCTGCATTGGCATTATCTTGGACTGTTAAATCCATCTCATTCACGGCGATTGTAATTTGTTCCAGTCCGTGATGTTGAGTCTGGGATGCTCGAGCAATTTCATCAATAAGCTGATCTACTTGTGTTGAGCTTTTGGAAACCCGTAAAAATGCAGAGTTTGTGTTGGATGCCAGCTCTGCTCCATGGTTGATCTTTTCTGTGGATTGTAAGAGCATTTCGCTGGTTTGGTGGGCGGCAGCTGCAGCTCTTTGAGCTAAATTTCGAACTTCTTCTGCAACTACTGCAAACCCGGCTCCTGCTTCCCCTGCACGAGCCGCTTCAACGGCGGCATTTAACGCTAAAATATTGGTTTGGAAGGCAATCTCATCAATGGTTTTTACAATCTTTTGTGTTGATTTACCTACTTGAGTGATTGCATCCATGGATTCAATCAGATTATGCATGCAATTATTCGCATCCTGTATCACGTGGGATGCTGCCATCATTACATCTCTTGCCTGTTGAGCATTTTCTGCATTTTTACCAGTCATATTGCTTAAATTCTCAATGGAACCGGATGTGGTTTCCAGATTGTTTGCCTGTTGTCCGGAAGCTGTGGCAAATGAATGACTGGTTCTAGATACCTCGTGGGCGGCCGAATTCGTTTCCAGAGAGCATTGACTGATAGAGTCCGCGATGCGACGAACGCCTCGATTTAATGTAATCGTCAGCCATGTAAAGGTAAGTATGGATACTGCGACTGCGCATAAAAATACAATCCCAAGGGTTAGATTGCTCTTATGGAAGCGCGTTTCCAGAGGGACGAGGGAAGCCAAGGCGTTGTTTTCTGTTACCTGGACACCGATAACCCAATCCAATGGTTTGAAGTATGTATAGGAAACTAGGTAGGTTATTGGATTTTTGGTTCCCGTTTTTAAGCGAAGGTATTTTACTTCACCGGATTTCATTTTTCCTTCTACAATAGACTTTCTTAGAGAAGATTCAGTGCTGAGCAAACGTGTTTGAGAGATCGCATCTGAATTTAGTACCCAGGAAGCAGATTTTTTCCCTCCTTTCTTTATGATAAAAACATTACCAAGTTCGTGTCCCATTTTGACTTTTAAATCGTCTATGAGTGGATCGGAAATATGGTTTCGAGGAATGCCTACATAAAAAATGCCATTAACCTTTTTTTTATCGTCAAAAGAGGGATTATAAACAGCCAAATATGGAGTTCCCATAATGGAAGTGAATCCTGTATATGTATTTCCTTGTAAAACTTCATTGAGAATCGGGTTTTTACTTCCATCCTCTTTAACTGCGTCAATATAGGTTCCTACAGCTCTCTGCTCTGTTCTTGGATCTATGATGTTTGTGGCAATTCTAAGCATGTCCCCTTCATCATTCATCCTCTGAAAGACAGTTGATGTAATTCCGATTTCTTTGGGTAAATCATCAACGAAAGGTGCCGGGCAGTTTGGATCATACATTTGCCCAAGCCAAGTGCCGTCTCCTAGAGTGGCAAAGGGCATATCTATATATTCCTGGTCTTTTATATCTACCGTGTTTTCATTGAAAACACGCCAGGGAAGTGTGTTTTCTGGATCAAATTTGAAACCACCTCTGGATTCTAAAAAGGCATTGGCCATTATGGAAGTATCTTTTAAATTCTGAACTCCCATGTCGTAGCCAATTATTGTCCGTTTATATAATTGAGCGGTGGTATCAAGGAGAGTATCTTTAACTCTGGAAATAATGCCATCTTTTGCTATTTCCTGAGCTTTGGAAGAGTTTACGTAATTAACTCCTGTTACTACTGCCAATGGTAGTGTTGTAAGGCTGATACCAATCCCTAAAAGTTTGATCTTTAAACTTATTTTCATGAGCGAGCTTTCCTGTGGAGGAATCAAAGTTCGCTTTGGTGTATGCTACAAATGGGCTTTCTATCAAACTATAAATTAGGTTTAAAACGTTGTATAAGAATGTCTTATGTTACAAAAAGTTACAGGTTTGTAGTGGTTTTGTAACTTTTTGTACGCTTTTACAAAGCTAGATATGTTTGTGCTAAGAATTTGTAAAACGCTAACAATTCTACTTAAAAATGCCTGAATTTCTCAGCGCCTCAATTAAGCGTAAGGCTGGTTTAGCTCGATTAAGAATATAGAGATGAATGCCGGGAGCACCTCTTTCAATTAGCTCTTCAATTTGTTTTTCTGCCCAATTGATACCAACTGTTTCTGTTGCAGCAGTATCATCGCTTGTTGCTTCGAGGTCGGTTAATAATTTTTGAGGAATACTGGTTCCAACGGCTTTACAAAAGCGGGTAATTTGTGAGTAGGAGAGGGCAGGCATTATGCCGGGTACTATCGGAATAAATATGCCCATGTTCCGACAACGTTCTACAAAATCGAAATAAACCTGATTATCAAAGAATAGTTGTGTTGTGATGAAAGATGCTCCTGCATCTACCTTTGTTTTTAGGTTTTTCAGGTCTTCTTCCATGGATAAGGCTTCGGGATGTTTTTCAGGATATCCACCAACCCCGAGGGAGAAACCAGCAAACTCATTTCGAATGAGTTTTACTAAATCAGAGGCATATTGCGGGCCGTTGGGATGAGCCACAAATTCGGTGGTGCCTTTAGGTGGATCGCCGCGAAGAGCCATGATATTACAAAAGCCATCCTTCTGGTATTTTTTTACCAAGTCAATCAGCTCTTTACTGCATGCACCAACGCAGGTTAGATGTGGCATGACCTCAAAGCCGAGATCCTCTTTCAGTATTTTTGCGTATTGAAGGGTACGCTCCTGAGTAGTTCCGCCAGCTCCATAGGTAATAGATACAAAGTCAGGTTTTAGAAATTTCTGCATCTGCCTGGCAACGCGTACAATTCGCTTTCCGCCGGCTTCATCTTTCGGTGGAAAGAATTCAATTGATAAGGCTGGTTTACTGCGGGCAAGCAGGTCAGAGATGGGGCGGTTTAAATGCATATCGCATCAAGATATATCGATTAGATGATCTGTAAAGCCTGAATGTGCTTTCCTTCTCATTGTTTCTCGACTTACTTTACGTCCTTTATTCTTGAATTTCTTCCTGTTTTTGCGCTCTTTCCTGCTCTTTTCGAAGGCGCAGTTGTCCGCAGGCCGCATCAATTGAATGCCCTTTTTCCTTTCGGATAGTGTGCGAAATATTCTCACTTTTCAGTACCTCCGCAAATGCTTGTTGACGTGCTAGATTAGGCCGCTCCCAATCCAATCCTTCTACTGTATTATAAGGTATCAGATTTACGTGTGCGTGCAACCTTTTAGCGATTTTTGATAATCTTTTAGCCTCCGTTAGGGAGTCATTAACGCCCTTTATGAGAATGAACTCAAGAGTAAGCATTCTTCCGTGTTTTTGGGAGAATGCTTCAGCGGCGGGAATGAGTTCTTCCAGAGGATATTTGCGGTTTATAGGCATTATTTGTGATCGAGATTCGTTACTGGCTCCATGTAGACTGATTGCCAGGCGAAATTGGATCGGTTCATCTGCCAAACGCAGCATTTGCGGGACGAGACCACAGGTTGAAATGGTAATCCTTCGTGCACCGAAATTCATCCCCCATTCTGAATTCAGAGTGCGTATAGTTCCTATGACAGCATCATAGTTCGCCAGAGGTTCCCCCATTCCCATGAAAACAATATTATCAAAGGGTAAGTTTTCATTATTCGCGATATCAGGGGTGCGTGTTTCCTCCAGCTTGCATACATGAATGAGTTGGGAGAGGATTTCGCCTTGAGTCAGGTTTCGTTTCCATCCATCCAAACCCGATGCGCAGAATTTGCATCCATAAGCACAGCCAACTTGAGACGATACGCAAACAGTGTTGCGTGAATCTTCCTGACCGACTCCTTTTTGGGGATAACGTATGAGTACTGTTTCTATGTATCTCGTGTCAGAAAGCTCCACAAGGAGTTTTTCTGTGATATCTCCAGCTTGATTTGTTGTTATGTGTTTGGAATCCAAAAGACTAAATCTTTCATTTAGCCAAAAACGCATTTTTTTGGGTAGATTCATCATTTGATCCCATTCCGTAACGCGTTTTTTATAAAGCCAGTCCAACATTTGTTTGCTGCGAAAGGCCGGGAATTTAGTAGCTTTCAGCTCGGCAGATAAATCTTCCGGAGTCAGTGTATATATGGATTCTTTTATGTTGGTGCTGACCATTATTTTGTAAGTGGAATCTATTCTGAGAGAGGTTTCAACTGTTGAATTGCGAATTCAGTAAACAAACTTAATATGAAATGTTAACTGTTTTTTATTGCTCTATTATCGAAAAATTGGCATGAAGTAAAATTTAGCTGTTACAGCAGTTTAGTTTCACTTTTTATTTTAACCCCGAACTCATTACCTTATGAGCAAGCGTCGCGGCATTAAACTTAGCGAAGATAAAACCGATATCAATATTTCTCCAATGATCGACATGGTGTTCATCTTGTTGATCTTCTTCATCGTAACGACTGTTTTCGTGGACGAGAGAGGTTTTGATGCCGAAAAGCCTACACCAAGTCAGAACCCGCCTCAGGATGATGATTCCGAAGGTCCAGTAAAGTTTACTATTCAGGAAAATGGGAATATCTACTTTAAGGGGTCCAAGATTTCCTTGAATAATGTGCGTCAAAAGGTAGCAGAGCGCACTCGTGAAGATCCTGAAACGGTAGTTATAGTTGAATGCCACCCATCCATTAAATCCAGTGTTATGATTTTAGTTATGGACGAAGCTCGTATGGGTAAGGCTAAGAATATTAGCGTAGATACTACTGAGTAGTTTTTATTTTCTTTCTCAAAACCTCCTCTTAAACGAGGAGGTTTTTTTGTGTACTGTTTTTGAATTGTAGAATACTGTTTTTTTGATTTATCAATATATATGAAGATTGTGGTTTTAGATGGAGGGACGTTGAGACAGCCATTGGAAGCTTGGAAATCTATATATAGCCTTGGCGATGTTGATTTCTATGAAAATACGCCCTCGGACTCGCAGGTGATTTCGCAACGTTGTAAAGATGCAAACATCGTGCTGACCAACAAAGTTGTTTTGGATGGAGAAACGATACGCTCTATGAAGAAATTAAAACTGATCAGCACTTTAGCCACAGGGTACAATCAGGTGGATACAGAGACTGCAAAAGACTGTGGTATTACGGTGTGTAATGTTCCCGCATACTCTACTGAAGCTGTCGCTCAACAGGTGATGGCTTATATCCTCCATTTCACGAACCAGGTTGCGGCGCATAATGATCTTGTTCAAAATGGCTGTTGGGCGAGAGAGCCATTCTTCTCTTTTTGGAATGCTCCTATTCGTGAATTGCACACAATGTCTATAGGGATTGTTGGCTATGGAGCAATTGGTCAGCGGGTGGCGCATTTAGGAACCGCTTTTGGTGCACGGATAAATGTTCATTCACGAACTCGTAGAATAGATGCTGATGTGAATTGGATGGGGCTGGATGAGTTACTGGAGGGCTCAGATGTGGTTACGGTTCATTGCCCATTAACAGAGGATACATATCATTTGATGAATGATGAACGTATTGCAAAAATGAAAAGGGGAGCTTATCTAATTAATACGAGTCGTGGAAATGTAGTTGAAGCTGACGCTTTGATTCGTGCTTTAGAGAATGGGCATCTTGGTGGAGCTGCTGTTGATGTGGTTTCTGAAGAGCCTATGCCGCTCTCTCATCCTTACAACTCTACGAAGAATTTAGTGATAACACCACATATGGCTTGGGCTGGTGTGGATGCTTTGGCTCGACTTTTGCAGATAACTTTTGATAATACAAAACTTTTTATCACTGGAACCCCTCAAAACATAGTAAACCGTTAAGGTTTCATTCTCGTATATGATAAAGGCCATCGCAGAAATTGATTTAAAACTCAAAGGAGCTAAAGGACTGGATAGAATTGAGTTGTTGTTCAGCAAAATTTTCTTTGGCAATGTGATGGAACCAGATGAATTGAAATCTATTGCTACAGAGGTTTCCTCTGAGCTTTCCAGTATTAGTAATGATGGTTCTGCCAGTGAAGAGCATTCACGTTTGGAAGTCTGTTATATCGTTTTGGAAGTTCTGCATGTCTTTATTAACTATAGGAATGCCTCTTCATCTGAAACGGTAGATCATTTGGATATATGCAAGGAACGCTTAAAGGGACTTAATCAGGAGTGGTATCTGAGGGTGAATCATTTTATGGCCGATCATTATAGGCATGTTGGTTTATATGAAGATGCTTTAGGCTGCTATTATGATTATCTGAAAAGTGATGATTTGGACGAGTATGGGAAGTGTTATATACTGAATAATTTGGGTAGTATTTATCTGGAACTGAAGGCCTATAAGGAGGCATTAGGTTGTTTTGAGTATGTTATTCAATTTGGGAATCTCCGTCCTGAAATGAAGCGTGTTTATTTGCTTATTAAACTGGCAAAAGCGCATCGTGGATTAGGTCAACATTCTACGGAAAGAACCTATTTGGATGAAGCTAAACGTTTGGCTTTGTTGGATGGAAATAGTTTTATGGTGTGTGTGGTTCGCTCTCAGATGGCACATTGTCTGCGAATTCAGGGATTGCATACTCAGGCCCTTCATGAAGCTCAAGTGGCATTAAAGATGGCAAATCAGATGCAGGATGATATTTTGATTTCCGCATCTGAGTATGTGATTGGATTAATTCTATCTGATAAAGACAATACCAAGCATAATTATGAGGATGCTCTTCATTCTTTTTTAAAGGCGTTGAAGCTTTTCGAACAAGGAAACCGTAAACCCAGAGTCATGTTGGCGTGTGGTGCTTTATCTGAAGTTTATGAAGCGTTAGGTAAGTATAAAGCTGCTTTAAGCTATAACCGCAAAGCGACTGAGTTGGAACGAGAGTTACATTCTACTGATTTGTTTGTTGATATTGGTCGCTTAAGGGTTCAATTGGATAAGAAAAAGGACAAAAAGACCTTGGAAATGAAAGAACACGAATTGAGTGTTCTTCATAAAAAAAATATCCGCTTACAGGAGGCGATTCAGGATAAAAATGAACTGATTTCTACCGCAGCTCATGACCTTAAAAATCCTTTGACTGCTATTAGAGGAATTGCAGATTTACTTTGTAATGCACCAGAGTTGGATGGGAAACTTCAGGTTATCAGGATGCTTGATAATCTTAGGAATTGTGCAACAGACACATTTGAGATCGTGACTAATATTTTGGATGTTAATCGTTTGGATCAAAATGGATTGCATGCTCAGATGTTACCTTGTGCCTTATCGCCTCTCATCAACGAAGTTATAAGGCTTTTTGGTGAGCGTTTTAAAGGGAAGGGTATTTCTCTTTTATTTAATGACTTTTCCGGAAAAACATTAGCGTTGGTAGATCCGTTTATGTATAAGCAAATGCTTACTAACTTAATTTCAAATGCATTGAAATTTTCTCACCCGGATAGCTCCGTAGAGGTGCAATTAAAACAAACAGTGAATGGAAAGCACCTTAATACGCTTATAATTGATGAAGGTTTGGGGATTTCTAAAGAAGAGATAAACAAACTCTTTGAGCGGTATGCAAGTCTATCGAATAAACCTACTGCGGGTGAGCATTCTTCGGGTTTGGGGCTTTCAATTACCAGGCGATTTGCAGAAATAAACAAGGGTGCTGTTTCTTGCGAAAGCACCCTTGGAAAAGGTTCTATATTTACTCTCAGTCTTAGGACTGCTTAGTCTTATCTAAAACTGTGTAGTAGAAAACTCCTGCAGCAATGATACCTCCCAAAACTTGTGCAATTATATAGAGCGCTACATATTTCCAGGAAAGGATGCCTGCCAGTGCTATTGACAGAGTTACTGCTGGGTTGAAAGCAGCTCCGGAAATACTGCCAACGGAAATGATGCCAGTCAGAACGGTGAGTCCGATCGCCAGACCGTAAAATTGATTGCCTTCGATGTTAGGAGCGGTCGCTACATTAAGAATCACATAAGCAAGGGCGAATGTGAACAATGCTTCTACGATAAAAGCTTTTGTTGGATCAATGGTTATGGGGCTGATTGTTTCCGGTGCTATCAAATAGGATGCAAGAATTGACCCAATTATTGCTGCAACAAATTGTGCAATGATGTAGGGCAACGTATCTTTTAAAGAGCATTTGCCTCTTATTAATATGGCTATGGTTACTGCCGGATTATAATGGGCTCCGGAAATATGACCACCCATATAGATCATTACCATCAATACAGTTCCTATCGCAACAGGAGTGAGGATGCCTGCGTTTCCCAAGACCACCATACAGATGGTAAATGTAAGAAAGAAAGTTCCTAAAAACTCAGTAATATATTTTTTCATAGCAGAATAATGAAGAATTAATGTTCATTCTGAATGAACTTATTAAAAAGGATCTTTCAACTAGGATATAAAAAAACCCGCAAGCTTATATTACTTACGGGTTTTGAAAGGGATAATGATACTTCCTAGAGCATGTCCTTTACGGTTTCGCGCTCACTAGAGAGTTCATCCACCGTAATTTTCAACATTTCCTTGGCGTAATCATTGAGTTCAACTCCCTGAACGATGCTGTATTTTTCACCGTCATATTTAATTGGGAAGGAGGAAATCAAACCTTGAGGAACTCCGTAGCTGCCATCGGAGCATACTGCAACGCTGCGGTAATCACCTTTAGGTGTAGC
>Ga0207717_100154_pt1 | contig 10893 bp, 8 predicted proteins | sample TtanPargueraPR_2_FD_187745 | JGI IMG/M metagenome (GOLD analysis project Ga0207717, IMG submission 187745) | Aerobic enrichment media microbial communities from Bioluminiscent Bay, La Parguera, Puerto Rico - Tt and P2 (2) (SPAdes) | ecosystem: Environmental > Aquatic > Marine > Unclassified ...
ACGACGCCCGCGAAGGACAGGAGCATGAGATTCGCATTCAGCGCGACGGTGCCGTCTCATCGATGGTGTACCCGTTCAACCCGCTCGACGCCGCGGGGTGGAAAGGCGATCTGTATCCGTGGAAAATCAACGTGCGCGACATCCGTCCCGTCATGAGTCACCGCGTGCATCTGCCCCCGCCCGCGCACACCACGTTCGTGATGAACAACGCCGTCGTGTGCACGTTCCTGCCGCGTCCCCTCGAAGAAGACGACGATGCGCTGAAAGTGCCCTTCTACCACCGCAACGCCGATTACGACGAGGTGCTGTTCTATCACGCCGGAAATTTCTTCAGCCGCGACAACATCAAACCGGGCATGGTGACGCTGCATCCGACCGGTTTCCCGCACGGTCCGCATCCGAAGGCCCTGGCGAACATGCACAAGCTCGAGCGCACGGACGAAATCGCGGTGATGCTCGACACGGTGAACACCCTGCACATGACACCGGAAGTCGAAAGCGTCGAGTGGAAAGAATACTGGCAGAGCTGGATGAAAAAATAATCCCCGATAAAAAAATCCCCCGGTCCGGGGGATTTTTTTTTATGCCTTGGCTTTGCCGCGGCGCTGTTTCATCAGCGCATTCACCTCGTCGAGGGTGAGCCGGTCCCACCCGTTGCTGTCGGGATAGTGCACGTAAATCGCATCCTGGAAAATGTCGATTTTCTCGATCTTCCCCTCTCCCCTGCTCGTTTTCAGCCGGTAATCCAGCGGCGGGAAGCGCTTGAGCAATTCCTCGTAGAGCTGCGCCTCGTAGCTGAGGCAGCATTTGAGCCGGCCGCACTGACCGGCGAGCTTGAAGGGATTGATGGTCAGGTTCTGCAGGCGGGCCATGTCGGTGGAGATCGGTTCGAACATCCCGAGCCAGGAGCTGCAGCACAGCTCACGACCGCAGACGCCGAAGCCGCCCATGCGTTTGGCTTCGTCGCGCGGACCGATCTGTCGCAGTTCGATGCGCGTCCGGTACTCGGCGGCCAGCTCGCGCACGAGCTGACGGAAATCCACACGTCCGTCGGCGGTGAAATAAAACGTGATGCGGTTGCGGTCGAACTGGTACTCGACGTCGACCAGTTTCATCGGCAGGTCGAGCTTGCCGATGCGGTCGAGGCAGATCTGAAACGCCGTCTGCTCCTGCTCCCGATGGAAAAGCGTCACCTTCATGTCGGCGTCCGTTGCCTCACGCACGATCTTTTTCGGCGTTTCCTTGCAGGGACGCATGCGCAGGCGGCTTTTCATGTACGCCGTGTCGCCGATGGCGCCGACGACGCCGAGATCGAGGCCTTTTTCCGCCTCCACGACCACGAAGGTGCCTTCCTGTATCGCGAGCTTCGGTGCGTTGACATAGTACCCGCGGCGCTCTCCCTTGAAAATCACCTCCACGTAGGGTGACATGTCGATGCGTTCGCCCTCCGCGGTGGTTCCGTGACAGTCTGTCCCGTCATGTCCCGCCGCCGCTTCGCCGTCCTTCCCGTCGACATCACCGTCGTCGCTGGTGTACACGAGCACGGAATCGTCCAGCTTGTGCAGTTCGAGCGGCACATCCTGGCGCTGTTTCTTCTCTTCTGTCTGGGGATTGTCGCGGGAGGCCATAGACGCTATACCTTTCAACACTCGGTCAGGGGGGCGGGACGATGCAGCTTCGCAGGCGATGAGAAAGCACGATCATCACGGTTGCAAGATGCACATTTTTCTGAAGCAGGGCAATGACATGTTCTATCTCATCGACGGCGCGTGTGCAGTCTGCGTCGGGATAATGCGCGGCGAACTTCTCGAGGGGCTCACGCAGGTCGCTGTTGATGAGCCCCGGCGCTCCTTCGTGCAGCGCGCGCACGTCACGGAACCAGCTGGCGACCGACACGAGAAAACGGACGAGCGTCTGCCTGTCCTCCTTGCCGAGAATCCCCTGGATGCGTGCGTGCAGCTTGACGGGATTGTTGAGCACGACGTCGCGAACGTACTGCAGAACCTCTTCGCGGGACAGCAGTCCTCCTTCGCGCGCCATCTCCATTGCGGCGGCATAGCTGCCCGCGGCGAGATGCGCCGCCGCGTCGACCTGGTCGCGCTGCAGATCGCGCTCGCGCAGCAGTCCGTCACGGATGTCTTCCTCGCTCAGCGGGTCGAAGCGGATGGACTGGCAGCGGGAAACGATGGTTGGCAGGAGGGCGTCCTTGCGTGCGGTGGTGAGGATGAGAAGCAGGTCACCTCCGGGCTCCTCGAGCGTCTTGAGAAGCGCGTTCGCGGCGCTGCTGTTCATGCGGTCGGCTTCGCTGATCAGCACCACGGTGCGTCCGCCTTTCCCGGCCCGGAAGGACGCTTCCTTGCGGATGTCGCGCACGCTGCTGACTTTGATCACGCTCGCCTTGCTCATGCGAATGCGATGGTAGGGATTTTCGGCCTTCTCGCTGATCTGCTGATTCATTTCATCAAGTTCGTCCGCCGAAAGCTTGTCGACCGCGCTGTGCTCGTCATCCTTGGACGGCAGCGCGAAAATCAGCTTGAGGCTCGGGTGCCGAAGCGCGGCGATACCCCTGCAGGCCGCACAGCTTCCACAGGGATCCCATGCGCCGCCCTCACAGTTGAGCGTGCGGGCAATGGCGATCGCGACCGCGTCTTTGCCGACACCCTCCGGTCCGTGAAACAGCATGGCATGCGGCATGCGGTTGCTCTCGTACATGCGCCGCATGAGCTGTTTGACACGGTGCTGACCGATGATGCGTTCCCAGGACATGGATTCCTCTTGTGCGTGTGATCAGAAAGCGTGGCCGATGCCGAGCTGAAAAACACCCTTGCGGACGACGTCTCCCCAGAGGCGCTTGTCATAAAACCACTTATGGGAGCTCGATGAGGGATCATACATTTTGAGCCCGAAATCGGCGCGGATGGGACCGAAAAACAGGTTGTAGCGTATGCCGATGCCGAATGCGACGGCTGCTTCGTCGACCGCGATCTTGTCGAATTCCGTCCAGAGATTCCCGGCATCGGCGAACGTGACGAACCAGAAGCCGTCCAGCCAGTTGTTGGCCTTCGGCCAGAGGTGCCAGCGCAGCTCGGTGCTGATCTCCAGCAGCGCATTGCTGCCGAAGTTCACCGCGCTGGGATCGGCTGCGAGTTCACGTGATGTCCATCCGCGAATGCTCGATGGCCCTCCGGCATAATAGCGACGGTTCGGCGGCACTGGAATGTCCTCGTCCCTGCTGCGTCCGTAGCGGAAAATGCCCCCGAGGCGGAATTTGAAACCGAGAATGGTGGTCTCGTTGGCCGAGAGATCCTGGAAATGCCGCAGCAGTCCTTCGAGCTTCACGTACTCGGTCGCGCGGATGCCGCTGGCGTCATCCTGCTGCGGGAGCGGACTGAGGCCGATGTTCTCGAGGTATCCCGCCTCCTCGAAAATGCCGCGCAGCGAGAAACCCCGTGTAGGATTGAAAAGGTCATCGGTCTCGTCGTACTCGAGACTGAGGCCGCGTATGGAGTTGCGGAAATCGGCCGTGGTGTCGAAGCCGAAAAATCCTGCGCCGAGCAGATCCTGCGCCCGACCGGTGAATTCGGAGATTTCATACGACCAGGTCACGTCACCGGTCAGACGGGAGCTGAAATAGCGCCGCACACCGATGCTGATCTGGAGAATATTTCCCTGCGTCGAGTCGTTGAGTCCCACGAGACTGTACGAACCGGCGATAGTCCCGGAATTCTTGTTGGAAAACAGGTACGGCTGTTCGAAACTCAGCTGTGATGATGCGATGTAGCGGTTGGTAAAATCCCTTCCGCTGCCGATGAGATTGACGCGCGTGGTCAGTGTCTGCGCCCCGCCGAACACATTGCGCATGAAGAACGCGAGTTCGCCGCCCAGGGTGACATCATCAAGCTGGTTGTTGAGAATGGCCGCCGGGGCGAGTTCGAAGCGCTTGCGCGGTGCCAGTTCGAGCGTGATGGGCACCAGGGTGTCCTGCGTGTTCTCCATGGGCGGAAAATCCGGTTTGACGCGGACGTAAGAAAAGACGCCGAGACGATTGAGACTGGTCTCGCCCTCGTACTGGGCTTCCTTGGAATACACTTCCCCGCGCCGGAAATCCAGTCGTTCGTACACGATCTGCCTCGCCAGGTTCAATTCGTCGACGCCCTTGATTTCCTCGGTGACCTTGCCGAAATACAGGCGTCGACCATGATGGAAGGCCAGTCGCACCAGCACATTGTTGTTCGACAGCTTCCGTTCGACCAGAATGCTGTCCGATGTGGCGCGCGGGAAACCCGAATTCCCGAGAATGCGGAGAACGCGATTCCGTTCCGCGGCGACGTCCTCTGCGCGATAGCGTCGGCCCTTGCGCAGCAATATGCCGGCATCTATCTCCGCGCGAACTTCGGGAGGAAGATCACCGATGTTGCGGTGCACGACGGAATCGATCTGCGAAGGATTCCCTTCCGTGATGGTGAACAGGACACTGATTTCGTCTCCTTCGTCGACGAACTCATACGCACCCTCGACCTTCGCGTTGAAAAAACCGTTGTTCCGGTAAAACACACCGAGGGCGTCGATGTCGTCACGGAAATTCTGCGTGTCGAAGAACGCGGGCTCCTGCGCAAAGGGGAAGCGCGGGCTCAGCGACTCGTACAGCCAGATGGAGAATCCCGACGGCGCTTCCTCGGTTTTGAGTTTCAGCAGAAGCTCTGCCTCGTCGAAGGTTTCATTGCCTTCGATGCGGATTTCGTCGACGAGTATGGAGTCAAAGATGGTGGGCTCGGTCTGAGCGGAAAGGGGAACAACGGGAAGGATGATACCGATGACAATCAGGCGCAATGCATGCAACAGCCCAGCATGCGTATGCCGGGCTGCCCATAACCGTGTCGTATTCCAGGATCTGCTCGCTGTACGTGGCTGCAAAACAAATTAATAGTCGTTTTCCTCGTCACCATAAAAGAAATCTTCATCCACCGGGTAATCCGGCCAGATGTCTTCGATCGACTCATAGGTTTCATCAGGATCTTCGAGTTCCTGAAGGTTCTCGATAACCTGCAGCGGAGCACCTATGCGCGTCGCATAATCAATCAGTTCGTCACGTGTGGCGGGAAAAGGTGCGTCATCAAGCCAGGAAGCGAGTTCCATGGTCCAGATCATGGGGCAATTCTCCTAGGGATAGAAGATGAATAAAAAAGAAGCGTGAAGCGGTTGCCATCACGTACCGCGCCAATTATAGCGAATGGACGAGGCTTTGTCAAGGGACTGCGCATCACCGGTTTTCTCCGGCGGTCCGGGTCAGCCGTCTCGGAAAAGGCAGCGGGCATGCTTGTTGTGCAGCCGCCCGGCCTTTCGGCACCAGACCCCGACATCGCGGCGGCATGCGCCCACCGCACACGGGTCGCTGAAATCCGCGTGCGGACAGCTGAAATCGCAGTACAGCGGGTACGCATCACCCGCCGTTTCCCGCTGTTTCGTATTCCGTTTTGCCATGCGTGCGCTCATTTCATGGTACCAGGTCGCAAGCGGTTTTTTTCGCCGTCGGCCCCCTTCCCTGCCTCCCCGACAGCTGCCATGGGACGCTCTGGCTGTGGCCGTGCGGCGTAGAGGACAGCCGTCAGGGCCAGCAAGGTACGAAACAGAATGGAAAGCAGCGAATCGAGCATGCCACCGGCGAGTGCGAAGCAGCCCAGCCCGAGCATGACGGCAGTATTGACTGATCTCTGCAGACTGCCGGAGGGCCATGCGCGGTGATTACGCCATCCCATATAGGCGGCCGCCACAAGGATGGCGACGAAGGGCAGCAGGGCCATGAGTCCGCTGTCCATGTACACCTGCAGGTAATCGTTGTGCCAGCTTCCGATTCCCTTGTCGGGCGCTTCGTCGAAAAGCGGGAACACCTGGTGAAACGTGCGCAGTCCGAATCCCGTCAGCGGGCGCTCCCCGATGAGCATGAACGCGCCGCGCCAGATAACGTCGCGGCCAGACATGTGCTCGCCTGCAGAAAGCAGCTGCAGGAAACGCTGCTGCAGGGGTTCGACCGCGATCACCGCCAGCACGCCGATGACGGCCAGCACCAGCAGGATGCGGCGCTCGCGGAGCAGGCCGACAGCCAGGGCCGCCACGGCCGCGACGACCCAGTGCATGCGGTTGAACGTGAACAGCAGTCCGAGAAGCAGAATCCCGCACACCACGAGCCACACGCCCCGGCCTGGAAACACATCCCGGCGATCACCGAGCGAGAAGCCCATCGCGAAAAGGACGGCCAGGAACAGGCCGAGCGTGTAATATCCCGCGGTGGTCGATGTCAGGCGTTCGTCCATGCCCTGGGCGTACTTGACGAAACCGATGGCCGTTGCGACGATTCCCGCCACGAACAGCAGCAGCAGCAGCATGCGCATGCGATCCTCCCGCCGCGCATCGAACGTGCAGAGCAGGACGTAGAACAGCACGTAGAAAAAGATCTCTGTTCGGAAGGCATCCAGGCTCACGGACGGATCGACGCTCAGGGGAATGGCTGCCATGCGTGCGAGCACGAACAGGGAATACGGGAGCAGCAGGGGCGAGCGCCAGTGCGGGCAGCGTTTTCCCCGCAGAAGAGCATAGGTCCAGAGAAGTCCCGCGATGAGCACCGCTGCCTGCGCGATGGCGATGCTGAATATCAGCATGCCGAGCGATGCGGTCACGGAGATCCAGATGGCGACGTCCAATCCCTCGCCACGGAAGGACGTACGCCAGTCCTGCAGGCTGCGCCGGGTCCACGACGTCGTCATAACTTGAACTGCATCTGGTAGAGCTTGGTGTACAGTCCGTCGGCGTTCGCGAGCAGCTCGTCGTGCCGGCCTGTTTCCACCACGCGTCCCGCGTCGAGCACGTAAATGCGGTCCGCCTTCTGAATGGTCGAGAGCCGATGCGCGATGACGATGGAGGTGCGGCCGCGCATCAGGTTTTCAATGGCGTTCTGCACGAGGACCTCAGACTCGGTATCGAGCGATGACGTGGCCTCGTCGAGAATCAGGATGGGGGGATTCTTGTATATCGCCCGCGCGATGGAGAGGCGCTGCCGCTGTCCGCCGGAGAGTTTGACACCGCGGTCGCCGATCACGGTTTCGTACTGTTCCGGTGTATCCATGATGAACTCATGTGCGTTGGCCGCACGCGCGGCCTCGACAACACGATCCATGTCTGCGCGATCTTCCCCGTAGGCGATATTTTCGCGTATGCTGGCGTTGAACAGGAAGGTTTCCTGTGTGACGATGCCCATCAGTTTGCGCAGGGAGTGCACGCGGATGTCGCGCAGATCGCGGCCGTCGAGAAGGATTTCTCCCCCGGTGACATCATAGAAACGCGGGACGAGATCGACCATGGTGCTCTTCCCCACCCCGCTCGGACCGACGACGGCCACCACTTCCCCGGCACGGATCTCGGCATCAATGCCATTGAGCACGGGATCCCCCGTGTCGTAGCGGAATTGCACGTCGCGGAACACGATGCTGTCATGAAAGCCATCGACGTCCTGCGCATGCTCGCGATCGACGATGCGCGGCACGATGTCGAGTATGCCGAAGACGCGGTTCGCGCCCGCGAGGCCCTGGGCGATGTGGTTGATGGTCTGTCCAAAATACTTGAGCGGCTGCATCATCTGCAGCATGGCGAAGATGTACGCCACGAACACGCCGCTGCTCATCGCGCTGCGCTCGGAGAGAATGGCGTCGCCCATGAACCACAGAATGACGACGACGACAAGCACGCTCAGGATCTCGGTGATAGGTGTGGCGAGCTCCCTGCGCCGCTTGATGTTCACGAACGTGCGGAAATACTGCTGGTTTTCCTTGCGAAACTTCTCGATTTCGAAGCGTTCGGTGCGAAAGGCCTTGATGATGCGCATGCTTGACAGTCCTTCGTCCAGCACGGCGGTGATGCGCGCGATCGATTCCTGCAGATGATCGCTTTCGCGGCGCACCCAGTTGCCGATTTTCGCGAGTATGAAGCCCGTGGTCGGAAGCAGGACGAACGCGATCAGCGTCAGCTGCCAGTCGATGATGAACAGCAGCACGGTATAGACGATAATCTGCGGCGGATCGCGAAAGAGGCTGTTGACAACGGCAATGGCCGAGTCGTTGACCAGCTGCACGTCACTGATGATGCGCGACATGAGCAATCCCTTTTTCTCCTCGCTGAAATAACTCAGCGAAAGACGGTTCATGTGCTCGTAGAGATTTTGCCGCAAATCGCGGATTATTCCCTGCTCCGCAGGCGCCATGAACCAGGTCTGCGTGTAGGAAAAGACATTCTTGAAGAAAAATGCCCCGATGATCAGCAGGCAGAGCATTTTCAGTGCTGTCAGCGCATCGGTGGACGCCATCATGTTGTTCATCTGCGTGAACGCCCAGGGCTTGAGCGTGTCGAGCGAGAGGGGCGGAAGCTCCTGCATCGTCGGATAGGTCTTCTCGAAGAGAATGTTGATGAACGGAATGATGAGCACCACGGTCGCCATGTTGAATATCACGGAGAAAAACATGGCGACGGAGGCGATACCGATGTTGCCTTTATAGGGCAGGACGTGCCGCAGTATGCGAAGGACGGTTTTCAAGAGGAGCGCTCGTCGCTGTGTGGGTCTTCATGGATCAGTCCGCGCCCGCAGCGTATCGCCGTACCCGCCTGCAGACGGGCGAAACGGTCGAGGCAGCGCTGCGGCACGGTGGTGCGGGGGTGATGCGCGTGATACTGGATCGCGAGATGCCGCAGGGATTTGCATCGCAGGCCCGCGCGGTCGAGACGAAGCTGTATGTCGCTGTCCTCACCGCAGCCCGGGCCGTCGTATTCCTCGTCGAAACCGTTGACACGCTCCAGAGCGGCGCGATGCACGGAGAAATTGCTGCCGAGCATCCCGCGCCGGGACGCATGCAATATGTTCCGGATGCGACGACTTTCAAAACGCAGACCGTCTTCGATGCGCAGCGCCCGGCCCGTCATGCCATCCCACCACTCCCGTGGACCGACGGACGCGAAGCGCCCGCTGATGACACGCGCCTCGTCGAGCTGCGCCGTCCAGCGCGCACTCATCTCCACCCGACGTCCGCAGAGGTAATGCCCCTCCTCACGTTCGTGCAGGTGGTCGGCCACAAAATGCCCGTGCGGCAGGCAGTCCCCGTCGGTAAAGACAAGATAGCCGCTGCGTGCGGCACGGATGGCGTTGTTGAGCATGATGTTCTTTCTCCACCCCCTGTCCTCCTGCCAGAGATGCTGCAGCGGATAGCCGTGCGCTCTACGGGCCTCCTCGATCACGGCCGCGATTTCCGGACCGGATCCGTCGTCGGCGACGATGACTTCGAAATCCTGCGCGCTCTGCCGGGCATAGGCCGCGAGCAGAAGCCGGAGAAGATCCGCTTTGTTGTACACGGCGATGACGACCGATACTTCCACGACTCAGTTCCTCCCGTTCACGTGCCGCTGTTCGAGGTCGAGCAGCGCACGCACGGCGCGCTCCGGCGGGATTTCCGTCATGCAGACCGGGTCAGGACAGTCCAGTCTGCGGCAGCAGCGTTCTTCGACGTTCTCGATCTGCAGCACGCGGGCGCGCTCGCTCCACGGACCCTGGCTGCGCGGGTCCGACGGACCGTAAAAGGTCACCACGGGGAGCTGCAGCGCGGTTGCGATATGCGTCGGACCGCTGTCGTTGCCGACCACGGAGCTGCATCGCTGCATCAGCGCGGCCGCATCCCGCAGGCTTCCCGCGGGTGCGGCGACCGCCCGTCCGCCGCTTTCGCTCTCGATCGCCTGCGCATCGCGTCGCTCGGTGTCGCTGCCCCAGAAGACGACGAATCTGCGGTCTGCACAGTCCCGATGCCTGGTCAGAGCGATCCAATGCGCGAGCGGCCATTTCTTGGACGGGTAGCCCCCGGTGGGAATCAGTCCCGTCACGGGGACATCCGCGGGCAGCCCCAGCGCATGCCACGACGACTCCGCGCGCGTGCGCTCATCATCCGATACGCACCAGACGAGATCGCGCGTGCGGACGGGGATATCCATGTAGCCGAGCACGAAGAGATTGAATTCGACTTCATGTCCCGCATTGGCGTCATGCGCGGAGAGACGGTGATTGTAGAGTTTTTCACGCACGCGAAAATCGAAGCCGATGCGCGTGCGCGCCCCGCTGGCCACCGACTGAATGGCGGTCGCAGGAGAGCAGATCAGGTCGATGGAGAGGTCGAAGCGCTCGCGGCGAAGTCGGCGAAGAAAGCCCAGCTGCCAGCGAATGCGTTCGTCTTCGAACAGCAGCAGCTCGTTCACGTCGGGATTGTTCTCCAGCACGAGGGCGCTGTTGCTGCGCACGACGTAGGCGATATGCGCCTCCGGGTATGCGAGGCGCAGATTCGCGAGCAGCGGCGTGGTCCAGAGCACGTCGCCGATACCGCTCATGCGTATGATCAATATGGATTCTGCGGGAAATTTCATCGCGGTCTTCACCGGCACGGAAGCTAGCATTTTCGTCGGGCAGGAGCAACCGTCCTGGTGCTGCGCGACCGTGGTCAGAGTTTATAACCGATGGTCCGCAGAAACTGTTTGCGCACCGCGATATCGTCCGCCGTCTCCACGCCGATCGGAGTTTCGCCGTCGATGACGCCGAGAATCCCTCTTCCCTGCGCGCTCTCGGCCACGATGACCTCGGTCGGATTGGCGGTGGCACAGAAGATGCGCGTCACTTCCGGCACATTCTTGATCGTGTTGAGAATACTGAGAGGAAAACCCTTGTCCAGCATAATGATGAAGCTGTGTCCCGCACCGATGGCGCGCGCATTGCGGACGGCGAGATCGATCAGTCCCTGGTCGTTGCCGGCCCAGCGCACCAGCCGCTGCTGCGATGCCTCACAGAAGGCGATGCCGAAAAGCAGCGACGGGTTG
>Ga0207717_100155_pt1 | contig 10836 bp, 5 predicted proteins | sample TtanPargueraPR_2_FD_187745 | JGI IMG/M metagenome (GOLD analysis project Ga0207717, IMG submission 187745) | Aerobic enrichment media microbial communities from Bioluminiscent Bay, La Parguera, Puerto Rico - Tt and P2 (2) (SPAdes) | ecosystem: Environmental > Aquatic > Marine > Unclassified ...
ATGCTGCGTCGGCGCCGCGAAAGAACTGATCGAACTCTCCACGCGCTATTCGAAAGAGCGCAAGCAGTTCGACAGTCCCATTGCCAACTTCGAGGCCGTGCAGTTCATGCTCGCCGAAATGTGGGCATACACCTACGCGATGGAAAGCATTGTCTACCGCACCGCCGCGGATTACGACGCCGGGAAAAAAATCTCCACGCAGTCGGCCGCCGTCAAGCTGCTCTGCAGCGAAGGACTCGACAAGGTGGTGGACATGGCCGTGCAGATTCACGGCGGCATGGGCTACTCGCGCGAACTGCCCGTCGAACGCATGTACCGCGACAGCCGCATCAACCGCATCTTCGAAGGCACCAACGAAATTCAGAAGCTGGTCATCTCCCACGACGTGCTCAAGCGCAACGGTATGTGGGCGGTCCTGTAGCTCCGCTGCGCGGAGCTGTTCCCGCCTCCGGCGGAAACGTATTTGGCTTCGCCGTATTTGTTCCGCTGCGCGGAACGTATTTGGCCCCGCTCCGCGGGGCCGTTTTTTTTCTCCGTGCTGATCCGCACGATCCGTTTTATCCGTGTTCCTCTTGCGGATGCTCATTGCGTAAAAGCTCCCGAGAATAGTATTTTCCCGCATGATACCGCACGACACGAAAATCGCCGCACAGCCGACGTACATCACGCCGGCGGACAGAAAGACCTCCATCCTCCCCAGCACCCTCGCTGTCTACCTCCGCGTGGTCAAAGTCGTATTCAGCAGCGCGCATTACGCGAAACGCGGACTGTATGACTCGCGCCGCTGGGCCAACAGCAGCCTCGACATCTTCAACGGCATCGAGCGCGGCGGCTGCCGCTTCGAGATCACCGGCATGGAGCACATCAACGACCTCGACGAACCGGTGGTCTTCGCGGGCAACCACATGAGCACGCTCGAAACGGTGGTCCTCCCCGGACTGATCAATCCCGTCCGTCCGTGCACCTTCGTGATCAAACCCAGCCTGATGGAATACCCGGTGTTCGGCCACGTGATGCGCAGCCGCGATCCGATCGTCGTCAGCCGTGACAATCCCCGCCAGGACCTGGTCACCGTGCTGGAGGAAGGCGCGAAAAAACTCGCGGCCGGCATCTCCATCGTCCTATTTCCGCAGACCACGCGCACGACAGACTTCGATCCCGCACATTTCAACACCCTGGGAGTGAAACTCGCGAAAAAGGCGGGTGTGCGCGTCGTGCCCGTCGCGCTGAAAACCGATGCCTGGGGCAACGGCAAACGCTTCAAGGAATTCGGTCCCATCGATCCGTCCAAGACCATACACTTCACCTTCGGCGCACCGATGGAAGTGACAGGCAACGGACGCGAGCAGCACGAGGCCATCGTCCAGTTCATCACCGAGCACCTCAACCGCTGGCGCCGCGAGGAAGCCGGCGGCTAGGTCGCGCCCCGGATCCGCCTCTCCTCCTTCGCAACCGATTTCGCGGTGCGCACTGATTTCATTGCATTTGCCTCCCACCGCGTCTATTTTGCCCTCTTTCCACGGCAATAGCAGTCGCCCACGGTGAATCCCCGCCTCATTTTCATTTTTTCGCTCCTCCTCTTCCCGGCAGGTCATACCCTCCGGGCGCAGGCTGATGGCCCGCTGTGGCAGCGCCATGCCGACACCCTGCAGCTGCGCCAGGGCGATACGCTCCGCCTTTCGCATCGCTTCGTGCAGCGGGAAGGACTGCGCGTCACCCTGCTCACCGACCCGGCGCGCGACGTGACCGGGGAGGCCGCACTCGACGGTCCCGCGGGTACGCTCTTCCTCTCCCCCGCTTCGCTGCCGGACAGCGTCACAACCATCGCGGTGCATTACACCGCCCTTCCCCTGCAGCTTCCGCTCGAGTACCGGCTGCGCCGTCTCGTCCGCTACGACGACAGCACGGCGGACGGGGACCTTCAGGTCGCCGCACCGTCACGTCCGCTGAACATGGAAAGCATTTTCGGCAGCGAGCTGCAGAAAAACGGGTATATCGGACGCGGTTTCACCGTGGGAAGCAACCGCGACCTGAGCATCAACAGCGGCTTCCGCCTGCAGCTGGCCGGAAAGCTGTCCGACGACATCACGGTGACCGGCGCGCTGACCGACGAGAACACGCCCATTCAGCCCGAAGGCAACACGCGCACCATACAGGAACTCGACCGCGTGTACATCAACATCGCGGGCAACGGCATGTCCGCCACACTCGGTGACTTCCCGCTCAGCTACGGCGACACCGAGTTCGGCCGCTACAACCGCAAGCTCTCCGGCGTGCTCGGCGAGGCGGAGTCCGGCGCCACCCGCGCGGCGGTGTCCTATGCCACGCTCAACGGCACCTATCACAGCATGCAGTTCAACGGTATCGACGGCGTGCAGGGACCGTACCGGCTGACGGGACGCAACGGCGAACAGCCCATTCTCGTCCTCGCCGGCACGGAGAACGTGTACGTGGACGGCGTGCGCATGACGCGCGGAGAACGCAACGACTACGTGATCGAATACGCCAACGGGGAAATCACTTTCACGCCGAATCGCCTCATCACGAGTTATTCCCGCATCACCGTCGATTATGAGTACGCCGAACGGGAGTACACGCGCAGCATGATCACCGCGGACGTGGAGACGGGACTGTTCGACGAGCTGATCACCGTGGGCGCGCGATACATCCGGGAAGCGGATGACGAGGACAGTCCCATCGACCTCGATTTCAGCGACGCCGACCGCGGCATCCTTTCCGCGGCGGGCGACGACGCACAGTCCGCGTCCCGCAGCGGGGTGACCTACGTGGGCTTCGACACTGCGCGTGGCGCGGGTGCGGGACAGTACCTGCGCGTGGACAGCACCGTCGCCGGCGCACCGTACACCTTCTACCGCTACGCGCCGGGCAGCGACAGCGCCACCTACGTGCTCTCCTTCTCGTACGTCGGACAGGGACAGGGCGATTACCGGCGGCAGACGGTGGGAACGTTCGTCTTCGCCGGCATCGGCGGCGGGGATTACGCGCCGCTGCGCCTGCTGCCGCTCGCACGTCTGCATCAGCTGATCGACCTGCGCCTGCGGGCGCGTCCGCACGACGACCTGCAGCTGCACGGCGAAGTCGGCGTCAGCGACCTCGACCGCAACCGCTTCTCCGACGACGACGACGGCGACAACACCGGCGCCGCGTACAACCTCGGCCTGGCGTGGAAACCGAAAACGCGACGTTTCGGGGACTTCGACCTCGCCCTGCGCTACCGCGACGTGGACGCACGCTTTCAGCCCGTGGACCGCATCAACGACATCGAGTTCAACCGCAAGTGGGACATCACCGCGCCCGCCACGGCGCGCGAGCGCATGACCGAAGGGAGCGCCGCGTGGTCGCCCTGGCGGCACACGCGCATCGCTGCCGGGGCGGGAAGCATTTCCCGGGGCGGCTTTTCCTCCCTGCGCCTCGACGGCGCGCTCGCGGTCACACCCGCGACCGCGGACAGCGGGCTGCCGTCGCTGGATTACACGATCGAGCATATCGACAGCGACGACGCCAACGCAGGCATTCGCGGGAGCTGGCTGCGACAGCGCGGTACGGCCGAATACCGCGCGGGACTGTTCACACCGCGCCTGCGCTTCGAGCAGGAGCACCGGGAATCCCTCGATGCGGGAAGCGACACCCTGCGTCCGGAAAGCCTTTCCTTTTTCGACGTCCGTCCCGGCGTGGTTTTCCCCTCCCTGTGGAACATGACCTTCAGCGCAGACGTGGGCGTGCGCGTCGAGGACGTCGCCGACGGGGGCATGCTCGCGCGGCAGTCCACGGACATCCTGCAGGTGTACGGCTGGCAGCTGCGGCCGTGGAAGGACCTCAGCTCTCAGATCAGTGTCACCGTGCGTGACCGCCAGTACAGCGAGCTGTTCCGCGCCCGCGGACGCAAAGACCTGCAGACGGTGCTCACGCGGGCACAGACACGCTACGCGCCGCTGAACGGCGGCGTGCAGACCGACCTGCTGTACGAAGTCTCCACCGAGCGCACCTCGCGTCTGCAGCGCGTCTTCCTCAACGTGCCCTACGGGCAGGGCAACTACGAATATCTCGGCGACCTGAACGGCAACGGCGTGCAGGACGAGGAGGAGTTCGAGCTCACCCGTTACGAGGGGGATTACGTGCTGCTGACACTCCCGACCGACGAGCTGTTTCCCGTCATCGATCTCAAGACCAGTCTCCGCCTGCGGCTGCGTCCCGAACGATTCCTCCCGCGCACGTCGACCTCCTTCTGGATCGGGGCGCTGCGGGCGCTTTCCTCGGAATCCTTTGTCCGCATCGAGGAGAAAAGTGAGGAAAGCAATACGTCGGACATTTACCTGCTGCGCCTTTCCCGCTTCCTCGACGATTCGACCACCATACGCGGCTATCAGAATTTCCGCCAGGATTTCTTTCTCTTCGAACGGGCGCAGGACTTCTCCCTGCGCCTGCGCTTCGACGAGCGGCGCGGTTTCAGCCAGTACGCCCTCATCAGCGAGCGCAGTTACCGACGTGAACGCTCACTGCGCATCAAGACACAGCTGGTGCGGGAAATCGGATTGCAGGTCGACGCGATCTTCCTCGACGACGAAGTGCTCGCCACTTCCTTCAGCAGCCGGGCGCGGGACATCGTGTCCTCGAACCTCGTGGCGGATCTTTCCTACCGGCCCTGGAAATCGCTGGAAATCGGTTTCGTGGTCGACAGCAAGTCCGCCACCGACAGCTACCCCGAAACGCCCGTGCAGGCAGACATCACCGCGCTCACCCTGCGCTCGGTCACCAGCTTTTCCGGACCCGGCCGCCTGCGTGCGCAGATCGAGCGCAGCACCGTCACCTTCGACTCCGAAGTCGAGCGTGCGCCGTTCGAGCTCACCGACGGTCGCGTGGAGGGACAGAGCTGGGTCTGGCGCATCAACTTCGACTACCGTCTGACCGATTTCATGCAGGCCACGCTCTCCTATCTCGGCCGCGCCGAGGGGGAACGGGATACGATTCATATCGCGCGGGCGGAAGTGAAGGCGTTTTTCTGAGCACCGTCCCCAGGGATTCACACCGTACTGTTTCCAAGCTGCGGGGGCGTTCCGCTGCCGCGGAACGAGCGTGCGTGCCTCCGGCACGCGGGGGTGCCTCCGGCACGCGGGAGCGCCTGCGGCGCGCGGGGGCGCCTGCGGCGCGCGTGAATTATATCCCAACTGTTGGCGAATTACTCCCCGGCAATTATTTCTCACCGGTGGGAAATAATTCCGCGCATGCATGCCGATTCCGGTGGCGAGCCGACGGATTTTTGAGGTTTCCCGCATTTCTCGCATCTTTCTTTTTTACTGCATTCTCTTCACCAGACCACGGCAGCGTCATGAAAGAACTTTCCACCGAAGAACTGAAACAGCTATTCCTCACCGTGTTCAAGCCGCGCGAGAGCGACCGCGTGCTCACCATCATCGCCGACGTGCCCGATGAGGCCGTGCCCGATCATGAGAAGTGGCGCGACCGCCGCGTGATGGCCTACAACTGGTGGATGCGCGCGATCGCCTTCAAGCACGACCTTGGACTGGAGCGCCTGGAGATTTACTATTATCCCAACGTGGGAAGCAACAACAACGACCTGCCGGACACGCTGTACCACTGGGGCGGCAATCCCGGGGGCCTCACCGCGGACATCCTCAAAGAGGAAGGCATGGCCGTCCCGCTCGCGGACGTCATGACGGAGACCGATCTCATCATCGCGCCGACGGAGTTTTCCGCCACAGCGCCCTGCAAGATGCTGGCGAGGCAGTACGACTTCCGCGGCACCACCATGCCGGGCTTCATACTCGAGATGCTGCCGGCCCTGAGCCTGGACTACGGGAAAGTGCATGAGCGTATCATGAGCATCAAGACGCGGCTGGACGAAGCCGTGCGCGAGAAGCTCACCTTCACGACGCGGGGAAAGGAGTACGTGCTGGACTGCGACCTGCGTCACCGCACCGCCACGCCGAGCTCGGGCATGTTCCACGACGATAAGATCGTGGGCAACCTGCCCTCCGGTGAAACCTACATCGTACCGTACGAGGGCGAAATCGAGGGCGATCCCAGCGGAACGAACGGTGAAGTGCCCGTGCAGTTCGGCGACGAGATCGTCGTGTACCGCGTGGTGGAAAACCGCGCCGTGGAAATCCTCACCGAGGGGGAGGCCAGCGCGAAGGAAAAGGCCGCACTCGAGGCCGAGCCGGCGTACGGCAACATCGCAGAGCTGGGACACGGCGTGCTGGGCGATTTCGGCTGCACGGCAGTCGGCAGTCTGCTCATGGACGAAAAGCTGGGCATGCACGTGGCTTTCGGGCGCAGCGAGCATTTCGGCGGCATCATTTCCCCGAAGTCTTTCAACGACCCGAAAAAGGTCGTGCATATCGACCGCGTGTACGTCGATTCCCTGCAGCCGGACATCGTTGTGAAAGAAGCCCTGCTGACCTACCCCGACGGCCGCGAGGAAGTCATCATGCGCGGCGGCAACTGGGTCGTCTGACGACGGCGCAGCACGTGCTGTTCATTTCCGCAAAAGCCTCCGACGCCCGTCCGCCCTCACCGGGTCGGACGGGCGTTTGTTTTGTGTGAGTATTGTCCCGCGAGCACAGACCGTCTTGGGATTGCAGCCGCAATTGCGTAGTTTAATATCCCTTTGGCCGCAACGGGCCGGGGCGCTTTTTCGCAATATGACCGGAGCCTGCATGACGAAAGAAATTCAGCACGTAGAAGAGCTTATCAAGAAGCATCAGATCGAGTTCATCGATCTCAAAACACTCGATCTCGTCGGACGTCTGCATCACATCACCCTGCCCATTCGCGAAGGCACGATTGCGCAGCTGATGGATCAGGGCGTGGGCTTCGACGGATCCAGTTTCGGGTTTGCGAAGGTGGAGAACAGCGACATGGTGCAGAAGCCCGACCTCGGCACCGTGCAGATCGACCTGTTCCGCGACCGGCCGACGCTGACCTGTTTCACCAACGTCTTCCTGACCGACGAAGCGCGCTCACGCTTCCCGCAGGATGTGCGCTGGGTGGCCTCGCAGGCAGAGGACCTGCTGCGCAAGCTGGACATCGCCGACGGCACGCACTGGGGACCGGAGCTCGAGTACTACATTTTCTCCAACGTCGAATTCGACACACGCACCTCGGCGTCCTATTACAAGATCGATCACGAGGAAGAGTTCTTCCAGAACGCCTATCACGCGTGCAGTCCCTTCGATCTCTACGACGATTACCGCGACGAGAGCTGCCGTCTGCTCGAGCAGGCGGGCATTCCCGTCAAGTATCATCATCACGAAGTCGGCGAGCGCGGACAGCAGGAAATCGAGATGCTCTTCCAGCCGCTGCTGCAGACCGCGGACAGCATCATGCTGGCCAAGTACATCCTCTTCAGCCAGGCCGACGAGCAGGGACTCGAAGTCACTTTCATGCCCAAGCCCATGTACCAGCAGGCGGGCAGCGGACTGCACGTGCACCAGTACCTGACGAAAAACGGAAGCAATATTTTCTACGAGAAGGGCCAGTACGCCAACTTCAGCGAGCTGGGACTGTATTACATCGGCGGACTGCTCAAGCACGCCGCCGCGCTCGCGGCCTTCACCAATCCGAGCACCAACAGCTTCAAGCGCCTGGTGCCCGGCTTCGAGGCCCCCGTGGCGCTGACCTACAGCCAGGCCAACCGCTCGAGCTGCGTGCGCATCCCGCGTTACGTCTACGATCCCCAGGAAACGCGCATGGAATACCGTCCCTCCGACGCCACCGCGAATCCCTATCTCATGCTCGCGGCCATGCTCATGGCCGGCATCGACGGTATCGTCAACAAAATCGATCCCCGCAAGGAAGGCTTCGGTCCTTTCGACGAGAACGTTTTCGACAACAAGGATCTGCATTTCCTGCCGCGCAACCTCGCCGAGGCCCTCGACGCACTCGAGGCCGACAACGAATTCCTGCAGCGCAACGGCGTCTTCCCTGCCTCCCTGATCAGCCAGTGGCTCAAAACCAAGCGCGAGGAAGTGCACGCAATTTCAACCATGCCGCATCCGTTTGAGTACAAAATGTATTTTCATCGGTGAGATGCTGCCCCTCTCAGGCGATTCAACAGCTCGCTTGGCAAGATGCGGGCTGTTTGTTCTTATCCCTGGCATGGTATAAGAGCTTTGTCAATGCGATCCTGAAACCGCCCAGGAAGACCCGGAGACGCAGTACCCCCCTGTTCGCAATCATGACGGATCAACAGATCCGAATGTTCAGATCCTGAACGGAGGTCCTGATAAAGGACAGGGAATTTGCGAATTCAGCGCATTTGGGTGGGTTTTATAAAACTGCACGTTTTGGCACGATAGTTGAGCTTACCTTGGGTGTCCTTATCGACTCAGGAACCCTCAACAGGAATAGGCCATGACCATGGGCGCTCCCACTACCTTTTTCGGCATGATCGTTCTCACCATTTCTCTTATCGGATATCTTTTCGGTTTCAACGTCACTGATGATTCCGACAGACTCGATGTCAGAGACACGATAACGCAGGACTGCTACGCAATAGCAAAAGCGGCTCAGGGGTATTACGGCGAAGTGACCCTTCATGGCAGCGGCGGCCATCAGTACCCGGACCTCAGGCTCACGCAATGCGGTGTGCAGAGAACCGAAACCGGATACCGCGGTGAAACCGAATGCGCGACCTATGTCGTCGAGGGCAACGCAGAACGATTCACCGTGACCGGCACCTACAAAGCGGACATACGGAAAACTGTCACGGTTTCATGCCTCCTGTCCCGCCACGACGGGAAACGCTATTCCCTCGTCTCCGTGAACTGGTAACGAAACAGGAGAAATTCCGCAGCAACGCGGCAGACTTGCTGCCGCATCGGGGAGATACGTAATAGCGCCATCGCTTGACTCTGGCAAAAAGGATGCGTAGGTTCGCAATTAAGCTCAGAGTACTCCGCCATATGCCAAGAACCCGTTCCTTTCCCTGCATACCAGACTGACCAGGATCAGCTGATCGCTGCTGAACATCTGGTTGGAGCCGTTTCGTATTCTGTGCGTCATCCACGTCCCCTCATGCAATTTGGAGTAACCATGATGTTTCGGCAGTTGCGAATTCTGCTCCCGATGTTATTTCTCCTCCCCAACCTCTCCGCCCACGCCCAGTGGCAATCCGATCCGGCCCTCAACAATATCATCTGCCAGGAAGGCAGCAATCAGACCGCGCCGCGCATCATCAGTGACATGCGGGGCGGGGCCATCATCTGCTGGCATGATCAGCGCGCTCCGCAGGCCGCCTTCGACGTGTACGCCCAGCGCATCGACAAAGACGGTTTCGTGCGCTGGACGGTGAACGGCAACATTGTCACCTCCGCCTGGAATTCGCAGTCGAAACCGGAAATGGTTTCCGACGGGGCCGGCGGCGCCATCATCGCCTGGACGGACACCCGCAACGACAACAACGACGTCTACGCCCAGCGCATCGACGGCAGCGGCAACGTCATGTGGACTGCAGACGGCGTCCCCATCGCCAACGACCCGGACAACGAAGCCGATCCGCGCCTGATCAGCGACGGCAATAACGGCGCCATCATTACATGGAACGCCGGCACCGGCGGCTTCCCGCCGACCAGCAGAATTTACGCCCAGCGGGTCGACGGCGACGGCAATCCCCTGTGGGGCACACCGGTGCGCATCTCGGGTAACCTGCGCTTCTCGAACGCCCCGAGCATCTGCAGCGACGGTGCGGGCGGCGCCTACATCGCCTATGCCTACTACCCGCGACCCGAGTATGACGTGTATGCGCAGCGCGTGGACGCGAACGGCGCAATCCAGTGGGCGGCCAACGGCGTGCCCATTGCCAACAATGCCGGGACGCAGGACTCCCCCCTGATCGTCCCCGACGGCACGGGCAAGGCTTTTCTCACCTACCTCGACTGGGGCTCGGGCTCGGAACCGAAGCTGCACATCGTCGTCCTCAAACCCGACGGCACGCAGGCGAACTCCATGCGCGCGGCGTCCACCTCCGGCGAACAGAACAACGCGCAGCTGGCGCAGATAGGCACTGGCCTGTGCGGCGTCGCCTGGGAAGATGCGCGCGGCGGGAAGAAGGCCGTCTACGCACATATTGTCGACAACACCGGTGCGAAATCCTGGGCCGCGGACGGCCTACGGATCTCCAACCGCGGCGGCCCACAGGAATTCCCCTACGTCATCCCGGATGAGAATGGCGGCATGATCGTCGCATGGGAGGACAAAACGCGCGGCACGCTCAACAGCGACATATACGCCCAGCGGATTTCCGACGCCGGTGCGCTGCAGTGGTCCGACGCCGGCGCCCCGGTCTCCATCGCGCAGAACGGCAAGCAGTTCCCGCGCATGATCCCTGACGGCTTCAATGGCGCACTCGTAACGTGGGAGGACTACCGTCCCTCGTTCTCCAACGGGGAAATCTATGCCTCCCGCATACTCGCCGACGGCAGCTTCCCGGACATCCCGCCCGCACTGACGTACTCATCGATGTCCGTGGATTTCGGTGCGGTGTCTATCGGGAAAACCTCGACAGAGAATCTCACGCTCACAAACGTCGGCGACGAAGCGGTGACGATCAGCGCCGTCACCTCGAGCGACCCGCATTTCGCGATGACGCCGACAGGCAACACGATAGACGCGAACGGCAGCATCACGGCCGCGGTGGAATTCTCGCCGGATTCCAAGGCCACCCTGTCCGCCGTCATCGTCGTGCAGAGCAACTCCATCCTTGGACCGGACACGATCGCGGTCACCGGCTTCGGCACCGCCTCCGCCGTGCTGGAGACCGATGTCTCCTCGCTCGATTTCGGCAGCGTCCCGATC